>Ga0209758_1002712_pt1 | contig 17455 bp, 12 predicted proteins | sample AraplaMF_Col_mMF_FD_184258 | JGI IMG/M metagenome (GOLD analysis project Ga0209758, IMG submission 184258) | Arabidopsis root microbial communities from the University of North Carolina, USA - plate scrape MF_Col_mMF (SPAdes) (version 2) | ecosystem: Host-associated > Plants > Roots > Endosphere...
ACCTTGGCCGAACACGATGAGATTGCGCGTCAGGATATTGGCGCCCTCGACGGTGATGCCGACCGGCACCGAGCGGTAGAGATTGCCGATGTAGTTCTGCGGGCCGTCGATGATCGCCTTGCCGCCGTGAATGTCCATGGCGTCGTCAATCGCCAGGCGCATCCGCTCGGTGGCGTGCAGCTTCATGATGCCGGAAATGACCGCGGGATGGTGACCCTGGTTGAGCGCCGCGCAGGTCAGACGCCGCGCCGCATCGAGCAGATAGGCGGTGCCGGCGATGCGGGCCAGCGGCTCCTCGATGCCTTCGAACTTGCCGATCGGCACGTTGAACTGTTCGCGGATCCGGGCATAGGCGCCGGTGGTGCGCGCGGCATAGGCGGCCCCCGCCGCCGATAGTGACGGCAGCGAAATGCCGCGGCCGGCGGCCAGCGCGGTCATCAGCATCTTCCAACCCTGCCCGAGACGTTCCTGACCACCAATGATGTAGTCCATCGGGATGAACACATCACGACCCCAGTTCGGGCCGTTCTGAAACACCTGCATCGAGGGCAGATGGCGCCTGCCGATATCGACCCCCGGCAGGTGCGACGGGATCAGCGCGACGGTGATACCGAGTTCTTCCTGCGGGCCGACCAGATGATCGGGATCGTAGGCCTTGAACGCAAGGCCAACCAGGGTCGCCACCGGGCCGAGGGTGATGTAGCGCTTGTGCCAGTTGAGACGCAGGCCGAGCACCTCGCGGCCCTCGAAGCTGCCTTTGCAGATGATGCCGGTGTCGACCATCGCGGCGGCATCGGAGCCGGCTTCCGGGCTGGTCAGGCCGAAGCAGGGAATGTCGCGGCCATCGGCGAGGCGCGGCAGCCAGGTCTGCTGCTGCTCCTTGGTGCCGAAGCTCATCAGGAGTTCGCCGGGTCCCAACGAATTGGGCACCATCACGGTCACCGCGGCGACGACCGAGCGGGTCGAGATCTTGCGCACCACTTCGGAATGCGCGTAGGGCGAGAAGCCGAGGCCACCGAATTCCTTCGGGATGATCATGCCGAAGAATTTGCCGCGCTTGATGAATTCCCAGACCTCGGGCGGCAGGTCACGCCACTCCCAATTGACCTTCCAGTCGTCGAGCATGGCGCAGAGCTCATCGACCGGTCCATCGAGGAAGGCCTGCTCTTCGGCGGTCAAGGCCGCCGGCGCATTGGCCAGGAGTTTTGACCAGTCCGGGTTGCCGGTGAACAGGTCGGCGTCCCACCAGACGTCACCGGCCTCCAGCGCCTCGCGCTCGGTGTCAGACATCGCCGGCAGCACGCCGCGCGCCCAGGAGAAGATCGGCTTGGTGATGTAATCGCGACGCAGGGCTGATGAGCTCATGAAATCGTCCTCCGTGTCGACACGACAGCCGTCAGATAGCGATCGGTGAGTGGAAAAACCAGCAGGATGGGCGCGGCTTCACCTTACACTTCGCGTTGAATTTGCAGCGAAATCGAGCCGGGCGACCCGGATCGATAACGACAGGATAACCCAACGGTTCCGAAAAAGCGCCCCATCAACACATCGTCCCGGAGCTAGGCCCGCCCCGTCACCCCTAGCGTCAATTGTTCAAGCAAGTTAACTGCGGCGCTGCATAAATCGAGAAGAGATGGCGTATGGGCCGGCCTTCGCCGGGGCGACAGACGTTCATACCCTCAATCCGGCCGCTTCATCTCGAACATGGCGTCGGGCTTGATTTCGAAATAGTCGCCGCGACGGCCGGCGCGGACGATCGGGCGAGCCCGCGCGGTCTGGTAGACGCCGTCCTCGATCATGGCCTTGTCGATATGGACTGCGACGACTTCGCCCAAGGTCAGCCAGCCCTCGACCTTGCGGCCGTCAGCGCCCTGCAACTGGATGATCTGCGTCAGCTTGCATTCGAACGAGACCGGGCTTTCCGCAACCCGCGGTACGTTGACGAGCCTGCCGGGCACCGCCGTCAGCCCGGCGACGGTGAACTCGTCGACCTCGTGGGCGACATGGGCGGCAGTGGCGTTCATCTGCTGCGCGAGGTCCATGGTCGCCAGATTCCAGACGAACTCGCCGGTTTCCTGGATGTTGCCGACGCTGTCTTTCCACGACGTCGAAGAAAAGCCGATGATCGGCGGGTGGTAGTTGAAGCCGTTGAAGAAGCTGTAGGGCGCCAGATTGACGTTGCCTTTGGCATCCCGCGAGGAGATCCAGCCGATCGGCCGCGGGGCGATAATGGCATTGAACGGATCGTGCCTGAGACCGTGGCCCTTGGCAGGCTCGTAGTAATGCAGATCCTTGTCGGTCACGCCAAAATCAGCCCTTGATTGCAAAATCGCTGTGATTTCGAGTTTATTGGGATGCCGCCGGCCGACGCGCAAGGCCGGCCAGGACGAAATCGATCATCTGATCGAGCGTCGGTCCAGGCTTGTTGGCACACTGGGCGATCATTTGCGGGTGGAAGAACCGCATCATGGCGGTGCAGGCGCACATCGACGCCAGCGCCACGTCCGGCGCGTGAAATTCGCCTTTGGCCGCCCCTTCGGCGATCACCCCGGCAATGGTGCCGGTGATGCGCTCCATATGAGCGACACAAACGTCCCAATCCTCTTCCATGGCGACGGCGACCATTTCATGCAATTTGGAATCGCCGACATAGCGCTCCGAATTCATGCGATTGATCGAGGTGCACAGCTGGCGCAGCTTTTGCGCCACCGGTCCCTGGCCGGCGGCGATGCCCTGCGCCGCCTCCTCGACCTCGCCCATCAAACGGCGCGCCACGCTTTCGTGGATCGCCTTCTTCGAATCGAAGAAGCGATAGACGTTAGCGGGCGACATCCGAAGCACCTTGGCGATATCGGCCACGTTGGTCTTCTTGTAGCCGATTTCGCGGAACAGACGCTCCGCCACCACGAGAATCCGCTCCCGCGTATCGTCAGCTTCGATATGGTCCGAAATCAGGGTCATGTTCGACTTATTTTAATGTAATCATTCGGCCGCTTCAGCAAGCGGAAAAGCCGGTTGCTGCGCGCCATCGTGATGTTGCGGTGCATGATCGTGATCCTCGGCCGGACCGCTTTCCTCCAGCGACTTCCTGAACCACAGCGCGTAGAGCCCGGGCAGATAGAGCAAAGTCAGGAAGGTGGCGACGAACAGTCCGCCCATGATGGTGATCGCCATCGGGCCCCAGAACGCCGAGCGCGACAGCGGGATCATGGCCAGGATCGCGGCCAATGCGGTCAGCACGACCGGCCGGGCGCGCCGGACCGTGGCTTCGACGATGGCCTCGCGCCGGGTCAGGCCGTGGCTGACGTCGGTCTCGATCTGGTCGACCAGAATGACCGCGTTGCGCATGATCATGCCGGCCAGCGCGATCAATCCGAGCAGCGCCACGAAGCCGAACGGCTGGTTGGCGACATTGAGCCCCAGCGAGGCGCCGACGATGCCGAGCGGCGCCGTCAGGAACACCAGCATCAGCCGCGAAAAACTCTGCAGCTGGATCATCAGCAGCGTCAGCATGACGATGACCATCAGCGGAAACAGCACGAAGATCGAGGCGTTGCCCTTGGCGGATTCCTCGAAAGCGCCGCCCGGCTCGATGCGGTAGGCCGGCTGCAGACTGTCCTTGATCTCCTGCAGTTTCGGCGCGATCTGGCTGGTGACGTCGGGCGCCTGGACGCCGTCGACGACGTCGCTGCGCACGGTGATCGCCATGTCGCGGTTGCGCCGCCACAGGATCGGATCCTCGTGGGCGTATTCGATTTTGGCGATCTGGGTCAGCGGCACCGCGACGCCGTTGCGCGACGTGACGGTGAGATCGCCGACCTTGCCGAGATCGAGCCGCTCAGACGGGACGGCGCGGGCGACCACGCCGACCTTCTCGATGCCGTCGCGGATCGTGGTGACCGGCGCGCCTGAGATCAGCATGCTCAAGGCCTGCGAGACGTCCTGCGGGGTGAGGCCGAGGGCGCGGGCGCGGTCCTGATCGACCACCAGTTTCAGGTAAGGCGATTGCTCATTCCAATCGAGCTGCACGTCCTTGACCTTGTCGTTCTGCCGCATCACGTCGCGCACCTTGTAGGCGATGTCGCGCACGGTGGCGGGATCCGGGCCGATGACGCGGAACTGGACGGGGAAGCCGACCGGCGGACCAAAGTTGAAGCGGTCGATACGCACCCGTGCTTCGTTGAGGGCGCCGTCGCCGACGGCCTGCTCGAGCCGGGCCTTGATGCGCTCGCGCGCCTCGACGTCCTTGGAGACGATGACGATCTCGGCGAAGGCTTCATTGGGCAGTTGCGGATTGAGGCCAAGCCAGAAGCGCGGCGAGCCCTGGCCGACATAGGCGGTGTAGGTCGAAATGTCCTTGTCGTCCTTGAGCAGCTTCTCGGCTTCCTTCACCGCCTTTTCGGTGACGTTGAAGGCCGTGCCCTCGGGCAGCCGCAGCTGCAGGAACAGCTCGGGGCGCTCGGACAGCGGGAAGAACTGCTGCTGGACGTGGCCGAAACCGACGATGGACAGCACGAAGATGCCGACGGTGGCCAGCACCACCTTGACCCGGTGGTTGACGCACCACTGGATCATGCTGCGCAGGATGCGGTAGACGCGGGTTTCATAGACCGCGTGTGGATCGTGGTTGTGGTGGACCTTGATGTTCGGCAACAGCTTGACGCCGATATAGGGCGTGAAGATCACCGCGACGAACCAGGATGCGACCAGCGCGATCGCCACGATCCAGAAAATGCCGCCGGCATATTCGCCGACCGCGGAATTGGCAAAGCCGATGGGGAGGAAGCCAGCGGCCGTGACCAGCGTCCCCGTGAGCATCGGAAACGCGGTTGATTCCCAGGCAAAGGACGCGGCGCGGACGCGGTCCCAGCCCTGTTCCATTTTCACCACCATCATCTCGACGGCGATGATGGCGTCGTCGACCAGAAGCCCGAGCGCGATGATCAGCGCGCCGAGGGTGATGCGGTGCAGGTCGATCGACATCGCGTTCATGGTGATGAAAACGATGGCCAGCACCAGCGGCACCGACAAGGCGACGACGATGCCGGTGCGCCAGCCGAGTGCCACGAAGGAGACGAACAGCACGATGGCCAGCGCCTCGATGAAGGAGTGCACGAATTCGCCGACCGCGCGCTCCACCACCTTCGGCTGATCGGCGATCTGCTCGACATTGATGCCCTGCGGCACGGCCTTCATGAAGTCGGCGGTGGCTTGCTCGACTTCCTTGCCGAGTTCGAGGATGTTGGCGCCCTTCGCGGTCACCACGCCGATGCCGATCGCGGGCTTGCCTTCCTGGCGCGCGATGAAGGTCGGCGGATCGACGAAGCCATGGGTGACGGTGGCGATATCGCCGAGCCGAAATACCCGGCCATTGCTCTCGACCGGCGTCTCCGCGACGGCCTTGACGCCATCCAGCGCGCCGGTGACGCGCAGCGGCACCCGCTGCGAGGAGGTCTCGACGGTGCCGGCCGGTACTACGTTGTTCTGCTTGGCCAGCGAATCGAACAGCGCCTGCGGGGTGATACCCAGCGTCGCCAGCTTGGCATGGGAGAACTCGACGAAGATCCGCTCGTCCTGGGCGCCGTACATATCGACTTTGGTGACGCCAGGCACTTTCAGCAGCCGCTGGCGCATGCCTTCGGCGGTCTTCTTCAGCTGTGCATAATCAGCGCCGTCACCGGTCATCATATAGAGAATGGAATCGACGTCGCTGAACTCATCGTTGACCACGGGGCCGAGCAGATTGGCCGGCAACTGGCCCTGGACGTCCGCCAGTTTCTTGCGCAGCACATAAAACAGATACGGCACGTCCTTGGGCGGCGTCGAATCCTTGAAGGTCACCTGCATGGCGGTGAATCCCGGCTTCGAATAGGTCTGCACCTTCTCGAAATAGGGCAGTTCCTGCAGCTTCTTTTCGATCGGATCGGCGACCTGGGTCTGCATCTCGGCGGCGGTGGCGCCGGGCCAGATCGCCGACACGTTCACTACCTTCACGGTAAAGAAGGGATCTTCGGCACGACCGAGCTTCTGGTAGGAGAAGAAACCGGCGACGCCCAGCGCAAACACCAGGAACAGAATGAGCGCAGGATGACTGACCGCCCAGCCCGAGAGATTGAAGCGCTTCATGGCATCCTCACTTGTCCGGAATGATTTGCCTGATTTGATTCGATGACCTCTTCGGAAAACCGTTTCCGGTTTTCCGAATCAGGCTCAGAACGACAACGACGAGACGACCCGCACCTTCTGCGCCGGATCGAGTTTCTGCACGCCGAGCACCACCACCTTGGCGCCTTCATCGACGCCGCCGGTGATGACGACGTCCTTGCTCTCGTAGGACTTGACCGCGACCGGCTTCAGCGCCAGTTCGCCGGCGTCGCCGACGATGTAGAGCGACGGATCGTTGCCCTGGCTGAACAGCGCCGACAGCGGCAGCCGGGCGACGCGCTCGGTGGCCGGATCGGCTAGCGTCAGCGTCGCGGTCATGCCGAGGGAGACCTTGTCGTCGGCACCGGGCAGCGAAAACTTGGCGAGATAGGTCCGCGTCGCCGGATCGGCGTTGGGCGCGATCTCGCGCAGTTTTGCGATGTAGGTCTTGTTCGGCTCCGACCACAGCGTCACGCTGGCGAGGCCGTCGTTGGCCCGGCCGAGCAGGGTTTCCGGGATCGCGACCACGGCTTCCTTTTCCGCAAAGCGCGCGACGCGGATCGCGGTCTGGCCGGATGCCACCACCTGCCCCGGCTCGACGAGCGTCGCGGTGACGACGCCGCGGGTATCGGCAAGCAGCGTGGCATAAGAGAGCGAGTTGTTGGTCAATTCGACCGAGCGCTCGGCGCGGTTGAGCCGGGCGCGGGCTTCGTCACCGGCGGCCTTGGCCTGATCGAGCTGCGCGTCGGTGGTCCAGCCCTTGACGCGGAGGTCCTTGGCGCGGGTCTCCGACGCACTGGCCTGCGCCAGCACACCGGTTGCGGCGCGGCGTTCGGCTTCGGCCTGTTCAGCCTGCAATTTCAGATCGACCTCATCGAGGGTAGCCAGCGGCTGCCCGACCTCGACAGTCTGGCCGACTTCCACGAGGCGTTTTGCGATCTTGCCCGGAACCCGAAAACCCATGTCGGTCTCGATCCGCGGGCGGATGGTGCCAACGAAACTGCGGGCCGGCGATTCCGCCTCATAATGCACGGCGGCGACGAGAACCGGGCGGCCCGGCTCTGCCTTTTGCGCAACCTTCTCGTTGCAGCCGACCAGCGACAACGCCAACAGCGCGATGGCAGAACCTGCTAACAGTCTGGAATAACCCGAGAAAATCGAATTGCTAAACATCGGCGCGTCCCTCGGCGATTACTGAGGGAGAGTGTCGAATGTTTAGTGACGATTGTCAATATTCGTCAGTGATCATGATTTTGTGAAGTGGAAGGTGGTTAGCGAACCATCCACGGCCGTCCCGCCGGGGGCCTCTTCGGCCCCTGGCCAACGCGTCGATCCTCAAGTGAAAAACCGCTCCGTTTCAGCGCGTCATGCTCCGAGCTTGATCGATTCGGCCCGCACCTCCATGGTGCTGCCGTCGGCGAAAGCCAAGGTGGCCGGCCCGCGCGGACCGAGGTTCAACGTGATCTGGTCGTTGCTGCCATCGAAACTGATGGTCGCGGTGTGTCCCGAAACGGTGACGTGGGTGCTGTCCCGGGAAATACCGCCGCCGAGTTCGAGCCGCGTGTTGGTGTCGGCATAGATGGTATCCCTGCCATCACCGGCCGCGAATCGGACGACGGAGTCGCCGCCGACGGCGATGGTGTCGTCGCCGGTCCCGCCAGACACCACCGCGCTGCCGGCGGCGTAGATGGTGTCGTTGCCGCTGCCACCGCTCGCGACGCTGTCGCTCCACACCGAGATGACGTCGTCGCCCTCGCCGCCATCAACCTGGCTGCCCGACCACGCATCGATGCTGTCGTTGCCGGCGCCGCCCGCGACAATGGAATTCGACCAGGCCTTGATGACATCGGCGCCGTCGCCGCCGTTCACCTGGCTGTCCGACCAGACCTCGATCCGATCGTCGCCGGCGCCGCCGTCGACCTTGGAGTCCGACCACGCCTTGACGGTGTCATCGCCGGCGCCGGCATCGACGATGCTGCCCGACCACACGTTCACCGTGTCGTTGCCGTCTCCGGCTGCGACCAGGCTTTTGGACCAGCCGTTGAGGATGTCGTTGCTTTCCGTTCCCGAGAGAGTCGAGAAACCAAGCTCCTGCAGCCGCAGCAGAAAGGTCAGGATGGCCTGCGATATCGCGGGATTCTCGGCTGACTTTTTGACTGGGGGACTGACGGCTGAGGACGCGGTTTCATCCGTCGGCGCGGGCTCGGATGTCGCTTCCTGAGCCGGAGCGCCGATCAGGTCCGGGGGCGATGGGGGCTCCGGAATTCGGAATGGCTTGTACCAGGACTCGGGCTTGGACAGTGGAATCATCATGGGGCAGCTCCTTGTTTGCTCCTGCTTGATGCGGACGGTTGCCTTCCGGCGCTGGTGGCCCAGCACCTCCAGCAAAGGCCGGGCCAAACTCCCCCCCATTGATGTTGCTGAATATTTCTGCGAATGCAGCCAGATTGTCGCGGCATTTATTTCTTGGAGCCGGAATATTTTACCGGCAGACGGCGCAGCCACCGTTACTTGACGCCAGCCGGCTCTGCAAACTCGGCCGACGCATCATCCTTGCCGATCAGCACCAGGCAGGCCGAGATCAGCGGCAGCACGGCGAGCACCAGGAGGCCGGTCGCGGTGCTGCCGGTCGCGTCCTTGACCCAGCCAATCAGATAGGGCCCCCCGAAGCCGGCCAGGTTGCCGACGGAGTTGATCAGCGCGATGCCGCCGGCCGCCGCGGTGCCGCTGAGCCACGCGGTCGGCAGCGTCCAGAACACCGCGAAGGTGCCGAAGGTGCCGATCGCGGCCGCGACCAGCGCGATCATCATGATGGTAGGATTGTCCGAATAGCCGGAGATGCCGAGTCCCACCGCGGTCAGCAACAGCGGCAGCGCCACATGCCAGACCCGCTCGCGGCTGGCGTCGGAGTGCCGCGCCCAGAAGATCATCGCCACCGCGCCGAACAGATAGGGCACGGCGGTAACGAAACCGGTCTGCACGATGGTGAAGCCGAATGCCTTGACGATCTGCGGCAGCCAAAACTGCATGCCGTAGAGCGCGCCGACGAAGCCGAAATACACCGCGCACAGCGTCAGCACCTTCGCCGAGCCCAGCGCCTGCCCAAGCGTGTAGCGTTGCACCGCTTCCTTGGCGGCGGTTTCCGCATCGAGCTTTGTGGCCAGCCAAGCCTTCTGCTCCGCCGACAGCCAGCCGGCGTGCGACGGCCGATCCGTCAGGTAGAACCAGGTGATCACGCCGAGAACGACCGAGGGAACACCCTCGATGATGAATAGCCACTGCCAGCCTCGCAGGCCCATGGCGCCATCAAGCCCGAGCAGCAGACCCGACAGCGGCGCGCCGATCACGGTGGAAACCGGCACCGCGACGGCGAACGCCGCCATGAAGCGGGCGCGATATTCGGCGGGATACCAATAGGTGAGATAGAGAATGATGCCGGGGAAGAATCCGGCCTCCGCCACGCCGAGCAGAAAACGCAGGCCGTAAAAGCTCCAGGGACCGCTGACCATCGCCATCATCGCGGAGATGATGCCCCAGGTCACCATGATCCGAGCGATCCAGCGGCTGGCGCCGAATTTCTCCAGCGCGATGTTGGAAGGCACCTCGAACAGGAAATAGCCGATGAAGAAGATGCCGGCGCCCCAGGAAAACACCAGCGGCGAAAACTTCAGCTCGGCATTCATGGTCAGCGCGGCGAATCCGAGATTGACCCGGTCGAGATAGGCCAGGAAGTACGCCAGGATCAGAAACGGAATCAACCGCCAGGAGATCGCCCGGATGGTGCTTTTCTCGAGTTCGGATTTCGCTCCGCGCGCGGAACCGATGTCGATGGCTGCCTGGCTCATGTGGTTTGCTCCCCCGAGATTGTTTTTGGTTCGCGACCCATAACCCCTGGCCTTGCAAATTGCAAAAATCCACTGCCACACTGGGGAAGACAGAGAGGCGCGCGATGTCCGCAGGCTCGCCCTCGCCTTTGTTGCATGAATCCTTGGGAGCTTCGACATGGCCGATGCGGATGGCATCATTCAATCCGGCGCGGGGGTTCTCGAACTGCTGCGCCTGTTCAAGGACCAACCCGCCGCAGCCGATCGCTACGGCGCCTTCTGTACGGAAAAGGCCCGCGCCGCCGAGCCGGTGCTGAAGGCCTTTGAGTATCTCTCCGCCGACACCACGCGCCGGCCGGGACCGCTGTCCGGCATTCCGGTGGCGATCAAGGACATCATCGCCACGTCGGACATGCCGACCACCAACGGCTCTCCGATTTACAAGGACCACGTGCCGGCCGCGGATGCCTGGGTGGTGGAGCGGCTGCGCAACCTCGGCGCCACGATCTTCGGCAAGACGGTGTCGACCGAATTCGCCTGGCGGCACCCCGGCCCGACCACCAATCCGTGGAATCGCAAGCACACGCCGGGCGGCTCGTCGTCCGGCTCCGCGGCCGCGGTCGCCGCTGGCATCGTGCCTCTGGCGCTGGGCACGCAGACCCTCGGCTCGGTGATCCGCCCCGCGGCATTCAACGGCGTGGTGGGATTCAAGCCCAGCTACGGCGCGGTCCCGCGTGCCGGCGTGCATCCCTTGAGCCCGTCGCTCGATCATGTCGGCTGCTTTGCCCGCCGCGTCGACGATGCCGCATTCGCCCTGTCGCTACTCGGCGGCAGCAGCGACCGCGATCCGCATGGCCGGCCGGTCCCGGCATTTGAAATATCCATCGCCGACGGGCTGCAGCCGCTCGACAAGCCGCGGCTCGCTGTCGTGCGTTTTGCAAAATGGTCGCGGGCCGAGCCGGAACAGCAGCAGGCGTTCGATGCGGCGGTGGCGAAACTGCGCGATGCCGGGGCCATGCTGCAGGAGCTCGACCTTGCCGAACTCGACCAGGGCAACGCGAGCGCCGGCAGCACCATCCTCAGCAGCGAAGCCGCGCTGATCTTCGAGGATCTGATCGTTCGCTATCCGGACCGCACCAGCGACAAACTCAAGACGCTGGTCAGCGCGGGCAAAGCCGTCAGCGCCACCGACTATCTTGCCGCAAAAGCCTTTCAGGGACGAATGCGAAACGCGCTGACCGACGAGCTTGCTGGTTTCGACGCCGTGTTGACCTTGCCGGCTTTCGGCGAAGCGCCGCTCGGCCTCGGCTGGACCGGCGACGCTGAATATTGCGCGCCATGGACGTTGCTCGGCGCGCCCGCGGTGTCGCTGCCGGCGGGACGCGGTCAACACGGCCTGCCGCTGGGCGTCCAGATCGTCGGTCCCTACCGCCAGGACCTGCGCACGCTGCGGGTGGCGAAGTGGGTGGAGAGCACGCTGAAGTTCGACGTCGGAATCGCCGAGGTCGAATCGGCGTGAGCTCACGCCACGGCCTACCCGGTGGCGAACGCCGTTCGGGGCTGGTCGAGGATGTTGCGGATCTTTGCCGCCAGCGTGGTCTGGGTCAGCGGCTTCTGCAGCATCGACACGCCGGCATCGAGCCGGCCGTGATGCACGATGGCGTCGCGCGAGTAGCCTGTCATGAACAGGACCTTCAGGGTCGGCTGCCGCTTGCACAGTTCGTCGGCGAGCTGGCGGCCGTTGATGCCCGGCATCACGACATCGGTGAGCAGGAGATCGATCGGGGATGGATCGGAATCGAGCAGCGCCAGCGCCGCGGCGCCGTCCCCCGCCTCGCGAACCCGGTAATTCAGATCCTGCAATGTTTCGACCAGGTAGGATCTCACATCGGCTTCGTCCTCGACCACCAGGATGGTTTCGCTGCCGCGGCTACCCACCAGGCTGGCGACGTCTTCCTTGATATGGTCGACGGCGGCCTGGGTCCGCGGCAGGTAGATTCGGATCGTCGTTCCCTTGTCCACCTCGCTCGAGATGCTGACGTAACCTCCGGACTGCCTGACGAATCCATAAACCTGGCTCAATCCCAAGCCGGTGCCCTGGCCTGGCTGCTTGGTGGTGAAGAACGGATCGAAGGCCTTTTCCTGGACATCCTTCGGCATTCCGATGCCGGTGTCGCTCACCGCGATCTGGACGTATCGGCCGGCGGGAATGCTGGCGTTGTGCTGGGCCGGAAGCTCGTCGACGAAGACATTGATGGTCTCGATGGTCAGCTTGCCCTTGCCGGCCATGGCATCCTTGGCATTGACCACAAGATTGAGGATCGCGGCTTCCATCTGGCTTGGATCGACTTCGGCCTGCCAGAGGCCGGCACCACAGATCAGCTCAAGGGCGATGTTCTCGCCAAGGGTGCGCTGAAAGAAATCCGACATGCCGGCGAGCAATCGGTTGACGTTGACCGGCTTGGGATCGAGAGCCTGCCGCCGCGCGAACGCCAGCAGGCGCTGCGTTAAAACCGTCGCGCGTTGCGCGCCGGTGGCGGCGCTGGCGATCACCCGGGCCAGCCGCTCCCGGGACGCTTCGGCGAAGCCCTGCTGACCACGGCTCTGCTCGCCGAGATTCCGCAGGCTTCGATCGGCGATTTCGAGATTACCGACGATGATCGTCAGCAGGTTGTTGAAGTCGTGGGCGACGCCGCCGGTCAATTGGCCGATCGCATCCATCTTCTGTGCGTGGCGGAGCATCGCCTCGGCCTCATGCCGATGACCGGCTTCCTGCGCCAGCGCCAGCTCTGCCTCGCGCAGCTGAGAGGGCGAGGGAATTGCCAGAATTTTAGGCAGCAATGGCCACAGGATGACGGCGGTGAGAATCGAGGCCACCGCGGTCAGCGCCTTGACGATCCCCTCGATGCCATAGACCGGCACCCACAAGGTGACGATCGACAACACATGGGTGAACCCGCAGGCCGTGATGAAGATCGCGAATGCCCAGAAGATCCAGCCGAAATCGACGTCGGGACGCTTCGATACCAAAATCGAAAGCGCCACCGGGATCGAGAAATAGGCGACCGCGATGAGCGCATCCGACGTCACGTGGAGCCAGATCAGTTCCGGTTCCCATAACAGGCATATGCCGTGCGGAGAGAACATCGACGAGTCGAGCAATCGTTCAAGCAAAGCCCACATGCCGGTCACTCGCAATTTGTATTGCGTTGATGATTCGCTGCGCTGGACGCCAAGGGTGACCAGCGGAGTGGCCTGCGTCAAGGCGAGCCTGATGGACCGTTGCCGCAAACGCCGGCGCGTTAACTATTTGGGCGGGTTCGCGTACGCCTTCTGCAACGCGGCAATGTCGAGCTGCGATTGCGTCGCTGCGCTCGTCTCAATGACGAGTGGCGTCTGTTCGTGATGGCTGCTTATGTCGCGATCGGCGTCGGCATGGTGAGGAACGCCCGGGTGACGTGCCAGAACAACTGACGGTTGGTCGCGAGAATCATCGAATGGGCGGTGCCGGGCAGGGTGATGAACTGGCGGTCGCCGTTCGGCAATTTGTTGTAAAACTCCTCGAGGTCGGCGACGGTGGCAATGCCGTCATATTCGCCGCGCACCAGCAGTACCGGCGCCAAAACCTTGTCGGGATGCACCACCGGCAGATTGGCGGTCATGTCGAGATAGGTGCCGGTCGGGACCTGGTCGCCGAACTGCAGCTCGACATCGGCCAGCACTTCGACCGCGGCGGGATCGCTGGTGCCCGGCTTGTCGCGGGTGGAGATCGAGCGGATCATGTCGCGATCGCGCTTGCGCATGTTGTGGGCGCGATAATACGCCAACTGCTCGGCGCGCTTGGTCAGCGTCGGCGATCCCTCGCCCTTGTAAGTAAACGCCGCCAGCACCAGACGATCGACGCGATCGGGGCGCACCATGGCATAGGCGCCGGCGCGCAGCGCTCCCGACGACTCGCCGATGAAATGGAATTTCTGCCGCCCGGTCTCACGGACGATCACGTCGGCCGCCACCTTCAAGTCCTCAACGCCGCTGGCAATGTCGGAATTGCCGGAGGTGCGTCCCGACTTGCCGTAGTTTTCGTGGTCCATGGTCCAGCAGTCGAAGCCGTAGCGGGCGAATTCGTTCATGATCGAGTATTCGCCCATCCCGGGCACGCTGAGATCGAAGCCGCGCGAGGTTACCGACGAGCCATGAACGAAAAACAGCACTGGCCGCGCCGGCTCGCCGGCCTTGGGCGCGCCGAGCCGCTTGCGAAACATCCACAAGGGCACGTCGCCCTTTTTGGCCCAGTATTCGCTGCTCCAGATCTCGCCGCCTTCGGAAGGCGCGGGATTTGCGCTTTGTGCCCCGGCATCCGTCAAGCCCGCGACGGCCCCGAGTCCAAGGCCGGCGGCCTTGATGATCGTGCGTCGTGCCAGCGGATGATCAAACTTCGTCATGGCGTCCTCCGGTCGGGCTTTGCTTCTTGTCGGACACTGCAATGCCGACGTCCGTTCGAGTGCCGTCAGCGCCGCGGAGTGTAACAGGCGGCAACTCACGCCGGAAGGCCCACGCGCCGCTACCCCCGAGCCAGCGTCTGACAGGGCATAACGTCACGTCAGGCGATTTCCCGGAGAACGCCGCCGCGCAACATCACCACCACGATCGCAGCGGCGATCAGGTCGGTCGCCACGCCGGCCAGGATCGGCACGGTGTAACTGTGGCTGAGATCGAAGGCGAAGCCGGCGGCGGTCGGGCCGATCAGCGTGCCGAACGCCACGCTGGTATAGAGGATGCCGATGATGCCGCTGACATTGCGTCCGCCGAAATAATCCATCACCAGCGCCGGCAGCACCGCGACCCAGCCGCCATAGAACACACCGAACAGGAAGGCGAACACCGCGAGCGACCATGCCCCGGTCGACACCACCCAAATCGCAAGCGCCACCGCCATGCCGAAATACATCAGAAGCAGCGACGGTCCGCGGCCGACGCGATCGGCGAGGCCGCCGAGAACGAAACGTCCGGCCGTCGAACCGACACCGATCATGCCGAGCAGCAGCACTGCCACCGACGGCGCGATGCCGTGATCCAGCGCATAAGGGACGAGATGCACGAACGGCACGAAGACACCGAGCCCGCAGATCAGGCAGGCGGCGTACAGCGCGACAAAGCGGCGGGAGGTGATTGCCTCGCGCACCGTCGCGCCTTCGGGCGGCGCCGACGGCGCGACGGCACGCGGCGGATCGCCGTCGGGACCAAGCCCGCGGTCGCGTGGGTCATTCTCGATCAGGAGCGCCAGTCCGCCGCCGATGGCGGCGATCAGTGCGCCCAGCACCAGATAGGCGTGACGCCATCCCACCGCTTCGATCAGGAACGAGGCCAGTGGCGGCATCAGCAGCGTGCCGACACCGATGCCGCTGACCGCGATGCCCGAGGCAAAACCGCGACGGCGGACGAACCAGCGCTGCACCGCGCCGATCACAGGTACATAGGACGAACCGACGCCAAGCCCGACGCCGAGGCCGTAGGCGAGGTAAATATCCGTAAGTTTCTGCGCCTTGCCTGCGGCCGCAAAGCCAACGCCGATCAGCAGCATGCCGACGACAGCGAGGCGGCGCGAGCCGAAGCGGTCGGCGAGCGGACCACTGACGACGCCGAGACCGAAATACAGGAACCCGGCCAGCGAGAACACCAGCGAGACCGAGCCGCGCGAGGCGCCAAAGTCCCGCTGCAGCGAGTCGACGAAGGCGCTGAAGGTGTAGGCGCCGCCAAAGCCCATCAACGTCACGGCGAAGGCGCCGGCGACCACCAGCCAGCCACGGAACAGGCGCGGAACTGCAGGGGCCGATTCCTGCGTCATGGGCCGCTCCCTTGCTGGCTCGTCTGCAAAACACCTGTAAAACGATAATACAGGTGTTGCAAAAATCAACCGTTAAAACTATTTTACTGGTGTTTTGTTCCTGAGGTGCCGATGTCGAAAGAATCGCGAAAATTCAAGGTTCCGGACCAGTTGGCTAATCTCTATGATTTCGCCAATTCGCTGGATCTGCGCCATTTCATGCATCATGGCGTCCAGCACACGCCCGGGGACGACCTTGCGAGCCCGCAACAATTGGCCGCATGGATGGCGGCACGTGGCCTGTCGCGGCCTGGCGTCACGCCGACTCCGGCGATGCTGCAGAGCGCGCTGGCGCTGCGCTCGGCAATTCGCGGCTATCTCGGATGCGAGCCCGCCGAGCGCCGACGCGCCCCCGAGATGCTCACTGCGCTGAACAACGCGACCGGTCTTTTTCCACTGATCGTCGCCGTGCAGAGCGGCGGCACGACGCTGAAGCCCGCGCGCGACGACGCGCTGGCGGGGCTTGCGACGATCGTTGCGGAATTGCACGACGGCGCGGCGAGCGGCACGCTCGACCGGTTGAAGACCTGCGCCGCCGAGGAATGCCGGCGGGTGTTCTTCGACCGGTCGAAACCGGGTTCACGGCGCTGGTGCGTCTCGACGCTGTGCGGCAACCGAATCAAGACGCGGAATTATCGCGAGCGGCAGCAGCGTGAATGACGTGAAAATGGAAGGCTCGCCCGCAAATCAACTGTCGTCACCCGCCTCGACCGGGTGATCCAGGGCGTTCTTGAGATGCATCAACGCTCTGGAATACTGGGCCACCCGCTTTCGCGGGTGGTGACGGCTGAATATGGATCGCCGACGATCCTCCTACTTCTTCTCCGCCGGGTCGCGGTGGATGGGATCGACCCACAGGACGGTCTGCGGCTTCTCGACCGGCTCGATGTCGAGATTGATCGCCACCGCCTCGCCGTCGCTGCGCACCAAGACGCATTCCAGCACCTGATCGGGGCTGGCGTTGATTTCCTGATGCGGCACATAGGGTGGAACGAAAATGAAATCGCCGGGATTGGCCTCCGCGGTGAACTGCAGTTGCTCGCCCCAACGCATCCGGGCCTTGCCGCGCACCACATAGATGATGCTTTCGAGATGGCCGTGGTGATGCGCGCCGGTCTTGGCGTCCGGCTTGATGGTCACGGTGCCGGCCCACAATTTCTGGGCGCCTGCACGGGCGAAATTGATCGCGGCCTTGCGGTCCATGCCGGCGGTCGACGGCACGTTGGGATCCAGCTGGTCGCCGGGAATCACCCGTACACCGTCGTGCTTCCAGCGCTCGGCATGATCGTGGGAATGATCGTGATCGTGCGGATGCGAATGATCGTGTGAGTCAGTCATCGGGGTACTTTCGTGCAGGGTCGGCGTCCGGCGGAACATTAACCAATCCCGCGATCACAAGCCAGACAGCGGCGGAACATATCGCCCGTCCGGCCATTGTCCCCGCGAAGCCAACAAGAGGAGAATTTTTCATGGGTAGCACGGCAGACAAGGTCAAGGGCGCCACCAACGAAGCGATCGGCAAGGCCAAGCAGGGCGTCGGCGAAGCCGTCGGCTCGGATCGCCTGCAAGGCGAAGGCGTCATCCAAGAGGCCAAGGGAAAGGG
>Ga0209758_1002715_pt1 | contig 17429 bp, 14 predicted proteins | sample AraplaMF_Col_mMF_FD_184258 | JGI IMG/M metagenome (GOLD analysis project Ga0209758, IMG submission 184258) | Arabidopsis root microbial communities from the University of North Carolina, USA - plate scrape MF_Col_mMF (SPAdes) (version 2) | ecosystem: Host-associated > Plants > Roots > Endosphere...
ACTTCGGCTTCGAGGGCGCCCGCGAGGCCTGGATGCCCGCCACCAACGGCAAGCTCAGCGAGTACGCCGCCGCGGTCGGCTTGGCCGCGCTGGACGAATGGCCCGCCCGCCGCGCGGCCTTCCAGGCGGCGGCGATGCGCTATCGCCGCAACCTGGCCGACGTGCCCGGCGCGGTCCTGCCCGACGGCTGGGGCCCGGACTGGGTGTCGACCACCTGCGTCGTGCGGCTGGAGGACCCGGCCCGCACCGCGCCCGTCCTCGACGCCCTGCACGCCGCCGGCGCCGAGACCCGCGCCTGGTGGGGCCGCGGCATGCACACGCACCGCGCCTTCGCGAGCTGCCAGCGCCTGGCGCTGCCGGTCACCGAGCAGCTGGCCCAGACGGTGCTGGGGCTGCCCTTCTTCATCGACATGACGGACGAGCAGGTCGACCGCGTCTGCGAGGCGCTGCGGCGGGAGCTCGTGCGTTGAGGCGGGTCGCCACGCTGGCGAGCCCAGCCCGGCGCATGCCATCCTGCGCGACGTTGGCGCAGGCCAACCGAGGAACGCCCCCATGAGCAACCGCGGCCTGGTCATCTTCGGCGCCGGACAGATCGCCGAGGTCATGCACTACTACCTGACCACCGAGGGCGGCCGCGAGGTCGTGGCCTTCACGGTCGATCGCGAATACCGCACCGCCGACACGGTCCTGGGCGTCCCGGTCGTCGACTTCGAGGATATCGAGCAGCGCTTCCCGCCGGCGGACTACGACATGTTCGTCGCGGTCAGCTTCAAGCAGGTCAACAAGCTGCGCATGGCCAAGGTGGCCGAGGCCGAGGCCAAGGGCTACGCGCTGGCCAGCCACGTCAGCCCGCGCGCGGCCGTCTGGAACGGCTTCGTCGCTCACCCGAACACGATCATCATGGAGCACAACGTCATCCAGCCGTTCGTCACCGTCGGCCGGAACGTCACCATGTGGTCGGGCAATCACATCGGCCACCACACGAACATTGGCGACAACTGCTTCATCGCCTCGCAGGTGGTGGTGTCCGGCGCGTGCGACATCGGGGCCGGCACCTTCATCGGGGTCAACGCCACGCTGCGCGACGGTATCAAGCTCGGCGTGCATTCCGTGGTCGGCGCCGGCGCCCTCGTGCTCGCCGACGGCCCGGACGAGGCCGTGTTCATCGGCACGGCCGCCGAGCTCAAGAAGATCCCTTCAAGCCGCCTGAGATCCATCTGATCCATGTCAATGTCCTGGACTCGCAAGGGCCGGATCTTCGATCCCGCCGCCCACGACTGGGCGCGTTCCCACGCCCAGGTCCCGACGCCGCTGCTCTATGACGACAAGGTCCGCATCTTCTACGCCGACCGCTTCGAGGACGGCCGCAGCTACACCACCTTCGTCGACCTCGACCGGAAGGACCTCGGCAAGGTCATCTACGAGCACAAGGCGCCGATCCTGGGCTTCGGCGCGCCGGGCACGTTCGACGACGACGGCGTCATGCCCAGCTTCGCGCTCCGCCGCGACGGCCAGGTCTGGCTCTACTATTCCGGCTGGAACCGCGGCGTGACCGTGCCCTACCGCAACTCGGTGGGCATCGCCGTCAGCGACGACGACGGGACCACCTTCCGCCGCCTTTACGAGGGCCCGGTGCTCGAGCGCTGTCCCGAGGAGCCCTACATCGCGGTCACACCCACCATCCTGCGCGAGCGCGACCCCGATGGCCGCGACCTGTGGCGCATGTGGTACATCTCGGGCCTGCGCTGGACCCTGGTCGAGGGCAAGTACGAGCCGGTCTACGTCATCAAGTACTGCCACTCGGCCGACGGCGTGACCTGGGCGCGCCCCAACCACCTTTGCATCCCCCAGTCGCACGACAACGAGGCCTTCTCGCACCCCACCGTCGTCCGTCACCGGGGCCAGTACCTGATGTGGTACTGTTGCCGCGACTCCGCGGACTACCGCGACGGCGCCGGGGCCTACCGGATCGGCTTCGCCAGCTCGCCCGACGGGCTCGACTGGACCCGCCAGGACGACGTGCTGGGCCTGGACGTCTCGGGCGAGGGCTGGGAGTCGACCATGACGAGCTACCCCTCGGTCATCGAGATCGATGGCCGGGTCGTCATGTTCTACAACGGCAACGGATTCGGCCGGACCGGCTTCGGCTACGCCATCCTGGAGGACCAGCGTGACTGACGGCCAACCCGTCGAGGCGACCACCGCGTTCGGCGAGACCTTCGATTTCCGCGCCCGCCTGCAGGCGCTCTTCGAGGAGGGCCGCATCCCGCCCGAGGAGCTGATCTTCAACCTGGGCCTCTTCGTGCGCAGCTCGCTCCTCGTGAAATTCCTGGTGATGGACGACCTCTACCGGCGGTTCGTGAACATCCCCGGCGCGTTGCTGGAGTTCGGCACCTGGCGCGGCCAGAACCTGGTGCTGCTGGAGAACCTGCGGGCCATCCACGAGCCCTTCAACAAGCAGCGTACGATCATCGGCTTCGACACCTTCACCGGCTATCCCGAGGACGCCGGCATGGCCGACTCGGCGCTGAAGGAGCACAGCGGCTACAACTCGGGCTCGGACTATCCGCGCTACCTGGCCGAGCTGCTGCAGGTCCACGAGGGCAACAACGCCTTCGGCCACCTGCGCGGGAACCACAAGCTGATCGCCGGCGACGTGACCCAGACCGCGCCCAAGTACTTCGCCGACCACCCCGAGACCCTGGTCGCTTTCGCCTTCTTCGACATGGGTCCCTACGAGCCCACCGTCGCGGCGCTGCGGGCCATTCAGCCGCACCTGGTGCCCGGTAGCGTGCTGCTGTTCGACGAACTAACCTGGACGGGCGCTCCGGGCGAGGCGATCGCCTTTAAGGAAGTCTTCCGCGACATCCCCTATCGCATCGAGAAGTGCCCCCTCTACCCCTCCAAATCGATCGTGACCGTCCGATGAAGCTCTCCCTCGACCTGCCCGCCTTCGCCGAGCGGATGGAGGACAAGGGCTGGGTCGTGCTCGACGCCGCGGTGGCGCCCGAGCTGGTCGCGCGCATGCGCGACGACCTGGAGGCCGCCTGGGACATCTGCCGCGCGGTGCAGGAGAAGAACGGCGTCGCCAGCGACGCGGACCGCACGGTCCACCACCTGATCGGCCTGAAGCCCAGCTTCCTGGAGTACATCGACGCCAGCGCGCCGCTGATGCCGTACCTGGAGCACTACTTCGAAGGCCGCTGCATCCTCAATTCCTTCGGCGGGGCCATCAACACTCGCGGCCACACGTCCTACGCCCAGCGCATCCACCGCGACATCCGCTCGTACTCGGGCGACATGCCGCTGCTGCTCAACACGCTGGTCATGCTGGACGACTTCACCGCCGACAACGGCGCGACCTACATGATGACCGGGTCGCACAAGCGCGCCGAGAAGCCCGAGGAGGCGGCCTTCTACGCCGCCGCCGAGCGCGCGGTGGGGCCGGCCGGCAGCATCCTCATCTTCAACTCCAACGTCTGGCACGCCGGCGGCGACAACACGACCGACAAGCCCCGCCGGTCGGTCACGCCGATGTACTGCAAGCCGTTCATCAAGCAGCAGTTCGACTACCCCCGGGCCGTCGGCTACGACCGCGGCCCCGAACTGGCCCCGCACACCCGCCAGATCGTCGGCTACAACGCCCGCGTCCCCGCCAATCTCGACGAGTGGTACCAGCCGCCCGAGCGCCGCATGTACAAGGGCGACCAGGGATGACCACCGCGCGGGACCTCAACACCGAGTTCGCCGACACCGACGACCGCAAGTACGCCTACGACTTCGACTACCGCATGCACGACTACATGCTGCGGACGTTCGACGACCGGCTGCCGCGGGCCGGTCGCGCGCTGGAGCTGGGCTGTTTCGAGGGCGGCTTCACGAAGAAGCTTGCGGCCATCTTCCCCGACATGACCACCGTCGAGGGCTCCAGCGACCTGATCGCCGTGGCCCGTGCGGCCTCGCCCGCGCATGTGAAGTTCGTGCTGAGCCGCTTCGAGGACTTCGAGCCCGACCAGCCGTTCGACGCCGTCTTCCTGACCCACACGCTCGAACACCTGGACGAGCCGGTGGAGCTGCTCCGCCGCATCGGGACGTGGCTTTCGCCCACGGGCAAGCTGTTCCTGGTCGTGCCGAACGCGCACGCCGCCTCGCGCCAGATCGCCGTCGCCATGGGCCTGATCTCGCATCCCACGGCCGTGACCGAGGGCGAGCACCTGCACGGCCACCGCCGCACCTACGACATGCCCGCCCTGCTGGACCACGTGGCGCAGGCCGGCCTGGGCGTCGCCGAGAGCGGGGGCGTCTTCTTCAAGCCCTTCGCCAACTTCCAGTTCGACAAGCTGATCGCCAGCGGCGTGATCGGCGACGACTACCTCGAAGGATGCTTCAAGCTGGGCCGGCTCTACCCCGACCTCTGCGCCAGCATCTACGCGATCTGCGAACGCGGCCCGGGAGGCCCTGCGCGATGAACAAGATGACCGTCATGAGCCAGGGCGCCGACGACGCCCGCGAGCACTTCCGGGCCGAGGGGTACGTGGTCTTCCGCGGCGTGCTCGACACCGCCTGGCTCGACCAGATCAACGCCGAGATGCTGGAGCTCTTCCAGATCCAGCTCCGCCGCCTGGGCCTGCTCACCAGCCAGGGCGACTTCCGCACGGCCTTCCACGCCGACGCGCTGGCGCTGCTCAAGGCCGACGTCGCGACCTACATCTCGACCGCGCGCATGACCCAGATGCTGCCGTCGGTCCACCGGCTGATGATCTCGGAGCCGATCATGGCCGCCGCGCGCCGCCTGGGCATCGAGTTCCCGGTCATCTCGACCCGCGTCTCCAACCACATCATCTCTGACCTGCTGAAGATCCCCGGCGGCTACCACAAGTCGCCGCCGCATCAGGACTGGCGCAGCATCCAGGGCAGCCTGGACAGCATCGTGCTCTGGGCGCCGACCACGCCGGTCTCCGAACAGTCCCACCCCCTCGAGGTCGTCCCGCGCTCGCACCTGCTGGGTCTCTTGCCGACGGTCGAGCACATCCAGACGCCCGCGGTCAGCGACCCGCGCATCCGCGAGGAAGACTACATCCCGCTGGCGATGGATCCGGGCGACGTGGTGGCCTTCTCCACCTTCACCGTCCATCGCACGGGCGAGCAGGGCGACGGCGAGGTCCGCGTGGCCTACAGCGGCCGCTTCAACAACGCCGCCGAGCCCACCTACGTCGAGCACGGCTATCCCACGCCCTACAAGTACTCATACCAGACCGACCTGATCGTCCCGGACTTCCCGAAGGCGCAGGACCTGGCGCGCATCTTCCCGGGCGCCGCCGACTAGCCTCCAGCTAGCCCAGCGCCTCGGCCAGGGCCTCGATGGGGATCATGTAGTCGGTGTGCTTCTGCGCGGCGTCGCCGACGGCCTGGCCGCGGACGAACCTCGGATCGTAACCCAGCGCGCGGGCCTGGCCGTTGAAGGCGGCGTGGTTGTGCAGGTTCGCCTGGGTGAGCACGAACAGCTCCACGTCCGTCGGCGAGAAGACGAAGTTCTGCATCGCCGATCCCGACGGCGCCATGATCGACCGGGCGCTCTGGAACAGGCGCACCTGCTCGGCGAAGGTCATGTTCTCGGTCATGACGGTCTGGTAGCCGCGGCTCTCCAGGTAGTTCCGGACCTCGTCCTCGTTGCGGATGCGCCGCCAGCTCCGGGCCGCACGCGTGAGGTAGTATTTCCCGCCCGTCGGCGGCGTGACGCCCAGCGCCTGCTCCACCCGTTCCTTCAGGAAGCGGTACGTCCGCACCGAGGCGCAGCAGGCCACGAACGGGGGAATGTCGTTGGGCAGCAGGTGGATCGGGAAGAACGTCGGCGTGGGCGCGTAGAGCAGGCGCTTCACGCGCAGGCCCTGGCCGCGCCTCAGCGTGATCAGCGGGTTCTTGCAGAGCAGGCCCAGCAGTTCGAGGTGCGTCGCCGGCATGCCCTCGTCGATCAGGATCGGCCGCCCCGCGAAGGCGGGGTGCTGCTCCAGGAACTGCAGGCGCGGCGCGAACTCGCCGATCCAGTGGCCAAAGGCGTCGCTGGCCGGCCCGGCCAGCCAGACGCCCTCGTCGAGGTCCGTCATCTCGAAATCGGCCCGCAGGCGCAGCTTGCCGTCGTGCTGGGAGATGACCGCCGCGTCCGAACGCTGGTCGACGAAACGGCCGTACTGCGGATGCCCGCCCGCCTCGTTCAGCGCGAAGCCGTCGGGCGTCAGGATGATGTGGGAGTAGGCGAAGGCCTGCACGTCGGGCAGGTCGACCGCATGGGGCTTGAGCCCGGGGACGTGGCTGGTGAACGCATCCGCGCCGATGGTCTGCACGGGGATCGCCTCGACCTCGCCGAGGTCCAGCACGTCGAGCCCTTGGCGCTGCGCCCAGGCCAGGGCCGTGTCCTGCGGATAGGGCCCGAACGTGGGCGCGACGGGAGCCTTCGTCGTGATCAGCGCCCCGGCCCGCGCCGCCATCTGCGCCCAGCCCTGGTCGATCTCGGCGATGCCGCCCGCCGAGAACAGCTCGGCGTACAGCGCCTCGGCCCGGCCGACACCGTATTCCGCCAGCGTCACGTCCAGCAGGCGCAGCGCCGTCTCCGGATTCGAGGGGTTCCCGCGGGCCGCCGCCAGCAGCGCCTCGTAGGCCGCGGGAAGCTGGCCCAGCGACGTGTGCGCGATGCCCAGCAGCAGCAGGTTGTGCCAGCCGCCGGCCTCGAACTTGGCGGCCTTGGTGGCATAGGCCACGGCCTCCAGGTAGCGCTCCTGGCGCACGGCGATGAAACCCAGGATGTAGTACGCGTCGCCAAGTTCCTCGATCTCGAGGACCTGCCGGCAGAGGGTCTCGCCCGCCTCCAGGTCGCCCGCGGTCACCGCGGCTATCGCCTGTTGCAGCAGTTCCTGCGATCCCGCGCCGGTCGACGCCATGCACCCATCCCTGTGAAGCCGGCCAGGCAACATGTCCCTGGCGTTCGCGGCTGGCGCTGTACTACACCCCCGGAGGCTCGCCAACGAAAGCCGCCTGCGGCGTGGGGCCGCCCACCGTTGCGCTGAGGGAGCTTCCGCTTGGGCCCGACCGTCGCGATCATGCAGCCCTACTTCCTGCCCTACGCGGGATACTTCCGGCTGCTGTCGGGCAGCGACACCTTCGTGATCTACGACTGCGTCCAGTTTCCCCGCCGCGGCTGGGTCCATCGCAACAAGCTGCGCGACCCGGCCGGGGCCGAACAGTGGCTGACGCTGCCGCTGAAGCCCGCGCCGCAGGACACCCGCATCGACCAGCTCGCCTTCCCCGACGATGCGGCCGACGAACTGGACCGCCGCCTGCGGCCCTTCCGCCTGGACGGCGCCGCCGGCGCGGCCGCCGAGCTCCTGGGCGAGGTCCGTCGGGTCGAGGGCCGGCCTGTCGACTACATCGTCCGGCTGATGGAAACGGTCTGCCGGCTGGTCGACGTCCCCTGGAACGTCGTCTGGTCCTCGTCTCTGGACGTGCCGGACACCTTCCGCGGCCAGGATCGCATCCTCGAGATCTGCCGCCGCGTCGGGGCGGCGCACTACATCAACGCCCCGGGCGGCCGCGAGCTCTACGACGCGGGCGCCTTCGCCGCGGCCGGCGTGAAGCTCCAGTTCCTGCCGCGCTTCGACGGCGCCACAGGCTCGATCCTGCAGCGCCTGCTGGACGATCCGCCCGGGCGGGTCCGGGACGAACTCTACGGCTGGCGGGCCGAGGACTGATCGCCGCGGAGGCCTGCCGGGAACGGCGTTTCGGTTGTCCAACGCCACCCACCGCCGTTATCGTCGCGGCTTCTGGATTCCTGGCTAGGGACCGCCGCGGCGTGCGTATTTCGCCCGGCGGGCCCGCCTGTCACGACGTTCGATGGGGAAGACATTGCCGCCGCCGATCGCCAAGCGCGACCGACCTGGCCGTCCGAAGGTGACGGTCATGATCATCACCTACAACCACGCCAAGTACATCGCCGAGGCCATCGACAGCGTCCTGGCGCAGAAGACCGACTTCCCGTTCGCGATCCATGTGATCGACGACTGCTCCACCGACGGCGCCCAGGACATCATCCGCGACTACGCCGCGCGCTTCCCGGGCGTGGTCAAGCCGTTCATCAACAAGAAGAATATCGGCAACAAGGTCACCCAGAAGAACTTCTACCGCGGCTTCTGCACCCTCGACGGCGACTACATCGCCTTCCTGGAGGGCGACGACTACTGGGCCTCGCCCACGCGCCTGCAGACACACGTCGCCTTCCTCGACGAGAACCCCGACTTCGTGGCCTGCGCCAACGACACGCTCAAGGTCTACGAGGACGGCTCGCGCGAGCCGCACCTCTTCCTGCAGCCGCCGCCCAAGGAAGTGCACGACGTCGAGGACATCATCGGCCTGACGTCATTCTTCCACGCCTCGTCGCTGACCTTCCGCAACGTGTTCCGCGGCCGCGTGCCGCGCTATCTGCGCAGCCCGCTGTCGTGCGACATCTTCATCAACATCGCCCACGCCCAGCACGGCAAGTTCCGCTACTTCCCCGAGCCCTGGTCGGTCTACCGCGCACACGGCGGCGGGCTCTTCTCGTCGATGCATGAGACCAAGGGCTGGCTCTGGAACATCGATGGCCTGCGGGCCTGCAACCGCTGGCTCCGGTTCCGCTATTTCCGCCTCTTCGGCAAGGCGATCTACCGCTACTGCGACGTGCTGCTCGCCGACGGCCGCGAAGACGAATATCTGACGAAGAAGAAGCGCCTGAAGTACGAGCGGATCCGCCGCCGCTACCGGGCGATCGAGCAGGCCGCCGTCTGGGTCGACGGCCTGCTGTTCAAGTGGATTCCCGGCCGCCGGCCCGCCAAGCTCAACCTGGGCTGCGGCCGCCGGCAGGACCGATCTGTCACCAACGTCGACATCCGCCGCGACGTCAGCCCCGACATGGTCGTAGACCTCACGCGCGCGCGGTGGCCCTGGGCCGACAACTACGCCGAGGAGGCCTATTTCCACTATTCGCTGGAGCACATGGGCCACGATTTCGAGACCCTCGAGCGGATTATGCGCGAGCTCTACCGGGTCTGCCGCCCCGGCGCACTGGTCTCGATCATCGCGAAGGATCCGCGAAGCGACGCGTTCCAGGACGACCCCACCTGCACGCGGATCGTCAGCCCCCAGATCATCGCCCTGTTCGACAACCGCGCCGCCGCCCATCCCACCCTGGGCGCGGTGGCGAAGCGCAACAACGTCGACTTCGAGATCACCTTCCGCAGTTCGAAGGTCGAGGAGCCCTACTGGGGCCAGTTCCAGCGCGGCGAAATCTCCCGCAAGGAGATGACCCGGCTGATGGCCGAGGGCTTCAACATCTGCAGCGCCTACACGATCGAGATGACCGTGCAGAAGCCGCCCCGCCCGCCGGTCGAGGCCCCTGCCGCGTCGGCGCGGCCGGCCTTCGTCGGGCGCGAGGCGGGTCTGATGCAGCGAGGCCGCGCGCCCGCCGCCGCGGCCTGATCCAACGGCGCCGCTTCGCCCTGATGGGGCCGGCTCGACAAGGCATGAGCCGCGGGGCTAGCGTTGCCCGCCATGGATATCCACCCGACCGCCTTCGTCGATCCGGCCGCCGAAATCGGGGACGGCGCGATCATCGGCCCGTTCACGATCGTGCACCCGAACGTCCGGATCGGAGCGGGGTCCCGGATCGGTTCCCATTGCGAAATCGGCGTGCCGACCAACCTCGTGGAGCCGCCCGATCATCGGCTGATCATCGGCGCGGGCGCGAACATCCGCTCCCACAGCGTGTTCTATCAGGGCTCGCGCTTCGGGGACGGCTTGACCACGGGACACCGCGTGACGGTGCGCGAGAAGGTGATCTGCGGTCGGAACGCCCAGATCGGCACCCTGAGCGACCTACAGGGCGACGCCGAGATCGGCGACTATTTCCGCACGCACTCCAACGTGCACGTCTGCAAGGGTTCGAAGATCGGCCGTTTCGTCTGGATCTTCCCGTACGTGGTCCTGACCAATGATCCGACGCCGCCCAGCGATGTCTGCGTAGGTCCGACGATCGGAGATTTCGCGATCATCGCGACGATGTCCGTGATCCTGCCCGGGGTCACCGTGGGCGCGCATGCGCTGGTCGGCGCCCACTCCTCGGTGAGCCGCGATGTCGAGCCCGGCATGCTCGTCGCCGGCAATCCCGCCAAGCCGATCCGCCCGACGTCCGAGATCAAGCTCCGCGATGGCTCCGGCCGCCCGGCGTATCCGTGGCCATCCCATTTCTCGCGAGGCTACCCGGACGGCGCGCTGGACGGGTGGGACGACGATCGGGCCTGACCCCGGGCGGAAGACGACGGCCAATCGCCGCGGAGGCCCGACCGCGGCGCCACGGCGGTTGTCCAACGCCACCCACCGCCGTTATCGTTGTGGCTTCTAGATTCCTGGCTAGGGGCCGCCGCGGCGTGCGTATTTCGCCCGGTCGGCCGCTCCGCCAAGAAACGGATGGGGAAAACATTGTTGCCGCCGATCGCCAAGCGCGACCGACCTGGCCGTCCGAAGGTGACGGTCATGATCATCACGTACAATCATGCCAAGTACATCGCCGAGGCCATCGACAGCGTCCTGGCGCAGAAGACCGACTTCCCGTTCGCGATCCATGTGATCGACGACTGCTCCACCGACGGCGCCCAGGACATCATCCGCGACTACGCCGCGCGCTTCCCGGGCGTGGTCAAGCCGTTCATCAACAAGAAGAATATCGGCGCAGAGGTCACCCAGAAGAACTTCTACCGCGGCTTCTGCACCCTCGACGGCGACTACATCGCCTTCCTGGAGGGCGACGACTACTGGACCTCGCCGAACCGTCTGCAGACCCATGTCGCGTTCCTCGAGGCCCATCCCGACTACGTCGCCTGCGCCAACGATACGCTGAAGGTCTACGACGACGGCTCGCGGCCCGCGCACGTCTTCATGCAGCCGCCGCAGCGGGACACCCACGACATCGATGACGTCATCTCCCTGACGTCGGTCTTCCACGCCTCGTCGCTGACCTTCCGCAACGTGTTCCGTGGTCGCGTGCCGCGCTACCTGAGCAGCCGTCTCTCGTGCGACATCTTCATCACCGTCGCCCACGCCCAGTTCGGCAAGATCCGCTACTTCCCGCACGCCTGGTCGGTCTATCGCGCCCACAGCGGCGGGCTCTTCTCGTCGATGACGCAGACCCACGGCTGGATGTGGAACATCGACGGCATGCGCGCCTGCAACCGCTGGCTCGGCTACCGCTATCTCCCGCAGTTCGCCAAGGCGATCTACCGCTACTGCAACGTCCTGCTCGCCGACGGGCTCGCCGAAGACGGCCTGACGCCCGAGAAGCGCGGCGACTACGAGGCGATCGGCCGGCGCTACCGCGCCATCGACAAGGCCCTGCGCCGGCTCGAGCTGGTCGTGGCCAAATGGATTCCCGGCGTGCGCGCGAAGTCCGCCCCGGCGAGGCTCAACCTCGGCTGCGGCGCGCACCAGGACGGGTCGGTCATCAACGTCGACAAGCGCGCCGACGTCGATCCCGACATGGTCGTCGACCTGGAACGCACGCCCTGGCCGTGGCCCGACAACTACGCCCAGGAGGTCTACTTCCTCCACTCGCTGGAGCATATGGGTCGCGACTTCGAGACCCTCGAGCGCATGATGCGTGAGCTCTACCGCGTGGCCCGTCCGGGCGCGCGCATCTTCGTGCGGGCCAAGCATCCGCGCAGCGACGCGTTCATCGATGACCCCACCTGCGTGCGCGTGGTCAGCCCGCCGATCATGTCGCTCTTCGACGCCAGGGCGAAGCCGAACCGCCATCTCGGGCCCGTGGCCCAGCGCAACAAGGTCGACTTCGAGATGACCCTGCGCCGCTCGAAGGTCGAGGAGCCCTATTGGAGCCAGCTCCAGCGGGGGGAGATCTCGCGCCAGCAGATCGAGCGGCTGATGCGCGAGAACTTCAACATCTGCAGCGCCTACACGATCGAGATGACGGTGCATAAGCCGCCGCGGCCGCCGCTCGAGCCCGAGAAGCTGCAGGGCCAGCCCGAGCCGGAGCGCATCCCCGTCGCCGCCGTGACCGCCCTGGACCAGGACGCCCGCACCCCGGTCGCCGCCGAATAGACGGGCGCCGGTCAGGCGTCGGGCACGGTCGCCATGAACCGCTCAGCGGTCTCGCAGATGACGATGTCGGCCCCGTGCGCCTCCACGGCGTCCCACCGGGCGGCTTTGGACCAGACGAACACCACCTGGGCGAAGACCGCCGACAGCGCCGCGCCGAGGCCGGCGTCGAAGGCGTAGCTGTCGCCGAACACCACCACCCGCCGCGCGTCCGGCGCCCGGGGGTTGCGCACGCCGTAGGTCGAGCCTGTGTTGCGACCGGTCTTCTCGTACTGCGGATCGTCGAACCAGACCTCGCCGACCCGTTCCAGCGCCCCCGTCTCCTCGGCCGGCGCGGGGTCGAAGAGGTGCCCGGTCAGGTCCTGCGCCGTGGAATGGCGGCGATAGGCGAAGCGCTGCGTGGTCCAGTCCACCGGCGCGCCCAGATGCGCCGCAAGCGCGGTCAGAACCGCGCCGCAGCCCGACGGCGTCCAATGCGAGTTGTGGCGGTGGAAGGCCGGCCCCAGGGCGCGGGCGGCCCGCAGTTCCAGCACGGGGTAGCGGACGCGCAGATCGGCCCCCAGCCGCGGCAGGAGGCCCGCCACCGGCCGCCGTCCGATGTCCGGCGGCTGGGGCCCCCAGCGCTTGTCGGGGTAGATCACCTGCTTCTCGGGCACGATGAGGGTTTCGAGCCGCACGCCCCGGCGCGCCGCCTCGGCCTGCCGTCCCGCCAGCACCCGCATCCAGGCCTCACGCCAGGCCTCAGGCGGCGGCGTCTCGCTCAGCAGCTGCCGCTCCCAGCGGTTCGCCCCGTCGCCGATGAAGAGATAGCCCTCGCGCCCCGCCACGGCGACCGCGTTCGGCGACGTCACGCCGGGCTTCAGGCCGCTCGCCGCATGCCCCGGCCCCGCCAGCGCATCGACCTCGACATCCACCGCCCGCAGCTCGGCGAGCGTCAGGCTGGAGACCTCGGCCATGCCGGCGATCCTACCTTGGAAGATGGGAAGAAATGGCGCGCCCGGAACGATTCGAACGTCCGACCCTCAGATTCGTAGCGGCCTCCCGGTGGTACCGCGTGAACCCAATTGAACACGGTTTTTATCAGCAATATCAACCTCTTGTGAGTTGCAGACGGGTTCGCGAAATCGCATGGTTTTGCCCGGTTTTCGGGGCCTAATAGGCCTATCTCAGGTCTAGAAATCCCAGAGCCTAATCGCCGAACCAGAGCCCTGTCTTGAGCCGATCCGCCTCTCAGACTCTAACCGCCGCGTTCTGCCGAAGCGCTCGCCCCAGGGTGATCTCGAGCCCGGGGGGCGACAAGCTCGCGCGCGCAGATTACGCGGATCTCGACGTCCGCGGCCTGGTCCTCCGGGTCGAAGCGTCCGGCCGCAAGACTTGGCTCTTCCGCTACAGCGATCGCATCAGCGGTGCGCAGAGTCGCTTCATGATGGGGGACTACGACCCGACAAACGACACGGAGCCGGACGAGGACGGCCTGCGTGCGCTGACATTGCACGGTGCGCGCATCGCAGCGCGCAAGCTGCGCACTCAGGTCGATGCGGGGCGAAGCCCTTTCGCCGAGCGCCGCCAGGCGCGCCAGACCAACCGCAACCAGCCCATCAAGACAATGAGCGACCTCGCGGAGACGTACTTCAAGGCGTGCGAAGCCGGCACGCATCGGAGCAGCCGCGGACGCAAGAAAGCGGCGAGCACGCTTACGGCAGAGCAGTGGCTTTGGGCTAAGCACGCCGAGCCTCGCCTCGGGCGCGACGCCCCGGAGCAGATCACACGCGCCCGCATCCGCGCGACCTTGGACGACGTCTTCGAGAAATCGGGCGGTCAGGCGAACAAGGTGCGTGCCCTACTCTCACAGCTGTTCAACTTCGCGATCGCGCAAGAACGCGTCGAGATGAATCCGGTCACCCATGTCGCCCGCGTGTCGGAGGCCAATCCGCGGACGCGCACGCTCACAGACGACGAGATGAAGCGGTTCTGGAGCGGCCTCCAGAAGAGCGATCACCTCGTCATCCGCGACAAGAAAGCCGGGGAGAAGGTTCAGATCAGTCGGGTCGTCCGGATCGCGATCGAACTCGCTATGGTCACGCTGCAGCGGCGCGGCGAAGTTTCGGGCATCCGGCTCGTCGAGATCGATCTCGCGCGCAAGACCTGGCTGATCCCAGCCGAACGGACCAAGGGGCGGGCCGAACACCTTGTCCCTCTATCTGATCGCGCCGTTGCGCTGATCGAGGAGGCCCTTGCGCTACAGGAGGCGCGCAAGAAGGGCCGGAGTGAGTTCCTCTTTCCTTCACCCTATTCCGACGACGAGCCCATCGAGGCCGCAGCATTGAGCCATGCCATGGCCGATCTGACTGCAGCGCTTTCCCTTGCCGATGTTCGTCTGCACGACCTACGTCGCACTGGCGCGACGGGCATCGCGGCGCTCGGTGTGCCGCCGCACGTCGTCTCGAAAGTCCTGGCGCACAAGGACGGTGGCGGCGGGGCGGCGATCACTGCGCGCCACTACAATCTCTACGCCTATCAAGCGGAGAAGCGCGACGCGCTCGACCGATGGGCGGCGCACCTCGAAGCCACCTGCAACATGCCGAAACGACGCCCACCACCCACGGCCCCAGGCCCGTCGATTCCGACCCGCGGGTTCGAGACGTATCGCAGCGCCACGGTGACGGAGCGGCCTTGGACGGAGCTCGTCCAGGACGACGTCCTGCTGCAACGGGGCGCGGAGACGGCGGAGCGCCCTTGGACAGACCTCGTCGAAGCGACCTGAACGACGTCAGGCTCGCCGACGTTCTGGCCCGCATCGCCGAACGCCACGCTCGGCAGATCGATGAACTCCTGCCGGGTACTGGTTGTCCTGCGTCGCGCCAGCACCCGCGGCACGACGCTTCGCAAATGGTGTCCGGAAGTCGGCCCGGGCATTACTTCGTGTGCCGCCCCATTGCGGACGTTCGTCGGTCCAAGGCCTTGAGGACGAGATGCGCCAGATGCGGACGTTGGCCTGTCGCCGGAAAGCGGCAGCTCAGGTCTTCCGGTTGAAGACAGATCGCGTTCACCAAATATCGCAGGATGGTAGTCTCTCGGAGCGAAGATCGACCATCTCAAAAAGAAAGTACCTTCCGCCGAACGTCACTTCGCGATCCGGATAGGAGGCGGGTCGGCGGTAGCGCAGGTCGAGCGAATCCCTGTGAGCTGCGGCCAGGAGCGCGGCCGCAACCGCGTGTGGCTTAGTACCCGCCGCGAAGAGCATGTTGGCGGTGTCGCCGCTCTTCAAATGGTTCATATCGATGGCGTCGAAGAACGACTTCATCGAGAAGGCGTCCACCTCGGATATCTGGGCGACCCGCTCCCCGTATTCCGCCTTGATCTTGTCGATCTGCAGGTCGTTCTCCGGGTGAAGGTCGGGGTGACGGTCGCTCCGCGTCGCGAATACGTGGATGTAGTCGGGCGTGACCTTCTCAATCAGCGCGTAGCAGTTTGCGCGCTCGACCCCGAGAAAGGCAAAGAGACGCTTCTCCCGGCACGGACCGGCGCGTCCGAGAAGTGGTTTAGCGGACTCGAAGTCCACGGCGCGCAGCTCGGCGGTACGGTCGCCGGGGATCGGCAGATAGACGCCCTCAGCGTAGCCGACGGTGACATGCGGGAACAGTCCATCCACGAAAATGCAGCCAAGGGTCGATTGGATGTAGGCCTTCGGCAGGCTCGTGATGTCGATGAAGATCGAAGAATGGCCCTGGGCGAAGTAGCCTCGGAGGAGCGTCCGAATCTGGTTCATGTTCACGTCGGTGGCCGACGACAGGGACAGCCCGAGTGCTTTGGCGCCTTTGAATCTCGCTTTGAGCGCCGCCTTCTGCGCGTTGACCCGGGCTGTGAACGCCGGGGGGGTCTGGAAGTCGAGAAGGTGGTTGGCCTTAGCGACCACCGACGTCGCGTCCAGACTGGCTAGGTTCCGGGCCTCCCAGCCCGGCGTGAAGAGGGCTAAGCCAACGTTTACCTGCGCGGGCGCCGCGGCTGAGGACTCGTACTGCCGATAGAGGAAGGGGCCGAGTCGCCCCCATTCCGGGCGCACTGAGTTACTCGTCGAGGTCATCGTCGACTCCCGGCAGGCTCAGTTGGTCGGCGCTGGTGAGCTGGGCTTCATTGGTCCGCAGGGTTCGACGCACCCAGTCGCTGAGCACGAAGCCGTCGTTGGCGATGAGGAGCTCCACGAAGGCGCTCTCCGGAAGGGCAAACTCCGCGTAGGGGCCGCGGAAGGAAAAGCCGTAGTGCGGCGCAAACCGCCGGTGCAGTCGGAACATCCGATGCTCGGCCAGACGCGGCACGGGCCGCATGACGACCATGTCCCGTTGGTCGACCTCGCGGACGAAACCGTCCAGCTCGGACTTGCGGAACAACTCGTCCAGCTCATGCCCGTCGTGATGGAGCTGGACGAGGAGGCTCCGCAGGCGCGGCCACTGGAGTCGGAACTTGCCGACTTCCGGCGTCAGGATCGCCCGTGGGCCGGTCTGCAGTTGCGCGGTGAGCTGACCAAGCGCCTCCACTAGGCGAGTCACGCCGACCCCGTAGGGATCGGCGATCGTCATCACCCCCTTCAGCTTGGCTTCGGAGGCGGCGTAGATCGCGGCGGACTGCGTGGCGATGGGGATCGGCAGGTCGCTGCGCACGAATCGCACCAGGCGGTTCTCCGTGGTGCCGTCTTCCCCGACGTCCCGCTTGAAGACCTCACGCATGATGTCGAGGAAGTCGCGGATGCAGCTGTCGCTGAGCGCGATGACGATCCCCTCGCCAGCGAGGTTCATCCTCAGCTTCAGCTCTTTGCCGATCAGCAGGAAAGCGCCGCGCTGCTTGCGGGCAAGCTTCTGGCCCAGGCGGCGGCGTGCGCGCTCGTCGTGGAGGTCCCGCTCGGCACTTTCCAGGGTGATGCCGAGCTGCTCCGCGGTGATTGCGATCGTGTACGGGAGCGCGGTGTCGGACAGTTCCAGGTTCGCGCGGTCGTTGGCCGAGAGGTCGGCGCGCGCGAACAGGTCCCGCCACGCGGTCGCGTTCGCCGTCAGGCGCTCGTGCTCGGTCGAGATGGACCGATCGAGGCTGGTGCGGATAAGTTCGTTGAGCGGAAAGCGACCTAGACGCTTGCTGAGGTTGAAGCAGTCGTTCGGATTAACGACCCCGGCCTTCTTTCGGGCCGCCGGCGACATGGCCTGGTAGAGGCGCAGCGAGGCGATGCGGCCGCATAGGGTCTTGAATTCCGTCTCGGGTATCTCGTCCAGGGACTCGATCTCGCGATCGGCCTCCGAGAGCATCTG
>Ga0209758_1002720_pt1 | contig 17416 bp, 18 predicted proteins | sample AraplaMF_Col_mMF_FD_184258 | JGI IMG/M metagenome (GOLD analysis project Ga0209758, IMG submission 184258) | Arabidopsis root microbial communities from the University of North Carolina, USA - plate scrape MF_Col_mMF (SPAdes) (version 2) | ecosystem: Host-associated > Plants > Roots > Endosphere...
GCCAGCTGTCGTCCTGGAGGAAGGCGGGAAGATCTTGTACGACGAATTCGATGTCGAGATCACTGAGTTCATCGACCGGAGCCACTGGGTTTACCAGGGAGCTGGTGAGGAGCATGGCGCGGATGTCATCGTTGGATTGCGCCCAGGAAAGGATGGAGTTCAGTAGTTGTTCGTGTTTTTGGGTCATTGTTGTACAGATCAGGTTAAAATGCAAAAATAACGGTCTGTTACTTTTTAATCCCTCAGATGAGGGAATATTTGAGGGATTAAATCGTTAAATGAGGGATTAAATTCTTATCTTATCACTAGATAAAATCTTTACTATCATAGTTCAGGAAATGAAATGCTCTTAATGCTGAAACGCAGTGTTGTCCCCAGTGGCTCATGAAGCTCCATTTTAGTGTCCATAAAGCATCTTCTACGGCTTCATTACTACCAATATTATCCATCTTATTCAATTCAATTTTCAGATCACGGTAAATATCTGCAAAGTCGTCTACCAGCCATCCCTGTACCGGATCGGCTTCCTTATCATAATTTGTATCAAATACTTCCCAATAGTAAGCTTGTCCGTCCAGATCAGAGATTTTGTATGCATGCTTGTTTTCAAAGAGTTCCTCTCTTGATTGCTTACAGCGAGTTATTAATGCCAAGAGATCATAAGCAAGATCATTGGCTATCTTAAGAAGGGTCATTTGATCTTCTATACTACACATTTCCGGATACTGCTTGTATAGGTTATACCAGGCCTCATTCCACGCACATTCGCTTATTGCAAAATCTTTAAAGTTCTCAGGGAGCTCCTGGATTCTTTCATTTAAAACTTCAAATACAGGAGTAAAAACGGGTTGGGACATATGGACAAAATTTTAAAACCAATGAAACGATGAATTATAGATGCAGCTTTCCCCAACACACGTAAGAGTGCGATGAAAGCCTTAATGATTCGGCCTACATAAAATATCTTTCTTGTTTAATGAATGGGGTTATAGAGAATGTTTGCAACGACTGTAATGCTAAGATAGGTAAAATTTTGTTTGATGACCTAAAAGTCATCAAAATATTTATAAATTTCTTCCAACTTACCAGTGATGGCTAAAACCGATAAAGAAATACTACAACAATTTGGTGCAAACCTGAAAAAAATTAGAATGGCTAAAGGCTATAGTTTACGCGAATTATATGCAGCCAGTGGTATCGACAATGGCAAAATCAGTAGAATGGAACAGGGAGAAACGAATGTCACCATTCTTACCATAGTAAGATTAGCACAGGCGTTAGAAGTTGATCTCTCAGAATTGGTCTCTACCAAGGCTTTAAATTTATAAGCCCCTACTGCTGATGCTCCTCCCCTTCCGGCCTGTTACTGCTCCACTCCTTCCATAAGGTTTCAAACTGCTCTTCCGGTAGCCTCCTTTGTTCATAATGCCCCGCATTCGTCTTCTGCCGTAATGCCTCATAAATACTCACCGCACAGGCCACAGAAATATTCAATGACCGTATAATCCCCATCTGCGGGATAATAAAATTACCATCTGCCAGTGCCCGCACCTCTTCACTTACCCCGCTATGCTCATTGCCAAATACCAGGGCCACAGAACCGGTAAAATTGATCTCATATAAGCTTACCGCATCTGCCGCCAGGTGGGTGGTCATGATCTTATCATATTTCTTACGCAAGGCAGCCATGCACTCCGCTACATCGGAGAACTGGTGTACGGTGAGCCACTTGGCTGCGCTGGAAGAGCTTTTGGCCCCCCATTTCTTGTGCCGGGGTATCTTGTTGTTCAGTACATATATTTCCTGTATGCCCACCGCATCGCAAGTCCGCATCACGGCGGAGATATTATGCGGGTCCTGCACATTTTCCAATACTACGGTAAGGTCTGGCTGGCGTTTGTTCAACACGCCCATGAGTCTTTCCCTGCGTTCAGGTGTCATAGTTCATTTTTGGCTGGCGCAAAAATACTAAATCCCTGATACCTTGCCACTCCTGGCCACTCTTAACCTGGAACAAGGCAAAGTCTTAATCTAGGTTAATGGACCCAAAGCCCTTTCTGTCGGACATTTGTGTTGTAAATGCGAAAGCAAAACACTTAAAACCGACGATAATGGCAAAAAGTATCTTACATAAGGCAAACACCCGCGGAAATGCTGATCATGGCTGGTTAAACAGCCGCCAGACCTTCAGCTTCGCCGGCTACTATAACCCGGAAAGAATGGGATTTGGCGCCCTCCGCGTATTGAACGACGACGTAGTGGCCGCCGGAAGGGGATTTGGCACCCACCCGCACGATAATATGGAGATCATCAGCATCCCCCTGGAAGGCGACCTGGAACATAAAGACAACCTGGGCAATACAGAAGTGATCCGCCAGGGCGATGTACAGGTGATGAGCGCCGGTACCGGTGTTTTTCACAGCGAATACAACAAGAACAGCGACCGGCAAGTGAAATTCCTGCAGATCTGGCTGTTCCCGAACAAGCTAAATGTGAAACCCCGCTACGACCAGATCACCCTGAACCTGGAGGAAAGGAAGAATAAGCTGCAACAGATCATTTCTCCCGACCCGGCCGGGCCTGGTACCTGGATCCACCAGGACGCCTGGTTCCACATGGGCATCTTTGAAAAAGGGAAAGAACTGAGCTACGATCTTAAGAACCCCGGAAATGGCGTGTACATCTTTGTGGTGAAAGGTTCTTTTAGCGTAGATGGGCAGGCGCTGGACACCCGCGACGGTCTCGGTATTACCGATAGTAAGCAGGTAAACATTACCGCAAACGAGGATAATGCCGAAGTACTGATCATGGAAGTTCCCATGCAGGTTCCTCAAAACTCTTAATCTAGTTCAATGGAGGACGGCTCCTCCCTGACGTAACTTTACATCATAATTATAAAATCATAAAACGCACTATAATGGAAACGCAAACTAAAGCAAAATGGGTATTAGATACCGCTCATTCCGAAGTAGCTTTTAAAGTAAAGCATCTCATGATCTCTACCGTTACCGGTAAGTTCACCAAATTTGATGTACAGCTGGAAGCTGGTAAGGAAGACTTTTCTGATGGTAAAGTCACTGTAACACTCGACGTTGATGGTATCAATACCAACGATGCGCAAAGAGACGGCCACCTGAAATCTGCCGACTTCTTTGAAGCTGAAAAATATCCTCAGCTGAAATTTGTCTCCCGCTCTTTCACCAAGTCTGATAGCAAAGGTGATTATATCCTGGAAGGCGATCTGACCATCAAAGATGTGACCAAAGCTATCTCCATCCCGGTAGAATACGGCGGTACCGTACGCGATCCCTGGGGCAATACCAAAGTAGCGTTCAGTATCGATACCAAGATCAACCGGAAAGAATATGGACTGGGCTGGAACGCAGCGCTGGAAGCCGGTGGTGTACTGGTTGGTGAAGATGTTCGCATACTTGCGGAAATTCAACTCATCGAACAAGCACAATAATTACTGCAATGCAGATCAATCAACTTAACATATTAGCTGTGGGGCTCAATGCAGAGATCATGGCAGTAGTGGACCGTTTGATAAATGGGCATGAAAAGTGGAAGGGAACTACTGTATGTACTATTGAGGAAGCGATAGATGCCTTCAGCAGAGAGCAGTACCATATCCTTCTGCTCTGTGCAGGTATCACCGAAGAAGGGGCCTCACAGCTTAAAACAAACTTAGTCGGATTGAACGCTGCAACCATTGTGATAAGGCATTTCGGAGGCGGAAGCGGGTTGCTGGAGAATGAGATCCTGGCTGCACTGGACCAGCATAAGATCCGGCTTAGCTAAAAGCATTATCACTTAACATCACTGATCATGAACAACAATATACAAGGCATTCACCACATAACAGCCATTGCTGGTAATGCCCAACGTAACTACGATTTTTACACAAAAGTACTGGGGTTGAGAATGGTGAAGAAAACGGTGAACTTTGACGATCCCGGTACTTACCACTTCTACTTCGGTAACGAGAACGGTACCCCTGGCACTATTCTTACCTTCTTCCCCTGGCAGGGCATTCAACAGGGCCGCCCCGGCACCGGTATGGCCACTGAAATAGGGTACTCCGTACCCGAAGGCAGCCTGGAATTCTGGAAGGACAGGTTTACACAGTTCAATGTACAGCATGGAATTACGGCAGAGCGATTGGGAGAACTGTACCTGCCCTTCCAGGACCCGGACGGCCTTCAACTCAACCTCATCGTTCCTAAAAAGAATGATAACAGACAAGCATGGGAAACTGCTGAAGTAAAAGCCCAAAACGCTACAAAAGGATTTCACAGTATTACCTTAACGCTCAAAAGCATTAAAGGCACTGCAGATATACTCACCGAAGTATTTGGTTATACCCTGCTTGAACAGGAAGGTAACCGCTACCGCTACATTACCACTAACATTGAAAATGCAGCGATCGTAGACCTGATAGAAGCTCCGGAGGAAGAGCGGGGAATTGTTGCCGGCGGTACCAACCACCACGTGGCATTCCGCGTAGCGAACGAAGATGTGCTGATGACCTACCGCGAAAAGATCTTACAAAAAGGCATCAACATCACTCCTAAAATAAACCGTGATTACTTCTTTTCACTGTATTTTAGAGAACCTGGCGGCGTGCTGTTTGAACTGGCTACTGATAACCCGGGCTTTACTGTGGATGAACCACTGGATCAACTGGGCACATCACTGAAATTGCCAGTGCAGTATCAGCCGATGCGTGCGGAAATTGAAAAAGCATTACCTGAATTAAGTTAATTGTCATAACCATCATATATGCATCAAAAAAAGATTGTTACGGCTGGCAAAAAATTGAGTGAAGCAGACAAGGTGCTGATTATGATTCATGGGCGCGGGGGAAGTGCGGAGGACATCCTTTCCCTCGCCTCCTATTTATCTGTAGATGATTTCGCTTTGCTGGCCCCCCAGGCTACTAATAATACCTGGTATCCTTACTCGTTTATGGCGCCGCCAAAACAGAATGAGCCCTGGTTGTCATCTGCGTTATCTCTTTTGCAGGAAGTAGTGGAGGATGTAGAGCGCGCAGGGATTCCCTCCAGCAATATTTATTTCCTGGGCTTTTCACAAGGCGCCTGCCTGACGCTTGAATTTGTTACGCGCAATGCAAAACAGTACGGAGGTGTCGTGGCGTTTACAGGCGGATTAATTGGCGATAAGATCTATCCCGAGAATTATAAAGGCAGTTTTAATAATACACCGGTGTTCATTGGTTCCAGTGATCCGGATATGCATGTGCCTGTAGAAAGAGTGTATGCAACGGCAAATATTATGAAAGATATGCAGGCTGATGTTACGGAGAAGGTGTATCATAACATGGGGCATACGATCAGCCAGGACGAGATTGATCAGGCGAATAAATTAGTATTTAAAGTATAGAAAATAAATAACCGGCATTAATTTTTATCCACAAATTAATTCTTCACTGAACAATTATAAAAGTTTGTTGTCTTTTATATGGCTCTAAAAATGCCATGTAAAAGATGACCGAACACCAAAACATAGAATACAAACAATCCTGGCGCGACGAATACCTAAAATGGATATGCGGATTCGCTAATGCCCAAGGCGGGAGAATATTTATTGAAGTTGATGATAATGGTTTTATCAATGGACTAGATAACTGTAAAAAATTAATGGATGACATCCCCAATAAAGCTGTTAACCACCTGGGATTGGTTGTTGATGTGAACATGCATGAGAAATCCGGAAAACATTTTATAGAGATTATTGTCCCAACAAGTACCGTTCCCATTGCTTATCATGGAGTTTATCATTATCGTAGCGGTAGTACCAAACAGGAATTGAAAGGTATCGCATTGCAAAACCTGTTATTAAAAAAGGTTGGTAAGAAATGGGAAGATCTCCCGGTTGAAGGGGCTACAATTGCAGATCTCAATGAATCTACCCTGCAATCATTTATATCGAAAGCTATAAAAAAAGGAAGTATACCTCCCGATATAAAGAATGGAGCAACCGAAATGCTGTTAAAGAACCTGGATTTGGTCACGGAACAGGGCCAGCTAACACATGCCGCCATATTGCTTTTCGGAAAGCGTCCTGCGAGAGTTTCTGTTACCGCAAGTTTTAAGATTGGTAAATTTGGCAAATCGAGTCATGACCTCTTATTCCATGATATTATTGAAACCAATATTTTCGACATGCCGGATAAAGTAATGGAGCTTCTAACAACGAAATACCTTATTCGCAAGGTATCATACGAAGGACTGGAAAGAATGGAGCATTTGGAATATCCTGAACCAGCCCTGCGTGAAGCAGTTTTAAATGCGATTATACATAAAGACTATTCCAGCACTTATACTTTCCTACGGGTTTATGACGACCGTTTACATCTTTGGAATCCCGGTACATTACCTGAAGAACTAAATCCTGAGAAATTAAAGAAAGAACACTCTTCTTATCCCAGAAACAGAAACATTGCAAACGTATTCTTTAAAGCCGGCTATATTGAGTCTTGGGGGCGGGGTACAAATAAGATTATTAACTCATGCGTCAATGCAGGTTTACCCGAACCGTCGATAGAAGAGGACCAAGGTGGATTCCGCATCACATTTTTAGGGAACAGTTATACAGAAAATTATCTAAAATCCCTACAATTAAATGACCGGCAAGTGAAGGCAGTCTTACATGTAAGGAAAAATGGAGAAATTACAAATTCAGAGTATCAGAAAATAAATAATATAGGAAGATCTGTAACTGCCGAAGAACTACAGCAAATAACTGATATGCAATTATTTGTGAAAATAGGTAATACAGGGAGAGGCACTAAGTACATTCTGGCAAAAAAAAGTGATTAAACGTCCGGAAAAATCCTCGAAACGTCCGAAAAACGTCCGAAACGTCCGGAAAACATCCGAAAAAGTGAATTGAAGGAGCTTATATTCAAGTAAGGTTTAATATCTACTCCGTTCTCAAACTCTTAACCGGATTCGCCACCGCCGCCTTTACCGCCTGAAAACTCACCGTGCACAACGCCACCACCGCGGCCAACCCTCCCGCCAGCACAAAACCCCACCATGGCATGCCTGCGCGGTACGCAAAATCCTGCAGCCAGCTGTTCATCACCCACCCGGCCACCGGGAACGCGATCAATGCGGCAATAGGAAGTAATTTTAAAAAGTCTTTAGATAACATTCCCACTATATTTGATACAGAGGCGCCCAACACTTTGCGGATGCCGATCTCTTTTGTTCGCTGCGTGGTACTGTAAGAAGCAAGTCCGAGCAGACCGAGGCAGGATATCAATATGGCCAGTATCGCAAAATTCAGAAACAGCTTTCCAAACCGGTCTTCCGCACGGTATTGCCTGTCAAAGAACTCGTCCATAAAGTAATAGTTAAAAGGCCAGGAAGGGATCTGTTCTTTCCACTTTCCTTCAATAGCAGCGATAGTGGCAGGCAGATTAACCGGGGAGAGATTTACTGAAAGAAGATAATAATTCTCCCGACCCATACGCAGACTTAAAGGATTGATCGGTTGTTGCAAAGAACGGAAATTAAAATCCTTTACTACACCTATGATCCTGCCTTCATTCCCCCATTGCTTGTAACGCTTCCCTATAGCCTCTTGCGGAGAAGCATACCCCAACAACTTTACGGCAGATTCATTCAGCACCATCGCCTGGGTACTGTCAGTTCCAAAGTCTCTTGAGAAACCCCTGCCAGCTACAACTTTCATTTTGAACAGATCTATATAATCGAAATCAACGAAATAAAGATCAAGCGCGCTTACCTGGAACACGCCACTTTTGTTCTCTATTTCAGAGTATGCACTCGAATTGCCGCTGCCGGGAACATTAGCAGACATCGCTACGGACTTTACGCCCGGCATCTCACGGAGGGTCTGCATAAAAGCATTCCTGGCAGGGTCACCATACGTATTCATCACCATGATCTGCTCCTTGCTGAAACCCAGATCCCGGCTGCGCATATAGCGCATCTGGTTATAAACAATGATCGTTGCTACGATCAATCCGATGGATATTGCAAACTGAGATACCACAAGCACTTTCCTTAGCAGCAGGCCATTGGAACCGCCGGAAAATTTCCCTTTCAGTACAGTAACGGGTTTATACGATGATAATACCAATGCAGGATAGATCCCCGCCAGCAAGCCTACACAAACAGCTGCTAAAAACAAGGCAACAAGGCAGTAGACATTCTCAAAAATGCTGTGGCTAACCGTTTTGCCGGCCAGCTGGTTAAATGCAGGCAGCAGCAACGACGAAAAAAGAATCGCTAATAAAAATGCAATGAGACAAATGATCAATGACTCTCCGATAAATTGCTTTGTAAGCTGTAGTCTCTCTGCACCCACCACTTTGCGTATGCCGACTTCTCTTGCCCTGTCTGCAGAACGTGCTGTAGTGAGGTTAATGAAGTTAAAACAGGCGATCAATAAAATAAATATCGCTACTACGGCAAATACATATACATTGCCAATATTCTCTTTCTTTTGCCCGTCACGTGTAGAGTGCAGGTATACATCTCTCAGTGGTTCGAGCATTAATGTAGGATACATCTGTGCTTTCTTCATAGCAGGCCCGTTCCGTCTTTCCAGGAAGGCTGGAAATTTTCTTTCGAGCGCCTTTGCATCTGTTCCGGGCTTTACCAATAAATAAGCAGCGCCGCCATAATTGGCCCAGTCCTTATCCAGGTCTGTGTACATCTCTGTGCTGATGGTAGACATCGACAATAACAGCTCCGCTCTTATCTGGGAATTTTCTGGTATGTCTTTCATAACACCGGTAACCCTTGCAATAAGACTGCCATCTGCAAACTGCAAGGTTTGCCCGATAGGATCTGTTTTGCCAAAATATTTCTTTGCTGTTCTTTCGGATATCACAACGGTGTGAGGCTCTTTCAAAGCGGTGCGTGGATCCCCTTTCAACAAACGGAAGTCGAATATTTCAAAAAATGAGGAGTCTGCCCAGGTAATACTTTTCTCTATGAATTTTATATCCCCTTTTTTTACTGCAATATCATCCCAGCTGGTCATGCGCACAAAAGCGCTTACCTCCGGAAATTCATTCTTTAAATTAGGGGCTACCGCCGAGGCCGGGACATTCTGCCTGATTACTTCATCGGGCGTTTTAAGATCTGAGACGATACGGTAAATGCGGTCTGCTTTACGATGGAATGAATCATAGCTCAGCTCAAAATTGACATAGAGGTAGATAAGAATACAGGCCGTCATCCCAACAGCCAGACCCATAATATTGATCAGTGAAAATATCTTGTGCCTCCAGAGATTGCGGAAGGCTATTTTAAAGTAGTTTTTGAGCATAGCTGATTGTTTTCCAAGGTAATTAATTTCACCACTAAGGAAGTGCCAAATATTAAAAACCTGAAAATCAATCAGCTATTTCCCAGGCAATTACGAAAATGTGCGCTTTCGATATAGAAGGATGTCCGGTTCCGGTCATTTTTCAGGCGCTCCTAAATGCTGCGCCTTCTCATCAAACACCACTATCTTACCGTTTACGATCTTTGCATCATTCACCATGCTCATGGAGTCTGCCTTCCCTTTTTTATCTACCCAGCTTTGTTTATACCACAGCGTTACCCATTCTTCGGAGCCATCTTTTGCCACAACAGATTCCCAGTCCTGCATTTTTATCTGCACGCTGGCATAGTTGGCCCATGATTCCTCGATCAATTTGGGCAGGCTGTCATGTTGTACGGTCTTATGGAAGTAGTCGAAATGCATCTGCACACTGTCTCCAAAGTAGGAAATACATTCAGGAATATTCTTGGTTTCCCAGGCCTTCACCATTTTCATGACCAGCACTGCATTTTTCTTATCGCCCGGTTGCCAGTCTTTATACGGCTTATCCAAGGTATAGGGATAATCCAGCGTGTCCTGGGCGGTGGCAGGTGGTGCGCTTTCTGTAGCTGTGCTTCCAGATTTGTTGCCCGGTTGATTACAGGCAAAAGCAAAGAGCATGCTGCATGCAAGGAGGAGAGTAAACCGTTTCATTTGATTACAGTTTAAGATTGGTTGATGAAATAGTGTATTGCTTGAGAGAGAAAGGCCGCAATTGGGGTAAAGTGAATTTAAAGAAAAAAGCCGGGATCCCGAAAAATATCATTTATTCTTATACATCGAGCTTCTCACCTTGCTCAAAAACTCCGGCGAAACGCCTATATAGCGGGCAATCTGGTGCTGGGGTACCCGCTGCAGAATATGCGGGTATTTTTCTGTGAAAGCAACATAACGTTCTTCCGCCGTCTGAGATACAGAAGCATAAAAGCGTTTCTGTAATACTCCCAGGGAACGCTGTACCAAGATGCGGAAGAATTTTTCAAACTTGGGCACTTTTTCAAACAACTGCATTTTGTGTTTATAATCGATCATGAGCAGTTCGCAATCCTCTATCGTTTCAATGAACATATTGGAAGGAACCTGTTCAGAGAAACTGGAAAGATCGCTCACCCACCATCCTTCCACGGCAAACAGCAGGATGGTTTCCGTACCTTCTTTATTGATATAATAAGACCGGATACACCCTTTTATGATAAATGCCTCGAAATCGCATACCTCGCCTTCCTGTAACAAAAAGTTCTTTTTCCTTACTTTTTTATATTTTAGTAAGGAATGGAACTGCTCCAGCTCTTCTGCCGTGAGCTGTATGTACCTGGAAATAGATTCGTCGATCTGTTCAAACATGCCATAAAAATAGAAAATTCAGCCCGGTTTCTGCCCATTTCAACCGCCAAATTGCCGGCTTGGGCTAAAACTGTTCAGTGGGCGCCCCATAATCATCTTCCTTTGCATAACAAATTTTTACACCATGTCGTCAGCCACCACTCACCGGTTCAAAAGAAGGATCATTAAGACAATTGTGCTGCTCTTTGCCTGTTTGTTACTGATCCAGTTCATAAGGCCAACAATTTCCCACCCTCCCGTTACAGGTGATCTGCAAGCCCCTCCGGAAGTAAAATCGATCCTGAAAAGGGCCTGCTACGATTGCCATTCCAACGAAACAGAGCTCAGGTGGTATGACCAGGTCTCCCCTGCCGTATGGCGGGTAGCCGGCCATATCAAAGACGGCAGACAGGTGCTCAATTTCTCTAACTGGCAAAGCCTTGCGCCGGGAGATCAGAAAGGCAAGCTGTTTGAAAGCTTTAACCAGATACAGCTGGGCGCCATGCCATTAAAAGATTATCAATTCGTACATCCTTCCGCGGTCGTTTCTGCCAGCGATCTGGCCGTGCTCAAGCAATACCTGGCGGGAATGATCACCCACAAACCGGCAGACAGTACCAAAATTGCGGATGCGGAAAACCAACTCAATCAATATAAAGCTGGCACATTTGGCGCATCCAATGTACAGCCAACGCTCAATGGTATTGCCTACCTCGGTGATTATAAAAACTGGCAACCCATCAGCACTACCGACCGGATAGACAACGGCACGATGCGCGTTATCTACGGAAACGATGTTGCTATCAAAGCCTTAAAAGAAAATCATATCAACCCCTGGCCCAATGGCGCGGTCTTCGCAAAAGCCGCCTGGGCAGCCCTGGAAGATGCTGACGGCAATGTGCGTCCCGGCGCTTTTATACAGGTGGAATTCATGATAAAGGATGATCAAAAATATGCAGACACCAAAGGATGGGGATGGGCGCGATGGAAAGGCCCCCAGCTCACGCCTTATGGCAAGAATGCCCTCTTTGCCACAGAGTGCATCAACTGCCACCGCCCGGTGCAGGGTAATGATCTTGTTTTCACTTCTCCTATAAAACACTAAAAGCTATTACCATGCGATTGATATATGCATTGATGACTATTGTCACCTTATTTAGCTTCGGCTGTTCCAGCCAGGTTGATAACGCACAACTGGTGAACAGGGAAGCCTCCCTCCCATCCTCTTTTCAATTTGAAGCAAAAGGCCTCAATAAAGTGATCAGCTCTTCCATCAACAGGAAAAAGGGTACTATGAGCACCCTATATGGTAATGACCAGGCCTTTCAACATGCCCATACCAAAGCAGACAACAGCTATCCCAACGGATCATTACTGGCGCTGGTAACCTGGAAACAGCAGGAAGATCCGCACTGGTTTGGAGCCAACATTCCCGGAGAACTGCAAAGTATTGAACTGGTTAAAATAAACGCTGCTAATGCCAGCTACGAACAATTCACGGGCACGGCACTTACACAGGCCACTAATACAGATACTGCGCTGATAACCAAACGAACACGGTATATCCTGGACGAAAAGCCAGCCGTAACGCCATAATTACCAGTCATTTAACAGGCGGACGCAACAGGGAGAACGATAATTCCTTATCTTTCGCCCTTAAATAATTAATCTATCTCTATGTTGCGTAAATTCCTGAAAATCTTACTGATTGTTATCGTGGTGTTGGTTGCGGCCGCCTTCGCCATTCCTTACTTCTTTAAGGATAAGATCATGGCCATTGTAAAAACGGAGCTGAACAAGCAGTTAAACGCCAAAGTTGATTTTAAGGATGTAGACATCAGCCTTTTCCGGCATTTCCCCCGCCTGGCAGTAGGACTGGAAGAATTGAAGGTCATTAACGTGGCTCCTTTTGAGGGAGATACCTTAGTGGCTGTTAAGAAGATAGACGCCGCCCTGAACCTCATGAGCGTTATCAAGGGTGGAAAAATGGAGATCTACAGCGTTGCAGTAGACCAGCCCCGTGTAAACGCCATCGTGGCCGCCAATGGAGACGCCAACTGGAACATCACCAAACCGGATACCGCACAAACGACTACTGATACCGCAGCGGCCAAGCCTTTCTCTATGAGCCTGGAAAGCTACAAGATATCAGATGCATATATTAATTACGACGACCGCCAGGGCAATATGCAGGTGATCATCGACCATCTGAACCACGAAGGCAAAGGAGATTTCACACAGGATCTCTTTACCCTGGAAACCAGCACCAATGCAGACGCCATTACCTTCCGCTATGGCCTGATCCCCTACCTTTCTCAGGTAGGCGCCAAAGTAGACGCAGATATACAGATAGATAACAAAACCAGTACCTATACCTTCAAAAATGGTAAAGTACTGATGAATAACCTGGAACTGGCCGTACAGGGCTTCTTCAAGCTGATCAACGACAGCACCTACGGTATGGACCTGAGCTTTAAAGCGCCTTCTACCAACTTTAAAGATCTCCTTTCCCTGGTGCCTTCTGTATACTCAAAAGATTTCGGCAAGATCAAAACAGAAGGTACTGCTGCTTTCGATGGCTTTGTAAAAGGCACCTACAGCGCTACACAGATGCCTGCCTTCGGCGTGCACCTGGCCGTTAAGAACGGCTTCTTCCAGTATCCTGATCTGCCCAAACCTGTTAAGAACATACAGCTGACGCTGAACGTAAAGAACCCCGATGGCGTTCCTGATCATACCGTAGTAGACATGCCTGCCGCCCACCTGGAAATGGACAACACCCCGCTGGATCTGCGCCTGCTGGTGAAAACACCGGTATCCGACATGTATGTAGACGGCGCCGCTAAAGGAAAGCTGGACCTCTCCAAAGTGACCCAGTTCGTGAAACTGGAACAAGGCACCGAGCTGACCGGCCTGCTGGATGCCGATATCAACGCCAAAGGCAACATGAGCGCGATAGAAAAACAACAGTATGACCGTTTCTATGCGGCCGGCACCCTGCTGTTAAACAACCTGCTGTACCGCAGCAAAGACTATCCGGACGGTGTGAAGGTGAACAATCTCTCATTGAAGTTCAACCCGCGCAACGTAACAGTAGAACAATTCAACGGTCAATACCTGGGCACTAATTTCCAGGCCAATGGTGAGGTAAATAACCTGCTGGCTTATATGTTCAAGAACCAGCCCCTGGATGGTAAACTGGCTGTAAAAGCAGACCAGGTGAACCTGGATAAATGGATGGGTACTACCAGCAGCACTACCACTACTGCTGCTACTACTGATACTGCCAATGCCGAGCCTTTTGCAGTTCCTGCTAATCTTGACCTGGGCCTGACCGCACAGGTAGATAAAGTACACTACGATAAACTGGATCTCAGCAACCTCTCCGGCAACCTGTTGATCAAAGATCAAACAGTACTGATGCAGAACCTAAAAGGCAACGCCCTGCAGGGAAGCATGGAGATAAACGGCAGCTACAGCACCAAAGAAAGCAAACACAACCCGGATATCGACCTTGCCTATAACGTACAGAACCTGGACGTACAGCAGACGTTCAATGCCTTCAACACCGTACAGAAACTGATGCCGATAGGACAGTTCCTCTCCGGTAAGATCTCCTCACAGTTAAGCCTGCACGGTAAACTGGGTAAGGATATGATGCCTGTGCTCAACACACTGACAGGAGACGGTAACCTGCTGCTGATTGAAGGCTTCCTGAAAAAATTTGCACCGGTAGATCAGCTGGCTAACCAGTTGAATGTTGCACAGCTGAAAGACATCTCCCTGAAAGATATCAAAAGCTATTTCTCCTTTGAGAACGGACGTGTAAAGATCAATCCTTTCAAAGTGAAAGTGGCGAATGTGAATATGGGTATTGCCGGTTCACATGGTATTGACCAGTCGCTGGACTATACACTGAACCTGGTACTGCCACGCAGCATGATGGGCTCACAGGCTAACTCCCTGATCAATAACCTGGTTACAAAGGCCGCCGACAAAGGCATTCCCGTAAATGTAAGCGACAGCGTACACCTGCAGGTATTGTTAGGCGGTAACATTATGAAGCCTACTTACAAAACCGATCTGCAGGAAACGGCTTCACGTGCAGGCGCCGAGTTGAAAGACCAGGCTGCTGCACTGGTGAAGAACAAGGTTGATTCTGCAAAGAATACCGTAAAAGATTCGCTGAACCAGGTTAAACAGAATGTGGCCAATTCACTGAAAGATCAGCTGGCCAAAAAGCTGAGCGGACAAAAGGATACGGCTACTACTGCCGGGCAGGAAAAACCTGCACAGAATGCGGGTAAACAGGCGGAGCAGACCTTGAAGAATACCTTGAATGGGATATTTAAGAAGAAAAGTCAATAAGTCGCCCTCATGACGCGATTCATAGAAACCGTTCCGGCATTACTACCGGAACGGTTTTTTTTTCGTAACTTTTATATGCGTTTAAATACCACGTTCATGACCACCTTTATCTATAGTACGTACTGTAATGCCAGCCTGCTGGCGGGACTGGTGTTCCTGATCATGGGTTACTTCATACGGCGCTTTCCACCCAAAAGCATAAAAACCTGGTACGGCTACCGCAGTTTTTACTCCACACAGAATATTGATACCTGGCATGCGGCCAATGCACATGCCGCTTACATTTCACGCAAAATAGGAATACTGCTGCTTGTTTTCGGGATTGTCTGCGCCCTGTTCTTTTCTTCACAAACAGAGCTCTTCTTCTATGTAACCATCAGCCCGGTGGTGATAGGAGCACTTTATATGGTGGGATATACGGAATGGAAACTAGGACAGGAGTTTGATGAGGAAGGAAAGAAGCGGGAAGGCGTGGAAGATGCCCCCTGAACCCGCCCGCTTCTGTGATACGGTTTAGTAAGTATGTGGAATATATTCATTCTCTACATGACCATCTGCATATAATTTCAGGATAGCATAACCCGGAGGCGTTTCCAGGTAGTACCCCGTACCAGCAGATTCTTTGTCTCCCTTGCCCCACCAGAAACCGCTCATGGCGCCATTACAGCAATAACGGATACCGTTATAAACGGCATTATCTGAAAGATGGTTATGGCCACTCAAACATACTTTCACTTTATCCTGGTGTTTAAAGAACAGATCTTTCAGCCGTTTATGATCTCCATGGCCACCGCCTACCAGAATAGGCGTTATGCCGAGTATCGGGTAATGCGACATCAGCAAGGTGGGCGTGCCAGCCGGTAGTTTGTTCAGGTCCTGCTCCAGCCAGTGGTATTGCTCCTCATCCAGCGAAACACCTTTGTTGTTGCCATCCAGTACAATGAAATGCCAGCCGCCTTTTGAAAAACTGTAGTAAGGAGCAGGAATTTTCAGCCGTTTTGCTGCATATGCTTTTCCATACATCTCATCTTCTTTGGAAGGCGCTTTCCACCAGATGTCGTGATTACCGATGCAGCTGAAGACTTCATATCCCTTGAGACTGGTAGTGCATTTGTCCCACAGGTCCCACAGGCGGTTTACCTGTTCCCTTTGAACATTGTCATAAGAAACATCCATTACGGCATCTCCGCCATTCAGGAAGAAGTCTACTTTACGGCCTTTGATCTCTTCCAGGCATTTTTGAAAACGTTCGGGCGCATTGTCCGCCTCGCTGATGTGCACATCGGTAATATGTGCGATGGTTAATACCGGTTTAGGTACAGGCTTTGCTGCCGCTTGGGCAACAGGAGCTGCCAGGGCGCCGACCGCCAGCAGGCCGGTATGTTTAAGTATGTCTCTTCTGTTCATGTTACAATTATTGCCAGTCAAAAATCTGTTGCAGTTTTGGGTTCAGTATCACCTGTGTATAAGGCACAGGACGATAGTAATATTTCGGTTCAATGAATTGACGCCTGTTTGTTTCTGTTACAATAGGTCCGCCAGCCGCGCCATTTTTCAGGTATACTGTTACGTTATCGCCAATGTTGCCGGTTTTGTAATAGATGAGCGGGATACCCAGGGAATTCTTCTCTTTTCCATCTTCGGCGGGGATGTTCTGATCTTTGCCAATGAGGATGATATCTTCTGCGCCATCGCCGGTAAGATCATATTTGCCAAGACCGGGGAAGTACATGCCTTCGGGTATCTGCTCCAGTAATTTACCGGCGTGCCATCTCATCAGATCGTCGTAGCGATAACCTTCCATGGCCAGCTCTACTCTCCTTTCACGGCGTATTTCCAGTATAACGCCGCTCATCGTGCCGGTAACATTAGGGTATTGCGCACGCAGCACAGGATCGGGCGTTGTGTTGCTGCTGGCCAGGTTCATGGCTGGCATACCAGCACGGCTGCGCAAGAGGTTTACAGATTGATCCAGGTCTGCCTGTGTAAGGGCGCCCAGTTCGGCCAGGGCTTCTGCATAAATAAGCAGGGCTTCCGCATAACGATAAACAGGAAAATCCACGCTGCCGGCTACCAGGTTATCCCTGGTATTGGTGTATCCTTTCAACTGATGGTATCCTGAGAAGTTTTTGTTCAGCTGCTGAATATAGGGCCTGCTCTCACCTGCTTTGGTAAAACCAGGTCCGGCAAGGGTTTGCAGCATCCTCGGATCACGGTTGCGGAACTCTGCTACAAACTGCATGGATTCATAACCGGGTATGGCGGTAAAGCGGCTGCCGTCGCGCATCAGGTAAGTTTGTACCAGGTTGCGGGATGGGCACTGTTCGTAATCGCCAAATACATAAGAGTTGTTATT
>Ga0209758_1002724_pt1 | contig 17405 bp, 18 predicted proteins | sample AraplaMF_Col_mMF_FD_184258 | JGI IMG/M metagenome (GOLD analysis project Ga0209758, IMG submission 184258) | Arabidopsis root microbial communities from the University of North Carolina, USA - plate scrape MF_Col_mMF (SPAdes) (version 2) | ecosystem: Host-associated > Plants > Roots > Endosphere...
AGGTCCTGCTCTTCGTAGGCATTGCATACGGTTAAGAGGAACATACGATCTAACCCGATAGAAGTTTCAATTACATAGGGAATGTAATTCTGGTTGATCTCCGGATCAAAGTACTGAAGCTTTTTCTTACTGTATTCCTGGTGGCTTTTGAGGTCAAAATCTGTACGGCTATGGATCCCTTCCACTTCCTTAAAGCCGATGGGAAATTCATATTCAATATCCACGGCAGCATCTGCATAGTGGGCCAGCTTTTCGTGGTCTTTGAAACGGTAGCTGGCAGCCGGTGTGCCCAGGCTCTGGTGCCATTTCATGCGTTCCTCTTTCCAATAGGCATACCATTCTTTCTGGGAGCCGGGGCGAATGAAGAACTGCATCTCCATCTGCTCAAATTCGCGCATACGGAAAATGAACTGGCGGGCTACGATCTCATTCCGGAAAGCCTTTCCTATCTGGGCAATACCAAACGGGATTTTCATACGGCCGGTTTTCTGCACGTTCAGGAAGTTCACAAAAATACCCTGAGCTGTTTCCGGGCGCAGGTATATTTCGCTGGCTTCGTCCGTTACACTACCCAGCTGGGTAGAGAACATAAGGTTAAACTGGCGTACATCTGTCCAGTTATTAGTGCCGCTTACGGTACATTTTATATTGTTGGATTCTATGAGCTGTTTAAGACCTGCGTAGTCGTTCTCTTTCAGCAGGTCATTCATTTTTTGCAACAGGGCATCGCCGGCTTCCGGGGTCAGGGTTTCGGCATGCGCTTCCAGCAGGTGATCTACGCGGTAGCGTTTTTTGCTATCCTTGTTATCGATCATGGGATCGCTGAAATTATCCACGTGGCCGGAGGCTTTCCAGGTAGTAGGGTGCATGAAAATGGCGGCATCAATGCCCACAATGTTCTCGTGCATCTGGGTCATGCTCTTCCACCAATAGTCACGTATATTTTTCTTCAGCTCCGCACCGTACTGACCATAGTCATATACCGCGCTTAGCCCGTCGTATATTTCACTGGATGGGAAAACGAATCCGTATTCTTTACAATGCGATATGATCGCCTGGAACTTGTTCTGATCTGTTGCCATAGTGGCGCAAAGATAAGGGGAATGTGAGAATGTGCAAATGTGCTAATATGCAGATGTGCAAATGGATTAAAATTATTTTAATGTATTGGTTATAAACCGGTTAGACCTTTCATTTGCATATTTGCACATCTGCAGATATGCACATTAATTCAGCGTTTCCTCTTCCACCTCCACCTGTTTAATCCATACGGCATAGTCATTCGGGTAAATGCGGGCCCCGAAATGCTGTACATAAACCCGGGTAAACTCTGCCCCAAAGTAAAGGATGGCCGCCGAATAATATACCCATAGGAGGATGATGACAATGGAACCGGCCGCGCCGTAGGTAGAGCCTACCTTGCTGGCGCCCAGGTAAAACCCGATGGCAAATTTACCCAGCATGAACAGGATGGCTGTGGCAATGGAGCCCACAATCACATCGCGCCAACGGATACGGGCGTCCGGCAATACTTTAAAGATAACGGCAAACAGGGCGGTGATCACCGCAAAGGTAATGGCCCAGTTCACCAGGTATATAACAACCATGCCTACCTGCGGGAACAGGCTGGCCAGGCGCTGGTTAAAGATCTCTATAATACCATTCACTACCAGGGATACCAGCAATATGAACCCCATGCTTATTACCAGTGAAAAGGACTGCAGACGGTTCATGATCATACGCACCAGGCCCTTACCCTTTTTCGGCTTGGATTTTAGCCGCCAGATGGTATTAATGGAATCCTGGATCTCGGCAAATACACCGGTGGCGCCAATGAATAGGGTTACAAAGCCTACAATGGTGGCCCAGCTCATATCCTGCGAAAGGGAGGCATTGCGGATCATTTGCTGTACCTGGATGGCAGCTTCACTGCCTACCAGATCCTTGATCTGGCTGTACAGGGTGCCTTCTATGGCTTCCCGGCCCAGGAACAGGTCGCAGAAAAAAATGATCACGATCAGCATGGGCGCTACGGAGAAAATAGTGTAGTAGGCCAGGGAGGCGCTTAGCTTCAGCACTTTGTCATCAATAAAATCGCTGAAGGTTTGTTTGAGTATAGTCCAGTAAGCTTTTATCCGGGTAGAGAGCTGCATATATAAAGTTTTTCAGGCTGACAGGATGTGGTGATCCAAAATCGTACCTGTAAGCCATGTTCAGGATCCTGGCGGATCATTTCAGTTTTTCATTCTGCTGGTGCCTGGTAGCGTCCCGGATGTTCTTTTTATCAAAGTTCCTTTCCAGGGCCACCGTCATATCAATGCCGGTTTGGTTGGCAATACACAGCAGCACCCACATCACATCCGCCAGCTCATCGGCCAGGTCTTTCTTTTTATCGGATTCTTTAGCGGATTGATCACCATACTGGCGGGCCATAATACGGGCTACCTCACCTACTTCTTCCATTAAAATGGCCATATTGGTGAGCTCACTGAAATAGCGCACACCGGTGGTGTTAATCCATTGATCTATTTTTTCCTGGGCTTCCTGTATGGTCATGCTCATGGCTTTATTTCCTTAAAGATAAAGGATTGGCATGGATATCGTTATATTAGCGGCAACCTATTGTATGCATATGAAACCATTTTCCCTTTTAATCATAGCCGGCGCCACGCTGGCTGTTAGCTGCCAGCAAAGCGGCACTAGCACAGACCATACGAATGATAGCACCCGTACGCAAGGCGATACAGCAACTACTGCCAGCACCGGCCCTTTGGCCACCGGGCTGCAATGTTTTATGCAGGTGATCGGGAAAGATACTGCCTTTCTGCACCTGGAAGCCGCCAGTGACAGCATTAGCGGGCAGCTGGAATACCGCCGTTATGAAAAGGATTCCAATAAAGGTGACATTAAAGGCAGTGTGCAGGGCAACATCATTAGTGTACAATATCACTTTATGAGCGAAGGTATGATGAGCACCCGCCAGGAGGTGTTTAAGCTGGATGGAGAGCGCCTGTATGCGGGCTTACCAGCTTCTTTTAATAACCAGGGCGAACCCGTTTTTGAAAAAGACCCGGCCAATATAAAGTTTGATACGGTTCCTTTTGTGAAAGTTCCCTGTCCTTAATGTATGCATATACGAAGGGCCGGTTACTCCCTTGCCTGGGTATCTATGGTAATGGTCACCGGCCCGTCGTTTAGCAGGGCTACTTTCATGTCGGCCCCGAAAATGCCGGTTTGCACGGGTTTGCCCAGATCCTGCCCCAGCTGCGCAATCATTTTTTCATACATGGGAATGGCAATGTCCGGCTTACTGGCGCGTATATACGAAGGACGGTTGCCTTTTTTAGTGCTGGCATGCAGGGTAAACTGGCTTACCAGTAAAATATCGCCGCCGGTTTCTTTTACGGACAGGTTCATCACCCCGGCTTCATCACCAAAAATGCGCAGGTTCGTTATTTTATTACTCAGCCAGGTAAGATCTTCCTGGCCGTCTACATCCTCAATACCCACTAATACCAGCAGTCCCGGCCCTATTTCACCGGTAATTTTCCCATCTACCGTAACAGAAGCCTTTGTTACCCGTTGTATAACTGCCCGCATATTCAATAATTTTGTGCGGAAGTTAATAAATTGCATACATGCAACCGGATATTTCCAGTGAGATAAGTTTCCGTACCGCCCGCAGTGGCGGCAAGGGCGGACAAAATGTGAACAAGGTGGAAACCATGGTGGAAGGTTATTTTAATGTAACGCAATCTGCCCTGTTAACCCCTGAACAAAAAACCTTAATACAGGAAAAGCTGGCCAACCGTATTAACGCGGAGGGCGTGCTGCAGGTACGCTCCCAGGAGGCCCGTACCCAGCTGGCCAATAAACAGCTGGTAGTTAAAAAAATGCAGGAGCTGGTACATAAGGCCTTAATTGTTCCTAAAAAACGAAAGGCATCCAAACCTAGCAAAGCCATGATAGAAAAGCGGCTGCAGCTCAAAAAACGACTGTCGGATAAAAAACAGATGCGGCGGGGCGGGATGGAATAATAACGCTTACTTTTGATCAAAATTCAGGGCATTGAGCATTAAATCACTGGCAGGACAAACCATTTACTACGGATTAAGTAATATAGCGAGCAAGCTGCTCAACTATTTCCTGACGCCTTTTTACCTGGGAATACTGTCCCCTGCTGACTTTGGGGAGATGAACAACGTGTATGCCTACATTCCCTTCATGAATATTGTGCTTACCTATGGGATGGAAACGGCCTTTTTCCGCTTTGCCAAAAAGGATAACCGGCAGCAGGTGCTCAGCAGCGCCACCATTTCCCTGCTCATCTCCACGGTAAGCGTAACTTTTATATTATTCTTATTACGCGGCCCGGTAACCCATTCCTATGCAGGTAACCTGGCAGGGTTAACGGCCCATCCCGGGTTTTACTATTATGTAATACTCATCATGGCGTTTGATGCGCTAACGGCTATTCCCTTTGCGCAGCTACGGCTGGAGGGGCGGCCAATCCGTTATGCGGCCATTCGTATAGCCGGCATTGCGGCCACTGTTTTCTTTAACGTGTTTTTCCTGTACCTGTGCCCCCTGCTTTACCAGGCAGGCCACCACTGGGTGCCCAATGTGCAGGTGAATGCAGACCCTCTGGGGTATGTGTACCTGAGCAATATGCTGGGCAGCGGCTTAACCTTATTGTTATTCCTCCCCCAGATCTTAAAGATCGAGTGGAAGTTTGATGCCGCCCTGTGGAAGCAGATGGTACAATACGCCCTGCCGCTGATCATTGTAGGTATGGCCGGTATGGTAAATGAAACCTTTGACCGGGCCTGGTTCCTGCCACAGTTCCTGCCGGGTAATGATATGGAAGCTAAAAAGGTGATCATAGGCCTGTACAGCGCCAATTACAAGCTGGCCATTCTCATTACCATGTTCATACAGGCATTCCGGTTAGGGGCAGAGCCTTATTTCTTTAAACAGGCGGAGGGCGAAAATCCCCAACGGGTATATGCCCGTATTATGAAGCTGTTTGTAATACTGCTTTGCTTTATGTTCCTGTTTGTAAGCCTGTACCTGAATGTGTGGAAGATATTTTTACGCAAACCCTTCTACTACCAGGGTATGCGCATAGTACCGGTGCTGCTGCTGGCCAATATGTTCCTGGGTATTTATTATAACCTTACCATCTGGTTCAAGCTTACAGACCGTACGCGGGCTGGCGCTGTTATTACACTGATCACCGCTGCGCTGGCCTTTTTATTCAACTACTGGTGGATACCCGTTATGGGCTATTATGGCGCTGCGCTGGCCACCATGGTATGTTATTTTATCCAGATGGCGGTTTGTTATGTATGGGGGCAAAAACATTATCCCGTACCTTACCATCTGCCCAGGATCCTTACTTACATTAGCCTGGCGGTAGTTACCTGGTTTATATTCCATTTGCTGAATACCCGCCTGCTTTCTCCCGGCAACGTATATGCATTAAAACCACTTTCGCTGATCGTAGCTACCCTGCTGTTTGCAGCATACGGATGGTTTATACTGCGTATGGAGCGCAAGGAGTTTCAGCGGTTGCCGTTCATTGGGAAGTACCTCCGGTAGCAATGAATAATACGTGAAGCACATGCATAACGATTATTAATTATTCATTCTTCATTGTTAATTATCTCAGGAAAGGATTGTGCTGTTTCTCGAAACCAATGGTGGTTGCGGGTCCGTGCCCGGGATATACCTTTACGGCATCGGGTAATACAAACAGCTTTTGACGGATGCTGTTCAAAAGGGTCTGGTGATGGCCGCCCGGCAGGTCTGTACGGCCAATGCTCTGGTAAAACAGCACATCGCCTGCAATTACAAACTGTTCCTGCGCGCAGTAGAATGATACGCTGCCCGGGGAGTGCCCGGGTGTAAACAGCACCTCCAGCTCACAGGCGCCCAGGGTTATTTTTTCTCCTTCTTCCATATAACGGGCAGGCATAGGCGAAGGTTCAAAAGGTACGTTATACATAGCGCCTGCCTGGGGGGAACGGTCCAGCACCGGCTGTTCCAGCCTGTGGATCTCCAGCCCTACATTAAAGGTTTTTGCTATAAGGCGGTTCCCGAAAATATGATCCAGGTGGCAGTGCGTATTTAGCAGGCGGGTAACATTTAACCCCTCTTTTTCGATATACTCCAGTAATTCTTTTCTTTCTTCCTCAAAATAACAGCCAGGGTCTATAATTATGCAATCCCTTTTTTCGTTAATAAGCAAATAGGTGTTCTCCTCGAACGGATTGTAGGGGAAATATTTGATTTCAATCATTGTTACCCGATTTTTGCTAATTTTAATTCAGATACAATATTATCAATACTTTCTGTATGAACAGATTTACTACCAGGTTATTCTTCACCGGTACCCTATTACTAACCACGTATTTTCTATCCCAGGCACAGACCAATACTGTTGAATTCGGGCAAAACCGCGTACAGCACAAGAATTTCAAGTGGCGGTACTATCAAACCCGGCATTTCAACACTTATTTTAGTCAGAACGGGCTGGAATTGGGTAAGTATGTAGCCCAGGAAGCGGAGAAGGAGTTACCCTCGCTGGAACAGTTCATGGAGTTCTCTTTCCGTCAAAGGCTGAATATAGTAGTTTATAACAGCTTTGGCGAAATGAAGCAGTCCAATATTGGTATTGGTGTTGACTGGCAGAACACTGGCGGGGTTACTAAACTGGTGGGTAATAAAATGATCGTTTATTTTGATGGCGACCATAAACACCTGCAGAACCAGATACGGCAGGGCATAGCCCGCGTAATGCTGGAAACCCTTTTGTTTGGTGAGGATATCGGCGAGTTTGCCGGTAATGCCGTATTGATAGATTTTCCCAAATGGTTTACAGACGGCTTTATTGCCTATGCGGCAGAGAACTGGAATGCGGAAAAAGATGAAGAGCTGAAAGCCATCCTGCAATCCGGTAAATATACCAAGTTCAATTCCCTTGCATATGACCATCCCCTGCTGGCCGGCCATGCATTCTGGTTTTATGTGGAGAGCAAATACGGGAAAGATGCCGTACCCTACCTCATGTACATATCCCGCATAAACCGGGGCCTGAAAAGAGGTTTTGAGCAGGTGCTGAGCCAAACGCCCAAAAAAGCCATGGAAGATTTCATGATGTACAACATCAGGAAATACCAGCAGGATAACCGCCGCCGCCGCCAAATAGCCCGTGGCCGCACCGTGGTAACGCGCGAAGTAGGTAAATCCGACTTTTACCGTTTCCAGGCCAATCCCCGGAACAATTCCTACGCTGTAGTAGAATTTAAGAAAGGCTTGTACCGCGTACAGATCCAGGTAGGCGACAATAAACCGAAAATACTGCTGCGCAGCGGCGTAAAACAGCTGGCCAACCAGCTGGATCCCAACTACCCGCAAATAGCCTGGAACCAGAAGGGTAACCGTATTGCCGTTGTTTATGAATATGAAGGCCGCACCCGCCTGATGGTGTATGACCTGATCAGCAAGATCACCACCAAGCAGGACCTGAACATGTTTGACCGGGTGATAGATATGAAGTACTTCTTTGAATTTGATAATACCCTGCTGCTTTCTGCTGTTAAGAACGGGCATACGGATATTTTCACCTATAATATCAGCAACTACAAAACAGAACAGATCACCAACGATGTGTTTGATGACCTGGACCCTTCTTTTGTAGCCTTTCCGGGTAAAAGCGGTATCATTTATTCATCCAACCGCCCTTCACCCACCGCACGCAGTGCAGATACTGTGCTGCCTGGTGGCCGCTATAATGTATTCCTGGTTGATAACTGGAACAAGACCTCTGAAAAACAGATCTCCCAGCTAACTGACATGAAGCATGGCGATGCACGCCTGCCCATGCAGTATAACAACACGCACTTTACATTTGTAACAGACGAAAATGGTATCCGTAACCGCTTTGCCGGTTTCTTTAAATCGGAAAGGGCAGGTGTGGACAGCTTATTCTTTGTAGGCTCAGAGATCCTGCATAACCCGGATCCTTCCGAGCTGGATTCTGCACTCTCCGCATACGGTACTACTGCTCCGGATTCCGTGGCAGCAATTACCATCACCAAAGATTCAACTTACGTATTCCCGGTAAGCAACTACCAGTATGGTATTAAGGAATCCCGTATAGCGGGTGACCAGGGAATGGTATCTGAAGTAACAGCCATCAACAATTTTAAACGTTTAGTGAAGCTGAAGGTAGATACTACGGCCTTGCGTAAACGTAATGTAACGGCCCGGCCTACTGCCTTCCGCCAGTACCAGATGCACCAAGACAGCATTCGTATGGGACTGCCTACCTATCACGGGCAACAGCCACCCCGGGATACTGTTAAAAAGCCTGACTTTTTCCAGAATGAATTTGGTAATGACCCGGCAGATACTGTTGCTGCTGTAAAAGATGGCATACCGCCCATTTCAATACCACAGATAGAAGCGGTGTTGAAAAAAGCGCGCCTGCTGCCGTATAAGCTCAAATTCTCATCAGACTACCTGATAGCACAGATAGATAACTCCGTACTTATTAACAAGTACCAGCCTTTTACCGGTCCGCCGGTAAGCCCCATCCGGTTAACAGACCCGGTGAACGGCTTAATTCGTATAGGCGTAAGCGATCTGATGGAAGATTATAAGTTCAGCGGCGGCTTCCGCATACCATCTTCCCTGGATGGTACGGAATACTTTGCCTCTTTTGCTTACCTGAAAAAACGGTTTGATTATAAATTCACTTATTACCGTAAGGTAGATAAGGCATCTTTGGGCGATCTGTATCCCATTAAGCTGAAGACCAACCTGTACCAGCTGGAAGTACGCTATCCGTTTGACGAGGTGCGCAGCCTGCGCCTGCAAACCGGCTTCCGTAACGACCGCATGGTGATACTGGCCTCTGACGATCAGAGCCTGAAAGTGCAGGACTTCAGCGAAAACTATGCGCTGGTACGCCTGGAATATGTGTATGATAATACCATTAACCCGGCTATTAATATCTGGAACGGTACCCGGTATAAGATCTATGGCGATATGAACGCCCAGCTTTCCGGCGACCTGAATGGCTTCTTTAACCCCACTGCAGCGGGTAAAGGCAAGTTTACCTACAACATGGGTATTGATGTGCGGCACTATGAAAAAATATACCGCAACTTTATTTGGGCCACCCGATTCTCAGCCGACCTTTCATGGGGTACCCGCAAGCTGCTGTACTACCTGGGTGGTGTTGACAACTGGCTGAACCCGAAGATCAATACCAACACACCGGTAGACCTGAGTGCCAATTACGGTTTCCAGACGCTGGCGGTGAACATGCGCGGGTATAAGCAAAATGCCAAGAATGGTAATAATGTAATGCTGTTCAATACAGAGCTGCGCCTGCCGGTGTTTGCCACCTTTATTGAGAAGCCCATTAACTCTGCCTTCCTGCGCAACTTCCAGCTTACATCCTTTATAGACCTGGGTACTGCCTGGAATAAAACGCTGAACTTTAAAGATGCCAATTACACGTATTATAACGGCAGCGATGGCGTAACGGTGAAGATCAAAGAAGGTTTCCTGGGCCCCTTTGTAGGTGGTTATGGTTTTGGCGCCCGCACTACTATTGCAGGCTACTTCCTGCGGGTAGACGCCGGCTGGCCAATGATCGCTTTCTTCCGCGGCAGCCCCATCTGGTACTTTGGTATGGGCGTGGATTTCTAAGCAAATACAATCATCTTTATACAGCAAGGGGGTGTATCATAAACGATACGCCCCCTTTTTAATTGGTATAGGGTATTCGGACAATAGCCAGATCATTTATGTGCAGCAAACCTTAAGTGGTAAAGAATATGCATGAACAAACCCATGCAAACCGTAAAACCCCATACATGGCTATATTCCATGGGGTGCAGCACCATGGCGCCGGTTTCCCTCAGCAACGGCACCGGCTGCACTACCAGGTCCCAGCTGTTCCAGCGCAGGTAACGGCCAATGTATACGCCCCAGCCGCATAAAAGCATTACCGGTAAAATAAACAGCTGTACCGGCCATTTGGGAAAACGGTTTATGAACATGCCCTGCATTTGCTTAATGGATATAAAGCCCAGCAGCAGGCCGTTCCAGGCAAAAGACAGGATCAATATCAGATCAAACCACATGGGCGCGCCGCCTTCCGGTAAATGATACAGGTCTGTAAGTATATAGGGTGCATTGGGCAGGTATAGCAGCCACAAGCCGAACACCGGGATCCATACCGGTAAGGGCCATTTACTGCTGTCCAAGCGCCGCATCATCCAGGTTACATAATAGGGCACCCAGGCCAGGAACAGGTTCCAGAGCAGAAAGGTATATTGCCAGCTGCCGGTATGGATACAGCGGAACGTTAATAATGCTATACTAAAAGTAACAGCCACCCACAAGGCCTTTCTGCTGTTACCTGCTATGGTAGGTAATTGCATACGCATTTAATGCTTAATTGAAATGTTGAATAATGGTTTGGTTTCAAAACCGCTATTTAAAGAAAACCGGCAGAAATACCACCGCACCCGTAATTACGGCTACTATGGCGGCTATGAGCACGGCGCCGGCCGCTACATCCTTGATCCATTTTACGCGGGGGTGGTAGTCCGGCGACAAATGATCCATCATTTTTTCGATAACGGTGTTAAGCATTTCCGTTATCCATACCATGCCTGTAACAATGCTAATGGCTATCCACTGCACTGCGCTAATATGGCACCAGGCGCCCAGCGCTATTACCAGCACCGTAGCTACAGCGTGGATGCGGGCATGCGGCTCTGATATAATGAAAGCAGCAATGCCGCTGAAGGCATACCGGAAACTGTGCAGGCGGCGGTGCAGGTAGTTCTTTTTAGGAGGCGTCATGGTTGTTTGGTTTTTGGGCCGTGCTTTCCGCTATCCATTTCCACCAGAAAGCAATACAGGTAAAATAAATAAAAAAGTGGATCAGCGCATCGCTAAGGGATGAACATTGGCGGTCCAATACCCAAACACAGGCGCCTGTTAGCAGTATGGCAGCAATGGTTACCAGGCTGCCGGTTATGCTAACGGGAATGTATGCCCATCCATATTTTTTAAACCAGTATTGCTGCATAACGCGCTCTTTTAATGGAACGAGTGTTGGAGCGGGCCATGCTTCAGTGTTTGCCGCCCGGGAACCTTTGACAGTATAGCTTCCAACACGGGCAGCATTTGATTGAGCCCTTTGGTTTTGATAATGAAGTTCCATAATGGTTCAAATTTTTTCCAGCCGCCGGCGTAGGCAAAATGTTTCAGCATATGTTTCAGCTCCGTATGCGCCAGGCTGGCGCTGGTAATATTGCGCCAGCTATAGAAATTGCGGTAGGCCCAGTTGTAGCCCTGCTCCAGCTGCGCTGCTGAAAGGCCGATGGTGCGGTATACCACATGCCGGGTATCATACAGGTCCCAGTTGCTGTGCAGCAAACGGCCCTGCTGCTGCATTCGTTTATACAGGGCCGTGCCCGGGTAGGGTGTGAGTATATGAAAGGTGCAGGTGGTAATGCCATTGTTCACCGCCCAGTCTACCGTACGTTTAAACACATCTTCATTATCATCATCCAGCCCGAATACAAAGCTGCCATTGATCATAATACCCAGGTCGTGCAGGCGGCGGATGGCCTCCGTATAGTCTTTCCCGATATTCTGCTTTTTATTGCTTTGCTGCAGATTGCTGTTGCTGAAGGTTTCAAAACCTATGAACACACTGCGTAAACCTGCTGCTGCAGCCTGTTCTATCAGGTTGCCGCGTAAAATAGCTTCTACGGTAGACGCGCCCTGGAACACCCGGTTCATGCCCTGCATACCATCAAACAAAGCAGTGGCAAACTTACGGTCACCCAGCAGGTGATCATCCAGAAAGTAAAGGTGGCGGCCCGGCAGGCGGTCTATTTCCGCCAGGGCTTCATCTGCCTTTTGCACATAAAAAGAGCGGCCACCTTCAAAAAAAGCATCCTTGTAACAGAAGTCACAATGGTGCGGGCAGCCCCTGGACACTACAATGGAATTGGGCACCAGGTACAGGTTACGTTTGATCAGGTCCCGGCGTATAGGCGGTATGCTGTGCAGGGTACGTTGCTGTGAGGTGTAGATCTTTTGCGTGCGCCGCTGCTTAAGATCTTTTAAGAACTGCGGAAAAGTATCTTCACCGGGACCGATGAAGATACTGTCCGCATGAGGCATGGCCTCTTCCGGCAACGACGTTACATGCAACCCACCCAGGCACACATAACAACCTTTGCTGCGGTAATGATCTGCTATAGCATAGGCACGGTAAGCATTGGTAATGTACACCTGTATGATCACCAGCTGCGGATCATCGTTCAGCTGCAGTGTTTCCACATGCTCATCCTGCAGGCTGATCTCATCATCCGCATCGCAGTAAGCCGCCAGGGTAGCCAGTCCCAGCGGGGGAAACAGGGAGTACTTAATGGGCCTCCAGTAGGGGCTTTTTGCTTCCGTTAATGCCGGCAGGATCATTTTAATTTTCATACGTATAATTTTTTTTTGTCTCGTCCACAAAGTCTTTTTATTTGCCTCTATGAACCTCCTTCCGCATATACTTCTTTGTGCAAGCAACATTGATCATGCTCCGTTTCATGCGCTTGCATTTTGATCGTATGCAATATTACCGCCCAGTGTATGCCAACGGATCTTGCGGCTAAAGTACATGACGATGGCAAGGATGATGAATAAGCCCAGGCTGCCCATGAGCAATGCCTGATCTTCTGACTGGATGATTACATAAATAAACCCGTATAACGTAAGCAGGGTGCCGCCTACAGCCAGCGTGGTACCAGCTTTTCTGAACACGCTGGCCGCGTAAGCGGTTACCAGGCTTAGGGTTAACAGGGTGGCAATGATATATGCCAGATTAAAATTCAGCTGCTCGGCAAGGGCAATCAGCAACGTGTAAAAAATGCATAAGGCCACGCCGATGAGTATATATTGTAATGGATGAACGCTGTGATGTTGCAGTAACTCTATAAAGTAGAACAGCAGAAAGGTAAGGCCGATGATCAGTATAGCATATTTCACCGCCCGCATAGATTTGGCATAACCATCTACCGGTAAAAAAAGCTTTACGCCAAAGTCCGCATCTTTAATATCATATTTATCTCCTACACTCCAGCTTTGGGGGAAGTTGCGGTTCAGGTGCAGCACCTGCCAGCTGGCGGTAAAACCTTTAGCAGTGATATCGCGCTTTTCCGGCAGCACAGAGCCATCAAAGCTGGGATTGGCCCAGGGCGCGTTTATGCTTACCCGGGTAGTTTTGCCCACCGGCGAAAAATAAATAAGGCCGGATCCTTTAAGGCCCAGGTTAATGGAAAAGCTGGCTGTGTCGCTATTGGCGATCATACCGCTTAAAGGAATGCGTGTTTGCACACCATTGCCCAGTAAGTCGGCCGAGGGCGTGCCGGGGTTGCAAACATATGGCTGTCCGTTCCATAATACCTGCAGCTGGTTGGTGATGCCGCGCATATCTGAAATACCGATCGACAGATATGCCTCATCCCACAAAAAGCTGGTAGCCGGTATATTCAGCGCTACAGGATCAGGTGGTGTAAAGGCGCCGCTCAGCTGTAACTGAGAGCTGTACACCGCTACTTCATAAATGCCCCGCTTGCGGATCTCCGGCGCGAGCTGGCCGTTGATATTAAGCTTGTCCGGTAAAAAGCAGGCCTGTTTGCGGATCAGCTCTTTTTTCTCATTTAGCTCCGTGTAAGGCACTACCAGCACCGGGCCGGTAACAGTTTGCTCGTTGGCCCATTTGCTGCTTACTTCTCTGGTAGCATCTGTTTGCAGGTGCTCCCGTTCGGAAATAAGGCCCATGATCATGGCGGTGGGAATAAGCAATACCAGTACCAGGAAGCCAATCACAATGGCTTTAATGGAGTAGGCATTACGTTGCATAAATGTTTGCTTCTCGGTGGTTTGCGGTGTTTCCATGTTTTAAGTTTTAAAAAGTACTTTGTATTTCAAAGTATAGGGACAAAAAAAATTTCACTCTATTGAACGGATCATATTTTCCAGTGCAGTCAGGTGACCTTTAAAAGCTTTTTCCCCGGCTTTGGTAATGGAATAGGTGGTATTGGTTTTACGGCCAATAAAACCCTTGTGCACTTTCAGGTAACCGTTCTCCTCCAGCGTAGTCAGGTGGGAAGCCAGGTTGCCGTCTGTTACTTCCAGCACCTGCTTCAGGTCGTTGAAGCTCACCTCCTCATTCACCATGAGAACGCTCATCACGCCCAGGCGAATGCGGCTGTCGAATAATTTATTGAGATTACCTATTGGATTCATTGCATCACAATTTCCATAAATTAATTGGAGAAAATATGCTTTCTGTTTTTCAGCCTTCTATTTTCATTCCTCTTTCATATTTCCACCACATCACAAGACCATAGATTATGTGGAGCACGCCAAAGCCCAGGGCCCAGAAATAAAGGCCACGGCTTAAAAAGAAGATATTCAGGATACCCAGTATAATTTCTGTAATACCTAGATAACGTATATCCGTGAGGGTGTATTTGCTGGCATTCACCAGGGCCAGGCCGTAGAACACCAGGCAGGACGGGGCTATTAAAGGCTCATGATTATTATACATTAACCCCAGTATAAAGAAACCGCCGGTTACCAGCGGCAGGCATAGGTTCACCACAACTTTACGGGAGGTAGCATCCCAAATGGGCAGGTTATTACGGCGCGCCTTGCGCCAGGTAAAATAAGCGCCGCCGGCCAGGGTAACGGTCAGTACAACAACTGCCAGTGCAATCAGCTTAAAGCGCAGTGCAGCGTAGTCGTTATCATAATAACTGCCGCGGGTATCCCAGGCAAGATAGTAGCTATGGATCCAGAGGTAGGCCACTGTAGCGCCAGCCAGACCGCAAATGCCGGCCCATACGCCGCTTAAACCGCTAAGGGATATGAAACGGCTGCTGCGTTCCATTATGCGTTTAATATCACTTAACGTTTCCAGATGCTGCTGTTCGTTCATATAGAAAGCACTTTGTAATTCAAAGTTAATGGAAATATTGGATTAACAAAATTATTTGGTACGGTGAAGTATGGAGAGGGCTGAAAATGATTGAGGATCATTGGGTAGAGGATTTGTTAAAGTTGGCTTATTTCTTTTTTAGGTGGAGGGTTCTCTTGTAGGTTCATGTGTCCATCTTTGGGTAAGGTTGCTAAGTTGGCTGGTGATTGTGGGTGTAGTGTTAGTCTTTTTTTATGATGAGCTTCTCTTGTAAGCAATGCGCTCATTTGTTGGGTATGATTTGCTAAGTGGCGGTGATGCTGTGGGTGCAGTGTTATTCTTTTATGGCTGGCTTCTTTCTAAGCAATGCGCCCATCTGTGGGGTAAAACTTCTAAGTTGGCTGGTGATACTGTGGGTTCAGTGTTATTCTTTTATGGCGGACTTCTCTTGCAGGTCCAACAACGAACTGCGCCCGCCTGTTTAGTAAGACGATGGGGCTTTTTGTTGTCGTAGCAGGGTTGATGGGCTATTGGGCTTTATCAAGCGAATGACGCCGGCCAAGGTTCGTTGTTTGGACCTGCAAGAACGGGCGTAGCAGATCAGGGTTGCAGTAGTACTACCATTGCGCCGGTAGTTTAGCATCTGTAATAAAGCAGCAAAAAAGTAATACATCGCACTAAATGATTATTGCCTGCTCATTTATCTAATGCTGCTCATTATTTATACTGCTGTAATTATTCACTTATTCACCGGCTTTCTTAATTTCTTTTGCATATGAATGATATCAATGAAGGTGCCATACGCAAACATTACAGTGTAAATAGAAACCAGCTGAATTGGTTAGCAAGCCGCCACCAGGCTGCTATTGCCTCCTCATTTCCAATGCTGCGATTTTATCCAACGCCGCTACAATCACCCCGCATGCTTCCTTAATCTCATCTCTACTAATAATTAACGGCGGGGCTATGCGCAAACATTCCGGTGCAAACAGGAACCAGTCGGTGAGCAGGCCCTGGCTGATGCATTCATCTATCACCTTTTTATTAAAGGGAAAATCTGCTAATTCAATTGCCATTAGCAGGCCCTGGGAGCGTACTGCTTTAATGGAGGGGTGCTGCAGGTATTGGTGAAAAAGCTGTTCTTTTTCTTTAACCGGTGGAATAATATTTTCCTCCAGCAAGGCATTCAGGGCTGCTAAGCCGGCGGCGCAGCTAACAGGGTGGCCGCCAAAAGTAGTAATGTGCCCCAGCACCGGGTTATGGGTAAGACTCCACATAATATCGCGGGAGGAAATGAAGGCCCCAAGTGGCATTCCGCCGCCCAGCGCTTTGCCCAGCAATAGTACATCGGGCACAATGCCAAAGCGTTCAAAACCCCATAAGGCGCCGTTGCGGCCCAGGCCACATTGGATCTCGTCCAGCACCAGGAGGGCGCCGGTTTCAGTGCATTTTTGCCGCAGGGCGTGTAACCATTCCTGTTGGGGCGGTCGTACGCCGGCTTCTGCCTGCACGGTTTCTGCAATTACGCAGGCAGTGCGGGTAGTAATATGCTCCAATGAGCTGAAATCATTATAGTCCAGGTGCTGAATATCCGGCAGCAGGGGGCGGTAGGCATTGCGCCATTCCTCCTGCCCCATAATGCTCAGAGAGCCCTGGGTAGAGCCATGGTAGCTATTTTTAAAGGCAATGATCTCCGTACGGCCGGTATAACGCTTGGCCAGCTTCATGGCGCCTTCCACTGCTTCTGTACCGGAGTTGGTAAAGTATACACTATCCAGCGCAGCGGGCAGGTGCTCTGTTAACCTGGCGGCAAAAGCTACCTGGGGTGATTGTACCAGCTCGCCATACACCAGCAGATGCATATATTGCTGCGCCTGATCCTGTATAGCTTGTACCACCCTGGGATGGCAGTGCCCTATATTACATACACTGATGCCTGCAATAAGGTCCATGATGCGCTTGCCTGCTGCATCCCACATATACATTCCCTGGGCTTTGGTGATCTCCAGCGCCAGCGGCGCATCTGAAGTTTGTGCTACATGCCGTAAAAAAAGCTGCCGGTTGTTCATACAAATGCGAAGGTAGTAATTATACAAGCTTTTAGCTGTTGGCGGTTAGCGCTTGGCTTGGGGAAAGAAAAATGGCCGGTTATAATAGAATAGAAAAAATTTGCGTTCTATCTGACGGGCCATTGTGGATTATTATTTGTAGCGGTTAACTAATAACTTGCAGCTATTACAACTAACAGCTAAAAGCTAACTGCTAGTTGCTAACTGCTACTAAATCTATAAATGATGCCTGTTATACTACCAGTAAAAGGAATACAGCCGGAATTTGGCAACAACTGTTTTATTGCCCCCAACGCTACTATTGTAGGCGATGTAACTATGGG
>Ga0209758_1002727_pt1 | contig 17386 bp, 20 predicted proteins | sample AraplaMF_Col_mMF_FD_184258 | JGI IMG/M metagenome (GOLD analysis project Ga0209758, IMG submission 184258) | Arabidopsis root microbial communities from the University of North Carolina, USA - plate scrape MF_Col_mMF (SPAdes) (version 2) | ecosystem: Host-associated > Plants > Roots > Endosphere...
GAAAGGATGTCGGTCTCTACAAGGCGGCCAAGGGCGACAGGACAGAGTTCTACTACGACCCTGCCGATCCATCGAGCCTCGATACCGCGGCGATGAAGGGCTGGCGTGGCGGATTGTTGGTGCTTGCCGTCACCGGTGGCTTCGCCGCCTTCTATGTCTGGTTCTTCTGGCTGCGCGGGCGCAACGCGCCGCCGGCCTCACCCATGATACCTTCGGCTACCCGTGTCTCGGGCGCGGGCGCCAGGCAATCGCAACAGCAGGGCGGCACTTTCGGCCGGCGTTAGGGCCAGCGCTGCTGCCATCCGCTTCCGAGGAGTCGAAAAGCCGTTCGATGGACCGCTAGCGCGGAAGCACCACTTGACGTTGGTGCCCGTCTGACGAATACTACTACTGAATTCCAGTAGGGATACATGCTTGAATTCGAGTGGGATGACGAGAAAGCAGCGAACAACCTTGCCAAGCACGGTGTGGCGTTTCCGGATGCCAGACGCCTGTTCGACGACATCCATGCCCTGCACTATTCGGATCGCTCCATGCATTATGAAGAGGAGCGCTTCATCGGCATCGGTATCGTCAATGGATGGTGCTGACGGTGGTTTACACCGAACGCGGCGACCGAATAAGACTGATCTCCGCCAGAAGGGCGACGCGCCATGAGCAGAAAGCATATGACCAAGCACGCCGGGACTGAATCCGATTGGGATCGTCTGCGCACCATGAGCGACGCAGAGGCGGAGGCTGGCGCCTTGGCGGACAAGGATAATCCTCCGCTCAGCACGGATCGGCCCGGACCGGCGCCTGTCGCGCGTGTCAAGGTGATCCGTCGGGCCTTGCATCTCACCCAGGAGGAATTTTCCGTCCGCTATCGCATTCCGCTTGGTACGCTTAGAGACTGGGAGCAGGGCAGAACAGAGCCGGACCAGGCGGCGCAGGCCTATCTGCAGGTTATCGCCACGGAGCCGGAAACGGTGTCGCGGGCGCTCGGTACGCGTAGCGCCGCATGAGACTCCTCTTCCTCGGCGACATGGTTGGCAAGACGGGACGCACGGCGGTGTGGGAACAGCTGCCGGGGCTGATCTCCGACTTCAAGCTCGACTTCGTCATCGTCAATGGCGAGAACGCCGCCGGCGGCTTCGGCATCACCGAGGAAATCTTCCGCGAGACGCTCGCGGCGGGCGCGGATGTCGTCACCACCGGCAACCACGTCTGGGACCAGCGCGACGCGCTGATCTTCGCACCGCGCGAGGAGCGCTTCCTGCGGCCCTCGAATTTTCCCAGGGGCACGCCGGGGCGCGGCTCCGGCGTCTATGTCGCCCGCAACGGCGCGCGCGTGCTGGTCGCCAACATCATGGGTCGCGTCTTCATGCACCCGGAGCTCGACGATCCGTTCCAGGCCGGCGAGCGCGAGCTTGCGGCCTGCCCGCTTGGCGAGCAGGCCGATGCGGCCATCGTCGATTTCCACGCCGAGGCGACCTCGGAGAAGATGTGCTTCGCGCATTTCGTCGACGGCCGCGCCAGCCTCGTGGTCGGCACGCACACGCACCAGCCGACCGCCGACCACCAGATCCTCAATGGCGGCACCGCCTATATTTCGGATGCCGGCATGTGCGGCGATTATGATTCCTCGCTCGGCATGGACAAGGAAGAGCCGCTCAACCGGTTTCTTTCCAAGGTGCCGAAGGGGCGTTTCGAGGCGGCCAACGGGCCCGCGACGCTCTGCGGCGTCGGCGTCGATATTTCCGACCGCACCGGGCTTGCCGAAAAAATCGCGCCGTTTCGTCGCGGGCCGCGGCTGGAAGAAACGGCGCCGTCTTTCTGGTCGTGACATTGATATGAGTGTGCAAAGTACCTAATTGCCGGCAACACTGCTTCAAAGCGCGCCGCCTTCGACCTGTCTCGCTGCGACGCGCTTTTGATTTATTGGTTAAGCATGTCGTGATCCCAAAACCGCGACGCACTTTTGGGCGGCATGCTGTTGATCGTAGAGGGGACGACCTCCATGCAGCTTGTCGAATTCCTGGCGCCGCACTTTCACTTTGTTTCCGATCCGACCGCGTGGGTCGCGCTTTTGACCCTGATAGTGCTCGAGGTCGTGCTCGGCATCGACAATCTGATCTTCATATCGATCCTGACCAACAAGTTGCCGGAAGCGCAGCGCGCCCGCGCCCGCCGGCTGGGCATCTCGGCGGCGCTGATCATGCGTCTCATCCTGCTCGCCACAATCTCGATCATCGTGCAGCTGACGGCGCCGGTGTTCACGGCCTTCGGCCACGGCTTTTCCTGGCGCGACCTGATCCTGATCGCCGGCGGCCTTTTCCTGGTCTGGAAGGCGACCAAGGAGATCCATCACACGGTCGACCCGCAGGACCACCAGGACACGATGGTCGGCGGCACGCTGCAGATGAGCCTTGCCGGAGCGATCTTCCAGATACTCCTGCTCGACCTCGTCTTCTCGATCGATTCCATCATCACCGCCGTCGGCATGACCGACGAGATCGTCATCATGTATGTCGCTGTGATCGTGGCGGTGAGCGTGATGATGCTGGCGGCGACGCCGCTCGCCAATTTCATCGCCAGGAACCCCTCTATCGTCATGCTGGCGCTGGGGTTCCTGCTTATGATCGGCATGACGCTGATCGCCGACGGCATGGGCTACCATGTGCCCAAGGGCTACATCTACGCCGCCATGGGTTTTTCAGCCCTGGTCGAAGGCCTCAACATGCTGGCACGGCACCGCAGGAAGCAGGGGTCGGGCGGCGGGCATTGAGCGTTGACACACCTTCGTCATTCTAGGGCGGAGCGACGCGAAGCGGAGCGCAGACCCTAGAATCCATGCGGTTACCCACGCCGAAGAATGCAGCGAAGCAGAATTCTGCACCGTTGCTACGCCTTAAGGTCACGGCATGGATTCTATGGTCTGCGCCGCGTCGCTTCGCTCCTTGCTCCGCCCTAGAATGACGAAGCGATAGGCGTTTCGGCCATTCGCCGAAGCATCTGCCAACGCAAACACCGCCCGACCTAGCGACCTAATCGCCCGCGGCCTCAGCCGAAATGCCTTTCGGGTGACGGTCGCCGATCAGGCCGAGCGTCAGGCCCTGTTCCAGCCATGCCTTGGCGCCGGCCAAAACCAGCGCGAAGCCGCCGGTGGATTCGACCGCCTGCTTTACCCGCTCGTCGCCGGAACCGGCGAAGCCGAAATTGCGGACTTCGAGGAAGGTCGCGTCGTCCGGCATTTCGGTGAACGACCAGACGACGGTCGTCGGCGGATCGCTCCACCGCATGACGATCTTTTCGTTGGGAACGATCTCGCTCACCTCGACCCTGGTCGAGACGCCATACATGCGCCACTCCCACTCGACCGGCTTGCCTGTATCCAGCCGGCCGCTGGAATGCGTGAACCAGAATTTCGTGGTGACGTTCGGATCGATGATCGCCTCGAACACTTCGGCGGCGGGCCGTCGGATCAGCATGGCGGTTTCGGCGGTTGGAGCTTGCTTGAGTTCCACGGTAATCCTCCTCGATTGCCGGCTTGCCGTGAGGCATTTGTGGTTCCGCAGTTTTGGCGGAAAACGTTGCGCGCTTCCTAGAATTGCCCTGTTCAGGGCAGGTTGACCTGCCACGAGACGCCGAAGCGATCGTTGAGCCAGGCGAAGCGCTGGCTGAAGCCGTAATTGCCTGGCGGCATCAGAAATCCGCCATCCTTGGAAAGAACGTCGACGATCCGCTCCAGTTCCTGCCCGGAAGAGCAGTCGACAAAGAAGGAAAAGGACGGCGTGAAGGTGAAGGCGTGATGGACGGGGCTGTTGTAGATCCTGACCTCGGCGCCGCCGACCAAAGCGCGCGCCAGCTTGAGCGTTCCTTCCGCCCCGTCCTCGCCCGCACCGTAGCGCGTGACGTCGAGGACCCGGCTATCGGGAATGGTCTCGCAATAGAGGGTCATGGCCTCCTCGGCCCTTCCCTCGAACATCAGGAATGGTGTTGCTTTCGTCATCGGGCCTCCTGCAGGATATCGGGGCTTGAATATCGGGCTCAGATGTTGGTCTCGTTGGCCGGCTCGCCTTGCAACTCGCTGCGATAATAGCCGTCGCGCAAATTGATGCCGTATTCGAGATAGGCCTTCATGCAGGCCAGCATCTGCGACCAGCCTTCGCAATTGAGGTAGGATTTCCTCAGACCGACCTCGCCTTCATGCCAGCCCTCCTCGGCGATGGTGACGAAGGTGCCGCCGTCCTCGAGTGGCTCGAAATTCATCTCGATGCGGGTTTTGTAGGCCGGCTTGCCGTCGGTATCGGTGGCGTCCCAGCGCAGCACGATGCGCTTATCCTTGGTCACTTCGTCGACCTCGACCGGCACCATTTTCCACCATGTGACGGTGGTACCGGCGACCAGCGGCGCCGAGGCGCCGCCGATGGTGGTGAAATAGCCACTGAGCTTTGTCGGGTTGACGACGGCGTCGAAGACCTCGGCGACCGGTTTGCCGATGCGTCCGGAAATCCTGAATCCCAGGGACATATCCACAGCTCCTTGCTTGCTTGCCCGAACAATATGTTATAGAAACATAACATGTCAAGCCAAACTGCGGACGACCATGTTTTCAAGGCCTTGGCCCATTCGCGCCGGCGCGAATTGCTGGATCGCCTGAAGGATCAGCCGCAGACCACCGGCGCGCTATGCGAGGCATTTCCGGACATGGACCGCTGCACTGTGATGATGCATCTGAAAGTGCTGGAGGAGGCCGACCTGATCGTGGCCAGGCGCGAGGGGCGCGAGCGCTGGAACCATCTCAACGCCTTGCCGATCAAGCAGATCCACGACCGCTGGATCAGCCAATATGCCGGCCACGCGATCAGCATTCTCGACCGGCTGAAGTCCGATCTGGAGGGGTGAACGATCCGCCTTGGCGCGATCGCGACGGCGCGTCTGGACGAATTGAGCCGATTTATCTATAAGCCGGCCATTCCGACAAAGAGCGCCGCGTGCCTTCGCAGGCATGCTTGGGGCGTTCTGAGAATTTGAATTCGAGCATTTTGCGGATGGCGAGACGGTCTCGCTTCGCGCCGCGGTGCTCTAGCCGAACACGACAGGGGTGCCATGGCTGGCCATTCGCAGTTCAAGAACATCATGCACCGCAAGGGCCGCCAGGACGCGGTGCGGTCGAAAATGTTTTCCAAGCTGGCGCGCGAAATAACCGTCGCAGCCAAGAGCGGGACGCCCGATGTAGCGATGAACCCGCGGCTTCGCCTCGCCGTGCAGAACGCCAAGGCGGTGTCGATGCCGAAGGACAACATCCAGCGCGCCATCAACAAGGCGTCCGCGGGCGACGGCGAGAACTACGAGGCGGTGCGCTATGAGGGCTACGGCCCCGGTGGCGTGGCGCTGATCGTCGAAGCGCTGACCGACAACCGCAACCGCTCGGCCTCCAATGTGCGCGCCGCCTTCACCAAGGCCGGCGGGGCGCTCGGCGAAACCGGCTCGGTGTCGTTCATGTGGAACCGCGCCGGCGAGATCTATTATCCGGCCTCGGCCGGCAGCGCCGACAAGGTGATGGAAGCCGCGATCGAGGCCGGCGCCGACGACGTGGAGTCGGACGAGGAAGGCCACACCATCTATTGCGGCTTCGAAAATCTCGGCGACGTGTCGAAGTCGCTCGAAGCCGCGCTCGGCGAGGCGGAGTCGGTCAAGCCGATCTGGCGGCCGCAGAACAACGTTCCGGTCGATGAAGAGCGGGCACAGTCGCTGATGAAGCTGGTCGCCACCCTCGAGGACGACGACGACGTGCAGAGCGTCTACGCCAATTTCGAGGTCGACGACGAGACCATGGCCAAGCTCAGCGCGGCTTGATCGGTGAGACTATCCGATATGAGCGAAGCTCAATCTTGCATGAGTGACAAGCTGCTCCCGACCATTCGCATCACGTACTGCACGCAATGCCACTGGCTCTTGCGCGCGGGTTGGATGGCGCAGGAGTTGCTCTCGACTTTCGCCACCGATCTCGGCGAGGTGACATTGGTGCCGGGCACCGGCGGTATCTTCACCATCTCCTGCAACGATCAGCTCATCTGGGAGCGCAAGCGCGACGGCGGCTTTCCTGACGCAGCGAAGCTGAAGCAGCTGGTCCGCGACATCATCGACCCGGAGCGTGACCTCGGCCACGTCGATCGCAAGGATCATAAGAAGGACCCCGCCTGATGAACTGAGGCCGGGTCCTTTGCATTCGCAGGCTGCTTATACTCAGATCAACGCCATGATGAAGCAGGCCATTGCCGCGATGGCGGTGATGGTGCGGACGTGATTCCACATCACCCATTGGTTCAGATGGTTCGCCCACACGGCGGCGCCGTTGGCGCTCGCGGGATCGACGGCGGCTAAAGCGTCGTTGAGCGGCACGTTGAAGATCATGGTCACGAGCGGATTGCCGACGAAATAGAGCACCGCGCCGGCAAGCAGCCAGTATGAGCCTGACTGGCTCCAGCCAAGCAGAACGCCGGCAATCAGCAACAGGCAGATGAGGCCGGTGCCGAAAAGCGCGGTCATGAAGGTCGGGGTGATCACCGTGACGTTGATCGAATTCATCGCGGCGATGCCGCTTGGCACGGGCAGCCGGGCAAGAGCCGCCATGACGAAATTCGAGAAGGCGAAGAAGACGCCGCCGACGACGCCGGAGCCGATCGCGGCGACGAAGGTGAGGGTGGGAAGAAGTTTCATCATCTAGGTGCTCCAGATGCCGGGTTTTTCTCGATTCTAAAATGCGAGTAATCCTCACATTTGCAAAATGTGATAAACCCTCGTATTTTGTGAGTCAAGCCAGTTTTCGAGAAATCGCCCGGAGAGCCCCATGGATGAAACAGTCGCCGCGAAGGCCGACCAGGCCGCCATTGCTTCACCGCGGCGAGCGCCTACGCAGCAGCGCAGCCGCGAGCGGGTCGAGCGCATGCTCGCGGCCGCCTCGGCGCTGATTGCCGAGCAAGGCAGCGATGCCATGCGCATGGGCGAGGTGGCGGAAAGGGCTGGGGTGTCGATCGGCTCGCTCTACCAGTTCTTCCCGGACAAGCGGGCGATCGTCTGGGCGCTGGCCGAGCGCTATACGGCCGAAAGCCAAGCCTGTATCTCAGCGGCGCTTAAGGACGTCAGTGACGCCGAGGGATTGAGGCAGGCTTTTTCGGAGCTGGTCGATATCTATTACAATCTGTTCCTGGCCGAGCCAGTGATGCGCGACATCTGGTCGGGAACGCAGGCCGACAAGGCGCTGCGCGAGCTTGAGCTCGCCGACAGCCGCGCCAATGCCGAGTTCCTGGTCGCGGTGCTGAAGCGGCTCCAGCCCGATGCCGATCCGGTCCAGCTGGAAACGACGGCATTCCTGGTGTGGCAGATGGGCGAGGCCGCCGTGCGGCTGGCGATCTCCGTCGATCGCGAGGAGGGCGACAGGCTGGTGGCGGCTTACAAGCGCATGGCGCTGAGGGAGTTGGTGGGGGAGTAGGAACGATTTCCGCAGCGTCGCAACGCTTGGGTTCCTCGCCTCCGCCAAGGGCGGGGGAGAGGTGGCCGCGAAGCGGACGGAGAGGGGGCCTTCGTAGGGCGCTCCCCTCTCCGTCTCGGCTTCGCCGAGCCACCTCTCCCCACTTTGTGGGGCGAGGAACCTTGAACTTTCAAGCGCCGCCGCCGCCCCTCATCCGCCCTTCGGGCACCTTCTCCCCGTGAAACGGGGAGAAGGAAGGGATGCGGCCAACAAAAAACCCGCCTCAAGGGCGGGTTTTTCAATTCTGCCGATGTATCCGGCTTAGAGGCCGAAACCTTCGAAACGCTTCTTGAACTTCGACAGGCGGCCGCCGCGGTCGAGCAGGGTCTGTTGACCGCCGGTCCAGGCCGGGTGCGTGGTCGGGTCGATGTCGAGGTTCATCGTGTCGCCTTCCTTGCCCCAGGTCGAACGGGTCTGGTATTCGGTGCCATCGGTCATGACGACCTTGATGGTGTGGTAGTCGGGATGGATATCGGCCTTCATTGTCGTGTTTCCTGGCTGCCGGCGCTGCTGACGGGCCTAAAGGCCTGCGTCGATGCGCCCCTTTTTAAAACTCGAAGCCGCAGCTAATGAAAAGCCACGGCTTCTAAAACGGTCGGCGAGCCTATACATCAGCCGGAATTGAATCACAAGGCCGCGGTGGGCGCATATTGAAGCGCGGTGCCGGCAAGCGGCCAGAGGAAACGCTCATGGCGGAAATCGGTGGCAGCGCAAGCGAGCGCAGACGCTCGGTCCGGCCGCTCCGCAGCCTTTTTCCCTACATCACCCGCTATCGCAAGCTCGCCATCGGCGCCATCATCTCGCTGATCGTGGCGGCGGTGACGACGCTGGCCTTGCCGATGGCCGTGCGGCGCATGATCGACCACGGTTTCCAGGCCGCGGGCTCCACCTTCATCGCGGAGTATTTCGCGGCCCTGGTTCTGATGGCGGCTTTGCTGGCGGCCGCCTCGGCCAGCCGCTACTATTTCGTCATCACGCTCGGCGAGCGAGTCGTGGCCGATATCCGCCGCGACGTCTTTTCGCATGTCACGACGCTGTCGCCCGCCTTTTTCGACAAGGCGCATTCGGGCGAGATCGTCTCGCGGCTTGCCGCCGACACCACGCAGATTAAGTCGGCGGTCGGCGCAACCGCTTCGGTCGCGCTGCGCAATGTCATTCTCGGCCTCGGCGCGGTGGCGATGATGGTCGTCACCAGCCCGAAACTTTCCGGCCTGGTGATCGCGGCCATTCCGGTGATCGTGCTGCCGCTGGTCGCCTTCGGCCGCTCGGTGCGGCGCAAATCGCGGCTGGCGCAGGACACGCTCGCCGAGGCCACGGCCTATGCCAGTGAACAGATCGGCGCCGTGCGCACGCTGCAGGCCTTTACCAACGAGAAGCTGGTCACCGGCCACTTCGCTGGTGCCGTCGACGCCGCCTTCGAGGCCGCGCGGGCCTCGGTGTTCGCGCGCTCGTTCCTGACCTTCTTCGCCATCTTCATGATCTTCTCCTCGGTCGTCGCGGTGCTGTGGTTCGGCTCGCGCGACGTGCTTGCCGGCACGCTGTCGCCGGGCACGCTCGGCCAGTTCCTGCTCTATTCGGTGTTCGCCGCCGGCGCGCTCGGCGCGCTGTCGGAGGTCTGGAGCGAGCTGTCGCAGGCGGCGGGCGCCGCCGAGCGGCTGACGGAGATCCTGGCCGAGACGCCGGCGATCCGGCCGCCGGTCGATCCGGTTCCCTTGCCGGCCACGGCCAAGGGCGCGATCAGCTTCGACGACGTGTCCTTCTCCTATCCGGCGCGGCCGGACCGCGCCGCGGTGCATGGGCTGAGCTTCCAGGTGAAGCCGGGCGAGACGGTGGCGATCGTCGGGCCTTCCGGCGCGGGCAAGAGCACCGTCTTCTCCCTGATCCTGCGCTTCTACGATCCCGAGAGCGGCCGCGTCGTCATCGACGGCGTCGACGTACGCGAGGCCGATCCGGCGGCCGTCCGGCAGCGCATCGCCATCGTTCCGCAGGACGTCACCATCTTTGCCGCGAGCGTTCGCGACAACATCGGCTTCGGCCGGCAAGGCGCCAGCGACGCCGAGATCGTGGCCGCTGCCAAGGCAGCGCTTGCCGACGAGTTCATCGCCAGGCTCGGCAAGGACTATGACAGCCAGGTCGGCGAGCGCGGCGTGACGCTTTCCGGCGGGCAGCGTCAGCGCATCGCGATCGCGCGGGCCATCCTGCGCGACGCGCCGATCCTTCTGCTCGACGAAGCGACCTCGGCGCTCGACGCCGAGAGCGAGACGCTGGTGCAAAGGGCGCTGGAGCGGCTGATGCGCGGCCGCACCACCATTGTCATCGCGCACCGGCTGGCGACCGTACTCAAGGCCGACCGCATCCTCGTCATGGAAGGCGGGCGCATCGTCGAGGAAGGCACGCATCAGAGCCTGGTCGCTAAGGGCGGCATCTACGCACGGCTCGCCAAGCTGCAGTTCGAGACCGGAGCCGGTGCCTTCAAGGGCGCAGCGGAATAACCACACCGCACCTGACTGGTTCGAACCGCCGCGCGTCAGTTCCCGTAACGCTTCCGCAAATGTTCCGTGAAGTAGGAAGCGTTGAGCTTCTCGCCGGTGGCGCGCTCGAGCAGGTCCGGCGTCGACCAGCGCGATCCCTGCGACCAGATCTTTGCGCGACGCCATTCATTGATGGCGCTGAAATCGCCCTTGGCGATATCCTGGTCGGCGGAGGGGTGTTCCTTGGTCAGCGCCGCCCATTGCTGCGCCGCCATCATGGCGCCCAGCGTGTAGGAGGGGAAATAGCCGAAGGCGGCGCCCGGCCAATGCACGTCCTGCATCGGGCCGTCGGCCGGGTTGTCGATGGTCGAGAGTCCAAGATAGTCGCGCATCTTGGCGTCCCAGGCCTCGGGCAGGTCGGCGACCTCCAGCCGGCCGGACACGAGCTCCTGCTCGAGCTCGTAGCGCAGGATGACATGCAGCGGATAGGTGACCTCATCGGCGTCGACGCGGATCAGGCCGCGCTCGACATGGTGGACATGAGGCAGGATGTCGTCGAGCGACCAGGCTTCGCCGAGATGTTTTTCGACCACCGGCAACGCCCAGCGCCAGAAGGCCGGGTTGCGGCCGATCTGCTTTTCGACGAACAGGCTCTGGCTCTCATGCACGGCCATGCCGCGCGCCTTGCCAAGCGGCCAATGCGACCAGGCTTTAGGCAGGTTCTGCTCGTAGAGCGCGTGGCCGGTCTCATGCAGCACGCCCATCAGCGCCGACAGGAAATCGGAGGTCTTGTAGCGGGTGGTGATGCGCACGTCGGTCGGCACGCCACCGCAGAAGGGATGATGCGATACCGAGAGCGAGCCGTGGGTGAGGTCGAAGCCGACGGCCGCCATCATGGCAAGGCCGAGCTCGCGTTGGCGGTCGACGGCATAGCTGCCGGAGAGCGGTTTCAATGGATGTTTTGCCAGCCGTGCATCCTGCACGGCCAGCGCATGCGGCAGGAAGTCCTTGAGAAAGGCCTTCAGTTCGGCAAACACCGGCGTGATGTCGGCGGTGCGGTTGCCGGGATCGTACTGCTCCATCAGCGCGTCATAAGGGGCGAGGCCGAGCGCGTCGGCGCGCAGCGCCGCTTCTTCGCGCACCAGGGTCACGACGCCTTCCAGCGCCGGCAGGAAACCCGCCCAGTCGTTCTTGGCGCGCAGGTCGCGCCAGAGCTGCTCGGAACGCATGCGCGCCACCGTCTGGCGCTCGACGAATTCGACCGGCAGGCAAGTGAGGTTGGTGTATTGGCGACGCAGTTCCCTGACCGCCGCCTGCTGCTCCTCGCCGAGCGGCTCGGCTTCGGCGGCGGCGATCCAGTCGCCGATCTCCGGCGCCGTGGCCTGACGGTGCAGCATGCCGGCGAGCGAGGACATTGCCTCGGCGCGCATCTCGCCGCCGCCGACCGCCATATGCGTCGCCTCGTCGGCGCCGAGGATGGCTAGAGCATGCTCCAGCGCTTCGAGCTTGTGGCCGAGTTGGTCGAGTTTCTGGAAGGACATGGCGGATACCCAGGTTCAATTTGGCTGGCGCGAAAAGATACCAAGGCGTCGAGCTTGGCAACCCTGATCGGCCGGGACGGAACCAGCCGTCTTGCCTTGTGAGGCGACTGCGTGATCAATGCCGGGAACAAACCGCTGGAGGGGACAATGGTCGGCAATATCCTGGTCGGGCTGGTGGCGCTGATCCACTGTTATATCGTCCATCTGGAGATGGTGTTGTGGGACACGCCGCGCGGTCGCAAGGCGTTCAAGCTGACGCCGGAATTCGCCAGCGCCTCGAAGGTGCTTGCCGCCAATCAGGGGCTCTATAACGGCTTTCTCGCCGCGGGCCTGATCTGGGGTCTCTATCTCGGCGCCGGCGGTTTCCAGATCAAGATGTTCTTCCTGCTGTGCGTCACTATTGCCGGCCTTTACGGCGCGGCGACCGTCGGCCGCAAGATCCTCTACATCCAGACGGTGCCGGCGGCGCTCGCCATCGTCGCGCTTTGGCTCGATCTCTAAAGCGCGTCGCGCTGAAACGGATTCAGGCGACGCGCTTTAAGTCTTTGTTTTGATGCATGTCGTTGTCCCAGAACCGCTGCGCACTTCTGGGCGACATGCATTAGTCTAATCGAAGCAGGACGCGATTGAAAAGGACGCCCACGGGGCCAGGTCCCGCGGGCGCCAGGTGGTCCCTTCCTGTGTGCCGACCGTTTCCAACAAACGGCGAACCGCTTTAGCCGTTCGGGTAGTTTCCGCCGTCATCGCCATCGCCCATCATGAAGCCGCTGCCGGTGTCGTTCATCAGCCTCTGGTCGACATTGTCGAGCCTGCGCAGCAGCTCATGATATTGCGCGGAAGGTATCCTGCCGTGATCCGAAGCTGCGACATGTTCCGCGGCCAGGCTGATATGCGCGGCGCGCATATGCAGTTGCTGCGCTTCCGAGGCCGAGATGTTGTTTGCCTGCCGGGCGTCGGTGATGCCCTGATCCACGCCCTGGACCTGATCGATCAGGCTGGTCACGCGCGGCCCGATGAACTCGGCTTGAGGGGCCGCGTCGAGAACCCCCTTGTGATGCCCGGCCGCGTAGGCGCCGGCAAGCGGGGCCGCAATCAGCGCGGCAGCCAGGGTTATTGCCTTGAGAGATGTTGAAGCGCGCATGGCGGCGCATCCTCCTATGGGGAAGCAAGCGGTCGCGCCGCTAACCTTCCGACGTTCCGGGGCCGTCCGGTTCCGTCGCGTCACGATGGGAGGCATCGCCGGCGGTTCCCGACCCTGCGCGGCAAGTTAGGTGCGCCGATTCGCGATGTGTAATTAAAAAAAGATAATGTTTTCAGGCCTTGTCGCCGGAACTTGGCGCTCTAAGTATTCAGCCGACAAACAACTTCCCGTGACTTTGCGTGATCCTAAAGCGCGTCGCGATCTTTCAGATACGCTCCGTGCGCTTTAGGGCTTTGATTCTACGCATCACCGTTCGGTGAGCTTCAGTTCAATGCGGCGGTTCTTGCTGCGCGCCTCGTCGGTGTCGGCGGGATCGAGCGGCTGGAACTCGCCGAAGCCGGCGGCGACAAGCCGGTTGGCCGGCACGCCGTTCTCGATCAGGAATTTTACGACGGACGTCGCGCGCGCGGTCGACAATTCCCAATTGTCGCGATAGCGGCCGGTGCCCGACAGCGGCTTGTTGTCGGTATGGCCGTCGACGCGCAGCACCCAGCTGATCTCGGGCGGGATTTCCTTCTGCAATTCGATGATGGCGTCGGCGAGTTTCTTCATCTCGACCTTACCTGCGTCGTTGATCTCGTCAGAGCCGGTCGGAAACAGCACCTCCGACTGGAAGACGAAGCGGTCGCCGACGATACGGATGTTCTCGCGGTCGGCGAGGATCTCGCGCAGCCGGCCGAAGAAGTCGGAACGATAGCGGTTGAGTTCCTGGACGCGCTGCGCAAGTGCTACATTCAGGCGGCGGCCGAGATCGGCGATCTTGGTGTTGGAGTCGTGGTCGCGCTGCTCGGAGACGTTGAGCGCGTCCTCCAGCGCGCCGATCTGCTTGCGAAGGGCGGCGATCTGCTGGTTGAGGATCTCGACCTGGCTAAGGGCCTGCTGGCTGATCTGGCGCTGGTTGCTGAGCTCGCCAGTAAGCTGGTCGGCGCGCTTGTTGGCCGCGTCGCCGGCGCCGGCGCCCTGCGCCAGCAACTGTTCGAGGCGGCTCTTTTCGGCTTGCGCCGCCGACAGCGACGCCTGCAGGTTGGCGAGCGAATCCTCCTTGTCCTGGCTGCTCGTGCGTTCCAGCGCGAGCAGCTGCGTCAGCTCGTTGATCTGCGAGTTGAGGCGGTTCAGCACCGCGTCCTTGCCGGAGATCTCGCGGCTAAGCAGGAACTGCGCCAGCACGAAGACGGTGAGCAGGAACATGATCGCCAGAAGCAACGTCGACAAAGCGTCGACGAAGCCCGGCCAGTAATCGATGCGGCGGTCGGCGCGCCGTCTTGCCAGCGCCACGTCAGTGGACCCCTTGCTTCTTCAGCGCGTCGGCGATTTTTTCCAGCGTGTTGCGCATGGCTTTCTGCTCATCGGACTGGGCCTCGACCCAGTCGCGCATGATCTGCTGCTCGGAGCGCATGTTCTTCACCAGCCCCGAGATGCCGTCGGCAAGATTGGCCATGGCGGTGGCGACGCGCGGATTGGAGCCGCCGCCATTCTCCTGCAGGCTGCGCAGCCGCTCCGACAAGAGCCGGATGTCCTCCGAGGATTCGACTGTCTTCGACGTGTCGGACACGACGATGTCCGACGACATATCGGTGACCGAGGACAGCCAGTTTTCGAGCTCGGTGTAGAAGCGGGTCTGGGCGCGGCCGGCCTGCAGGTCAAGGAAGCCGAGCACAAGCGAGCCCGAAAGGCCGAACAGCGAGGACGAAAACGCGGTGCCCATGCCGGCGAGCGGAGCCGACAGGCCTTGCTTCAGCGCCTCGAGAACGGCGGCGGCATCGCCGGTGCCCGGATCCAGCGCCTCGATCGTCTCGCGGATCGAGGCGATGGTGTTGAGCAGGCCCCAGAACGTGCCGAGCAGGCCGAGAAACACAAGCAGGCCGACCAGATAGCGCGAGGTGTCGCGGCTTTCGTCGAGGCGGGTGGCGATGGAATCGAGCATCGTGCGCATCGACGAGGTCGAGAAGGCCATCGAGGACGAACGGCCGATCATCGCCTTCATCGGCGCCAAAAGAACCGGCTCGGTGGTCTCGGAGCCGGCGCGGAAGGAATTGACCCAGCGCACCTCCCGGAACAGCCGCCCGACCTGGACGAAGGCAAGCAGGATGCCGATCGCCAGCACGCCGACGATCAGTCCGTTGAGGCCCGGATTAGAGGAGAAGGCGGTCGAGATCTGGCGGGTGAGGATGGCGGCGATGAAAGCGACGATGATCAGGAAGATCACCATGGTGAGCAGGAAGACCTGCGGGCTCGACAGCTTGTGCGGATCATAGACCAGGACGTCCGATCGCCTGCCGAAGGATCTGAGAAAAGCCATCCGTGCCCCGTTTCCGATGCCACCGCCGCAGAATTGCCGCGACTCTAAACGGAATTGTGACCAAATTGAATGGCGCTTGGCAATATGGCCGGCGCCTGCTTGTTTTGGCGCAATTCCGTACGGAAGGCTACGGCGAAGTCGCGGAGCCTGGCCGTTTCACACTTTCCCTGAAATTGCTCTCCGATTTCAGAACCGGTTGACGACCAGGCAGTCGACCATGGCTGCCAGGTGGAGGCCGGCGCCAGTGACGACGAAGCCGTGCCAGACGGCATTGTGGAAGCGCAGGCCCTTCCAGGCGAAGAAGATGACGCCGCAGGAATAGACGACGCCGCCGGCGATAAGCAGCGCGACCGAGGTCGTCGGCAGCGTCTCGACCAGCGGTCCGGCGAGCACGACGCCGCTCCAGCCGATGGCGAGGTAGAAGACGATGGCGAGCCGATCGTAGCGGCCAGGCAGGAACATCTTGATGGCGATGCCGGCCAACGCGGCGCTCCACACGACGACGATCATGGGCAGCGCCAGCGGCGAGTTGTCGAGCTGGGCGAGGAAGGGCGTGTAGGTGGCGGCGATCAGGAGATAGATCGCGGCATGGTCGAAGCGGCGCAGGATCCATTTCGCCGGCCACGAGACCGGCCACAGATTGTAGGTCAGCGACACGGACAGCACGGTGAGCAGCGACACCACGTAAAAGACGGCGGCGATATATTCGCCCGGGCCGGCGTGAAAAGCGGCAAGCGCTAGGAAGGTCGAGCCGGCAGCGATCGCCAGCACGATGCCCACTGCATGCACGATGCCGTCGGCGATTATCTCGGCCCGCGAATAATGCCAGCGCCCCACGAAGGGGATGTCAAGGTGGGTATCTGGCCGCGCATCGTGCATAAAATGATCCTGCTGTCCCCTAATCTGGGCAGTCGCGGACCAGTATTTCAAGATTCGGTTGCGGTTTTGCGACTGCGGCGCCACGCGTCGTTTCGACGCGCAAAGAACGCTGTAGCATTTTCATTTGCACATGATCCTTTTCGAAAATCGATTCCGACTTTCGGAGTAAGGGCGCTTCAGCGCGTCGTGCCCGTCAACGGGAGGACAGCGGCTTCTTCACGGTCTTGAGAAGTGCGCGCTGGATGAACTCGTTACCGGCGACGACCTCGCCATTGTCGAGCATGCCCTGCGCGCCATCCATGTCCGAGACGAACCCGCCGGCTTCGCGCACCAGAAGGATGCCGGCGGCGATGTCCCAGGACGAAAGGCCGGTTTCCCAGAAACCGTCCATGCGCCCGGCCGCGACATAGGCGAGATCGAGGGCGGCGGAACCCAGGCGGCGGACGCCGGAGACTTCGGCCATGACATTGCGCAATTCGATCAGGAAATTGCCGTGCTGGCCGCGGCCGAGATGCGGCACGCCGCAGCCGATCACCGCGTCGTTCAGCTTGGAGCGCCCGGCAACACGCAACCGACGGTCGTTCATGAAGGCGCCGCCGCCGCGCTCGGCCGTGTAGAGCTCGTCCATCGCCGGATTGTAGATGACGCCGGCGACGATCTGGCCCTGGCGCTCCAGCGCGATCGACACCGAGAAGACCGGGATGCCGTGCAGGAAATTGGTGGTGCCGTCGAGCGGATCGACGATCCAGCGGTGCTGGGCGTCCTCGCCTTCGACCGCGCCGCGCTCCTCCATCAGGAAGGCATAGCCCGGCCGCGCCTTGGAGAGCTCGCTGAAGACGATCTCCTCGGCCTTGCGGTCGGCCTGGCTGACATAGTCGCCCGGGCCTTTCATCGAGACCTGCAGGTTCTGCACCTCGCCGAAGTCGCGCGACAGCGAGCGGCCGGCTTTCATCGCAGCCTGGACCATGACGTTGAGGAGAGCGGAACGCGCCATTTTTTCTTCCTGCTTTTTGGCCGTTTAGTCTGCGCGGCGCACGTAAGTGATTTCGTTGGTGTCGACGATGATGCGCTCGCCGGCCGAGATGAAGGGCGGCACCAGCACGCGGATGCCGTTCTCCAGCACCGCCGGCTTGTAGGAGGAGGCGGCCGTCTGGCCCCGCACCACCGGGTCGGCCTCGGTGATGGTCAGCGTCACCTGGTCGGGCAGCGAAATGCCGATCGGCCGCTCCTCATAAAGCTGCACTGTCACCATCATGCCGTCCTGCAGGAAGGCGGAGCGCTCGCCGACGAAGTCCTTGGCCAGCTCGAGCTGCTCGTAGCTTTCGGTATCCATGAACACCAGCGCGTCGCCCTGCTCGTAGAGGAACGAGAAATCCTTCAGGTCGAGCCGGATCTGCTCGACGGTCTCGGCCGAGCGGAAGCGCTCGTTGAGCTTGGTGCCGTTGATCAGGTTCTTCAGCTCGACCTGATTGTAGGCGC
>Ga0209758_1002729_pt1 | contig 17382 bp, 17 predicted proteins | sample AraplaMF_Col_mMF_FD_184258 | JGI IMG/M metagenome (GOLD analysis project Ga0209758, IMG submission 184258) | Arabidopsis root microbial communities from the University of North Carolina, USA - plate scrape MF_Col_mMF (SPAdes) (version 2) | ecosystem: Host-associated > Plants > Roots > Endosphere...
GATGGGGCCAATGGCATAAGCCATCACAACTACGGTAAGGCCAAAGGCGAGGGATATGCCCAGCAGGCCAATACCTATTGGTGCATCGGCAATAGTTATGGGTATGGTTTTACCCGCTACAACTGCTGCTCCGCAACCAAATAATACTAAAGAAAATGTTCCGATGAATTCAGCGAGGTACTTTTTCATAAAGGGGGGATTTTGAGTATAAACAAAGTAAGACTTTTATATGATAGCAAGCACAACAATCACGCTCCCCAGCTCTCCCGGTCCAAACTCCTGAACCGTATAGCCTCCGCTATATGCGCGGTTTGTATCATCTCAAACCCTTCCAGGTCCGCAATGGTCCTGCTTACTTTTAATATGCGGTCATACGCCCGGGCCGATAGCTTCAGTTTATTCATGGCATTCTTCAGCAGGTTAGCGCTTTCGTATTCCAGGTAACATAAGCGTTTCAGCAGGCTGCTGCTGATCTGTGCATTACAGTATATGCCGGGGTGTGGTTTAAAACGTTCGGTTTGTACCTCCCGTGCCAGCACTACCCGCTGCCTGATATACTCACTGGTTTCTGCTGTTTCTGTGGCGTTAAGCGAAGCAAAAGGCACCGGCGTAACCTCTACATGCATATCGATCCTGTCCAGCAAAGGGCCGGATACACGGTTCAGGTATTTTTGCACAATGCCGGGAGCGCAGGTACAGTCCCTTTCCGGGTGGTTGTAATACCCGCAGGGGCATTGATGCGTTGCCAATTTCCCGGTTAGAAACAAAGCTGGTAAAGCCGTTGGGTAAGAAGTATTTGCAAAATCCAACGACATTAGGAGAGAAGATTCGGAATCGGAGGCTTGAAAAGGAAATGCTACAGAAAGATCTTGCACGTTTAATAGGGGTAAGCCAGGACTGTGTCACATTTTGGGAAAATAATCGATCTCAGCCGGGAGTTAACTATTATCCCAAAATAATTCAATTTTTGGAATACTTTCCCTTCCAAATTGACACGAAAACTTTAGCGGGGCGAATAAAAATGTACAGATTCGTAAATGGTTTAAGCCAGGAAGCACTAGCAAATCTACTGGAAGTGGACGAATCAACCATTTATCACTACGAAAAGGGGAGTCATAAACCGAATGGAAAGCTGCGATTGAAGTTACAAGCGTTATTATCAACAATTGGCTTTGACATTTAAGATACATATGCTAAGGAATGAAAATAAATAGGACAAAGGGCAGCTCCTTATCTAGTACCTTATCTAACAAATGACGGCATTCCACCAACAGCGTATTCACACCCCATTATTAAACATGTTAAGAAGATAATGTGTTTAATTTGCGGCACAAAGATTTTTCGAAGGAGAAGTATTCCAGAAATTGTATAACCTTAGGGTTGGCTCACAATCATAACATGGCAGCCTCGGCTAAAGTGGTATTTATGTATATATAATAAAGCGGTAAGTAGAACTCAGTTGCTATTCGGTCATTGCGCTATTGCTGAGGTATTAAACTAATCAATAGCACCTACAATCGATTACGCCATGGTGAGGCCCAATACTTTAACCCTCTGCTCTTTATTCGAATGGTTCACAAATACGTCAATGTCAAAACAAATGGAAAGTTAAATTTCAATTACCCTATATACAAGATGTCGCTGACATGCGATGTTTTTATGCTACACTTCTTTGGTGGAAACTTTGTTTATTTTTATGTAACTTTCCTTAACAACGTATACAACCGAGAAATTAGCACTTATTTAAAAGCGGAAATATATGAATACTGAAGAATTACTTTTAAACTGGGTTAAAACTATTATTAATCCAGATCATCAAAGAAATATACTAGGTATTTTACGCGCCGAGCCTAGGTTTCAAACTCACAATTATTTTGCCAGATATAAGATTAAAACTGCAAAACTTGATCCTTCTGGTCTGAATCCAGTAGATATTAAATGTATAGTCATTGAAATTTCGGAAACAGACCAGTCGGTACAGGTTGTTGGCACTATGTGTACTGAAATTAAAGATCTTGAACAATGAAAGTAAATTGGCTATGATTGCCACACGTCATCATAACTTTTCTCCGCTGCCAAAATGCTTTTCTGATTATCTGGTGCCAATCGGTAATTATCGCGATCATATTTTCTTTTGATTTCGCCAGCTTCATCAAATAAATTTCTGGCTTTATCAAGCCGCTCTTTATTTGGACCCTTTCGGTTTGATTCTACACCTGCACAATGCCAATCTTCTTTAAGAACACATTTTTTAAATACTACAAATTGCGAGAAATTTCGCACATTGTAATACAAGTCTATAATTCCTAATTTGGCAGGATCTGGATATTTGTCATACCTTTTAAATATATTTCGTATTTCCCTTAGCCGAATGGCTAGATCATCATCAAATATTTTTCTTATAGCATTCTCGTCAAGTTTAAGATTAGTGGCGTCTTTGAAAATGGCATTATTTGCACTCGGGAATTTCTTCATTTTGTTTAGGAAGTCTTTTAATATTGTGGGCATAAGGTCTTTAACTTTCTGCCAGGCCTCTTCCTTTTCTTCAGGTGGCACCTCATGAGGAGGATCGGGGATGACTTTGTAAATGAAAGGCAAGGATGTACTTTCGTGAGCTGATATAATAAGGTGGCCTATCCCGATAGTAACATAACCATTTGGGTCCAAATAAAGATGAGGGATTTCCCCCTCAAACTCTCTTAAGTGTTTATAAGCATAATTCAAAAATTCAACCTCGTCCCTCTCTGAATAATCTTTTTCTGGAACGTTGCCTGCATATTCCAAGATATTTACATCTTGATATTTGGTTGCCATAAGCAATAATTAAAAAGATATTGTATACTTAGTTTGTCTGTACTGATACATAGCCCCAGTAAATGGATCTACCATAACCATCCAAACTCCACCTAATGGAATATTTAGCCAATACCAAAAAGTGACATTCGGAATTAAGTTAATTTTTATTGCAGGAAATCCAGATTTGAAGAATGTAATGCTATACTTACTTCTTTTAAAAAATCTGAATTTCCGATCAATATTTACAATCATTGTGTCTTTTACTAAAATTTGCTGCTCAACACCGCTACGTTCATTTATTAATATTACTCGATCTGGCGTAATATTAGGTACAAAGGTAATGGTTGCATTATTTTTACCTTTTACTATTGTTGCACAATTGGTAAAAGCAAATCCGATAAAAAAAAGGCATAGATACTTTATCATTATTTCTAAAACTTTCTTAGGATTTGATTGGTTTTATTATTCCTGAGAAAAAGATTGTTTTTTAATTCTTCTTGCGCAGGTGGTTTTCCGGGCCAAATAATTGTGATTGCTATTGCCGGGGCCGGCGCTGGAATATTAATTTCACAGTTATCAACCCTTAAATTATCAAAATAAACTTCCCAATGCGTTTTTTCAATATCGCTAATTCCCTTATTGAGCTGCAATAATATTAAATACTTTCCGCCATCCGTTACGATAAATAGTTCCTTTATAATTGTCTCTGCTTTGAGTAGTATATCTGTTTTCGCTCGAATTTCGTCATTGCTAACCATAACGCTATCTATTTCTGCTTTTACTCGAAGCGTTTCAAGATCTCGCATCTTTTCAGAATAAGGTTCGGTTGCTGGAACAAGTCCTAAGATTGTGTCCACATAGAGTCCTCCAGATGCAATTGAAAGGTGAGATTTTGTCACTGCTTTTTCATCTAAAATTTGTATATTCTCCAGACCAGTTTGTAAGATTTTAAAATGATCACAGACACTCAAACTGGTATCCAATATTTGAAATAGGTTTTTGCCGTTTATAAATTCATCCTCGGTTATTTCTTTTGATAAGTTATAGACTTTTCTAAAATCGCCTTTCCCTATTATTTTTTTTGTAATTTTTTGAAATTTTGGAGAGTTAGTAGTTTTTATTACCCCTGCCGTTCCGTCACCACCATTATCTTCATATTCGTCTTTTAGCGCGTTTATTAGCAGGCATTGTAGCGATCTCCAATAAAAGCACCACTTTTCCTCACCGGGTAAAGGTTCATCGGAGTTTTTACAGTCAATATCAGGACAGTTGGAGGGTACTATATCATTTTTACCGGGAAGAATATCTGGATGTAATCTGTCAAAAACCGCCCTAGCCAGTTCATTCGATTTATAACTATGAGTTTCATAAATGCCACTTCCTGCAATGAGTTCTTTTGTTGATGAGATTAGAATTTCTAAACCTGTTAAATATGTTGCGGCTTCATAAATATTGTTAACTTGATAAAATAGAAGATTTAGTGTAGCGCCTTTGTTAATATTAGATATTACAATTGACTTATTTGTTTCTTGCGAAACTTGAGTAGTTGTGCTATTTGTAGACGTTATTTCCTGTGATACTTTGCGATTTATAGCTTGCGCAGATTTTTTGGCAACTCTTGACATCTCTGCTGAAAACGTTTTTAAGCTTGTTGATTTGCTGCCAGATGCTGATGCGCTCGCGCTAAAAGGTCCCACGCCAAATCCTCCAGAAGCAGATGCCTGGAAGGTTTCATTTCTATTAAACTCTTGACTTGCCTGTTTTTGAAATTCTGTGGATAAGTCGAAACTTTCGCTTGTATTTACATCATTGACGCTCTTGAACGATGCGGTTTGGGCTGTAGTCTGGCTAAATTTTGACGACACTGTGATTGTTCTTGTTTCTCCTGGTGCTAAATTTATAGTGCTGATTAGTTGCCCTAATTCAATTCCTTTCCACGCTAATTTATAAGCCAACTCTTCTCTTAGACCAACCTTGGGATACGCAGTAGGTATTATTCCAGGTAAAGGAAATTTAAAGAAGAATGCGCCCACATAATAAGCCTTGTTAGATAGTATGTAGTCATACTGAGGTACAACTATGACGCACTTCCTTCTGAAATCTTCATCATATTCACATTGTTTCAAGATATTTGATAGTGGAATATCCTCTTCTGTAAAATACCCTCCGTTTCTTAAATCTGCAAAATATACTTTGTAATTTGTTAAGGCCGCTATTGCTGTTGAAACGGGATCTTTAAGTAAATCGACCTCGACATAATTTTGGAATGTGGCTGGTATCCAGATAGGGTCCTCTACCCAAACTTTTACCCAATACTCATTTTTCCCATCTTTAATTTTTTTCCATTGTTGACGACGAATGACATCTCGTCTGAGATATGTATCTTGTTTTATCTGATATATTTTTCCGGCCGTCAAATTGATAGGAGATCCGGCCCCTGGTACTGTTTCATCTATAAGCGCTAAATAATATCCATATTGCTTAACTTTAGCTGCAAGTTGACGCATGTTTTGCTCTACTGTAAACCGTTTAGTTTTGAGGTTTGAATAGGTGTCTGCAGTTTTGTTAAGTTCTTCTTCGTCATCCCAAAATTTCTGAAATGTGGGCCCCTCTGGCCTAAATAAAGTTTCTAAAAATTTGTCGGAATTTGTGTTGAATAAGTCAATAAAGGCCTTTTGTGCATTTAATCTTTCGTATTCCTCTTTAAAAAGAATGGCTTCTCTTTTTATAAAAGTGGTAGTAGTTGCGAACTCTTTAGCATGAGCTGCTTGCTCATAAGCTTGAACCAAACTGATTGAAAAACCTTTTATGTCAAAGGATTCCCAAGCTTGTTTATTTGAAGGTAGGCTCACATCCCAACCTAAAATCTTTTCAGTGGCTGCATTGAAGTTTTTGTCAACTAATACATAAAGACGATTGGATTGTTTATGGATCAGGCAAATGCAATCTAATTGTTGTACACCATCATTACCGTTTAGATAGACGTTGGAAACCTGCCAGAAAAAAGGTGGAAGGGGGTCAGGAGGCGGATTAGATGTACTTTTTTTTAGATTCAGAAAAGGTTGAGCAGGATCCAACAAGATTTTGGCTTGTTCCTCGGAGATCGCAGATCTCCATGATTTTTCAAAATAATCTTTAATATCATCAATGGGATCTGGAATGGTGTCTACGTCCTTTGGTTGAGACGTGATTTTGTGCCAGTCGACTTTGAGATCCCTGAAACGTTCAAATTCGAAGATTGCAGGACCTTGACTAGAATCGGCCGGTATTTGTAAATTTAAATAACCTTTTAGAAATTCTGCATTGGGATTGACATTTTGGATCATAAAAATAATTTAAAATATTATGGTGACTGATGGTGGATTTGCCGGGTCTGTAACCGCTGATGTTCTTCCAACCCTCATAGAGTATTTATCTTTTTTTAGGAAAACAGGACTGTCCGTCTCTATGAATTCCTTGAAAAAACTAGTCGAACTTATAATAAGTGTTGCAGCACCTGCATTCATTGTTAAATCTATGCTAGATCCGCTGTCTTCAATGATTTCAAAATCTACTAGCTCCGGGTATCTGTCTTTATAGACGGTTTTCGTTATTGGCATTTCTATTATATTTATTTGGATGGCGAACTTCGTTTAAGGGAAAATGGTTTTAAAAAGACCTTTTCGAGTATTGGCACCAACAATGTAAATACGGCAAGTAATATAGAGGCAAATACAGGACTATCTGGTATTCTTTTGGCAAATAATTCAACCAGCCAGTGTATGTTAATATTGTAAATCCAAATTATTATTGCGAAGAGAGCTACTATAGATTGATAAATTCGGAGACCTTGCGGCGGTTTGGGGTTAGTTCCAGACGAAATCGCTAGAAATATCCAAAGAGGGGTAATTATTATCAATGCAATAAAAGTAAATTTGAAATATCCAAATTGTTCATCTTCTGGAGCAGAACTAATTAGACCAGAAACGAAAACATAAAATGCCTGGACTTCTGCTGGAATGTATTTTATTAATTTGCTTAAATAGTCATCGTCATTTTTTACATGGGGTCTTAAACTCATTACGTTATTTTTTTGCTATATGGAAGGGTAATTTAAACGCGAGCTAACGCTCGTAATAAATCATTGTAGTTTTTATACGTTATTTAAGCAGATGTCCTATAACTAAACAGTCGGACAATTCACTGTTCAGCGTCTTCTGGGGTCCAACGAATCTTCTGTTAGCGAGGGGCACAATTTCTTGTTTACTCGTTAGACATAGGCTAATACTAGATTCAGAAAATAATGAGCGTTTTATAGCATTCCGTTAAAATCCAATGTTCAAAAGCCTCGGTTGAAGGCAACTGGATCCAGTTGGATGTTGTGAATGCACGCAATATATATACACTTAAAAATATTCAAACGACAAAGGACTTATCTTGTTTGCAGCGGGTGGGGATTCGGCTTTAATAAATTTAAGTAAAAAAATGGTAACACCAAATAAATTTTATTTGGAGGTCTCTCCGTTTTATTTAAAAGAGCTTAGACGTTTCATGTCGACTGCGATATATATGGAGACATAGATGCGTTGCCAATTTCCCGATTAGACAGAAAGTTACCAAAGCCGTTAGGGGAAAAGTATTTGCAACTTCCGACGACATTAGGAGAGAGAATTCGCAACCGAAGGCTCGAAAAGGGAATGCTACAAAAAGATCTTGCACATTTAATAGGAGTAATTGAGGATTGTGTCACATTCCGGGAGAATAACCGATCTCAGCCGGGAGCAAATTATTACCCTAAGATCATCCAATTTTTGGAATACTTTCCCTTTGAAATAGATACCAAGACATTAGGCGGACAAATAAAAATGTACAGATTCATAAATGGTTTAAGCCAGGACGCATTGGCAAACCGATTGGAAGTGGATGAGTCAACCATTTATCACTATGAGAAGGGTAACCACAAACCGCAAGGGAAACTGCGCTTGAAGTTGCAAGTGTTATTGTCAACATAGGATTTAACATCTAAAATTCATACACCGTTTAAGGTATGAGATCTAAGTCCGTCCAAGGATTATGGATGCTCTAGCCCAAGATGAATCTAGTAAAATGGTGTTTTCACCTAACAAATGGAGGGCATTCGCATCACAAGCAGAAAAATATTTTCATATCGTTAACGTCTTTGCCTTACAAAGGGCATGTGTTGCACCTAATATTTTCCTGTTTCTTTGAATCGACGGCATAAAAACATAACCTTTCTATTAGATTAGCAATAACCACATCGTTTCGTCAAAAAACCTCTTGCAAAATCTTTGAATTCTTCTTTTTCCTGATTGTAGCTTATGTTGCCACTAATCGTTATATTTATTCTGTCGCATCTTGGATAATATTTTAACTATGAAACTTGAACTTTCTCAATTTCTTGATATACCGCTAATGAGCGATATGCGAGGAGCATAACGCTTTCGTTGTTGGCGGTGGAAGAGAAGGGTAAGATTGAGTTGATTAAAGCGTTATTACTTTATGATGCCGGTAAGACTGATAAAGGATGGATAGAGGTCAACAGTCATAAGAAAAAACTTCGTGTGGATTTATCCTTTCTTAAAATCATTGCGAGTACATTCTGTTGAACATGTGGAAAAGATAACGAATTCGAAAGGGGAACTTTCAAATTTTTTAGATAATCTTAAGCAGCTTAGCCTTTATGTTGATGCCCTGGAGGATAAAATAGAGATTGCCACTGGAGCGTCCCATCTGAGTATGTTACAAAGGAGGTAGCAGAATTCTGTATCCAGATTGCAGAGGCGGTGGTAATGGATGAGGATATCACATGGAGTGAAAGGGCACTTGAAATATTTACATCTTTTGCAAAACTGGACGGAACTGAGGTTATGATTGATGACCACATTAAATTTTACGAAAAATTACATGACGAGAATTTAATTACTGGGGATCGGTATTTTTCTATTCTTGGAAATATCTTTCTTAGTGAAAACCCTGATATTTTGGATTGGATTCAGGGTAAGGAAGAGTAAGTTGATTTTACTCGATTATTTAAATATTCAAATTTGATTATATTATGAGCGGCTCCATTCTTTCAGGCATTACCCATCAGCATTATTATGCAATAACGCCCGACCTTGATCTAATCACAACCACACCATCGAAGGAAGCGATTGATCAATACCTGGCTCAAATACCTTATAATGAATTTCCCGAGTTTATTGTAGATGTATTAACCAAGGTAGAAGGACATTCGCTGGGCGATATTACCGATGGGCCTGGAGATGAAAAGCAAGACATAGTAACGATAACACCACAAGAAAAAAAATGTCTTGTGCAACTCAAGCATAAGGAAGATAGTTCTTCTAAATATAGCGGCGATGAATTAGATCGGCTGACGGTGGCGTGCATGAGAAAAAATTGCCAGGTAGCAATATTTGTGACAAATGGAGATCTTTCACCACAGGCAAAAAATTATATTCATGATAAAGAATATCTCAGGGGGTGGCCTGGAGAACCAGGTTCTTTGCAGGTCGATTATTGGAATGGTTATAGAATATGGGAAAAAATAAAAAACAATTCAGATATTTTACATAAGTGGTTTAGTGGTATGGCCCAGGCTCACGCATTGGTCAACTTCAACTTTGAACTACATTTACTCAAACTTCCATTTAACAAAGAGAAATATATCGAACACTTTGAAGCAGTTTTTACAAAATTGCTGCAAAATCCAGTCTTCTCCAAGACAGATAGGGCCGGTGAGTACAAGGCAGAACTTCCAGAAAAAATTGTTGTCAAAATCAGAAAATGGATCATTATACCAGAGGAAATGCCGATAAAGCTCTATACTTTTCAAGACGATCCTGAGTTTTGGATGCAGCCGTTACCAGCAATCGCGATCGAGGTGCAATTGCCAAAGTCAGTGGGTAAATATTCCCCTGAAAGTGTTAAGGAAAACATACTGAGGTTTCTATTCTCCGATTTGCTTGTTCCATCTTTTAATAAAGAGTGGTGGCATTTGATTGCTTCTCCCAGTAAAAGCTTTTTATATTTACACAATATTGGCGAGCCGAGGCAAGTAATGTTGGATGCACCCAGAACCTTTGTAAGAACGGGAAATGGTATGTATGCGGAATTAAGCTATTCCGACCTTAAAGGCGAAGACTTTAAATTGGTACCCAATGATAACAATGAGGAAGCAATTTTTATTCATGAAGAAACTGGCATTCAAATAGTTCAGCTATTTGAGCAGACACTTGATCCTTACGCAGTATATAGGCATCAACGGCTACAGATGGGACAATTAGACCAGATGAGGAACTACGAATTCCGAGCGGCTGAGAATATCGACGGTTCACAGGCTATGAGGATACGACGGATTTTGGATCCTTCCTGGACTGCCATTACTCAAAACCATACATCCCTAATATGGGGCTATCCCAAAGAATATCCTGAAAAGAAGGCTAAATTAATTCATGATAAGCTAAAGGTATTGGGCATTCAGGTGTTAACGGTTAGAGAAGAGGACAAACGGATAATTTTGGACAGCTTATCAAAGGATATACCACCAGTCGATGAAATAACCGTAACAGAACTGAGTAACGCGGCCTTGCCTATCGATTTAGTTCGTAATGGTTTCTGGCTATATAAGGAAATTCCCTTGAAAGAACAAATTGATGTTGATACTGCGGGTAAGCTTTTATCTTACAAATTTGCACACGAAAGGGAGCATGGATTTGACTATCTGCAGGGTAAAGAGACCTTGCATTCTCATACAACTGAAATGCCAGCTTTGTTGTTTGACTTTTTTACGATAAGATGTGATAGTATGATAGATATATCAATTCTTTGCAATCCCCTCTCCTTTAATATGCGGATTTTTCCGAGATCAACAGAGGACAGCAAAATTGCTTGTATGCGGTGTATTAATGAATTCGAGATGCATTTGAAGGAAATAGCTGAAATATTAAAAGAGTATGTTAAGGAGGCGTGATGTTTTCTACTGTTGTCGCGCGGTCTGACGGAAATTGAGACCCATCACATAATAAGAATACAATCTTCAATTGTTAATTCAAATGATGGCGGCGGGCAAAGTGTTCTTTGACCAAACCAACTAATTCTGGAAATTTGCCTGATATTGCGTGGTGGTTCCAGGGCGAAGCTGCCGGATCAAATTTGCCAAGTTCAATTAGTATCTGCTCAAAGGCCGCTTCGCGTATCGATATTAAAAACTCGGATATTATGTTTTCCTTGTTTTTTAATGCTTCCTGCTCACTTATCGAATAGCCAAATATTCCCACGTCCAACAGTTCTTGTTTAGAGAGTTGGAGTAGAGCGGTGCGCATAGCAGCTTTAAAGCCTTTAAGTGGTAAGCTGCTATCGACGGAAAGTTTTATACGTTCGCAATATTCCACCAACTCATTTTTAAGATCGTCCGCGTTTTCCTCTGTTTCATCGGCATATATATTAATGTGTGACATTATGTGTTCCTCTACTTCTTCATCGCTGCCTGGTACCACAGGCTGAAACGGCACTATATTGTACTCTCGCTTCTCCTGGTAGTCTAAACTGTCAAAGTATTTCGATATTTCGCGGCGACAAATAGATTCGACGTCTTTAAATGCGGAATCGATGAGGTGTAATAAGCTATTATCCATGTTCTAGAATTCTATATTTTAAGTAATATAAGGTCTGGTTGTCATTTTGTTTGAACCGGAATGTAAATTTTTTCTGTTCTCCTAATGTTCAACCATCTAACAAATACCTGAAATTGTCGAAAACTATTTGTCGCATTTGCTCTCCCAGCTTGCCTTTGATTAACGCGATCCCTTCGATTGTTTTAGTAAGGCTATTGATTCTGTTATTGATGGCACCGGCGAAGGTGAAGGGGGCATCTGTTTCCGTGAGCAGTCTATCAATGGGTATATGTTTTATTATCTCCTTTCCTTTATCAGTGTTTATCATTTTATGATTGATGGAAAAGTAAAATCCTTTTAATGCTGCGTCTTTAAGATCAGGAATACTTCCTGAATACCAGTGAAGAATTACTTTGTTGTTCGACCCCCTGAGGTGGCGATGGATAATATCTATAGTTTCAGCAGCAGCATTCCTGCTATGAACAGTAAGAATTTTATTGCTTTCACGCGTTACGGCCCGCAATATTTTTTCTATTACCTCCTTTTGTAATGGATAAGTATTCTTTAAATTAGCAGATCCGTCCAAGCCAATTTCTCCTATATATCGGGTGTCTCGCATTAGCTGATCAAATAATAGAAGCTCCCCCTTATACTGATCGACCAGTTGTGGGTGTATACCCAGACCAACACGAATGTTCTTGCAATCTTTAAAAAGTTGCGTATTGGGCTTAAAAAACGATGGGGCATTGGTTACAGTAATGGTTTTAATAGCAAATTGGTCCTCTGCATATTTATTTTTCTGAATATCTTTAAACAAGTCCAGGTGACAGTGTGTATCTACTAGTAAGCTCATATCAAAACTATTGGATCGAGTAAATCCTCCACTTCATCCAGCGCTCTCCGGTAAACATCCAAGTATGCACTAACGTCCTCTCCTAATGGTCCTGTACTACGAATGGCTGCTGTTAGAAAGCCGGGTTTCTGTCGAATCTTTTCGATCTGGTACTTAAATGCCAGTATGTCCGTTCCTTCGGCTCTTCTTATATTCATGCCCGGCGGTTCGAAGATATTTTTTCGATACGTAAACCGTTCAGACACACCAGCAATTTTAAAGGCGGCTTGCCTTATAATGCAAGGTACACAATAACCGCAATGTCCATTACCCTGTCCTTTAAATCTACCAGATGGGTGACTGCATGACATTGAATCGGTTTGAGCAATCAACTGTTTATTTCCACAGTCTTTGAGCATTTCCCCCTTTGTCTTAAACTGATACGGATTCCGGATTGTTACGCCGCCTCCCATATTAGTAAACAACTCCTGCATCATGCCAAGGTAATGCGGATGCGTGGTTCTGGTACTGTGTGAGCCGACACGCAGTGGGGTCAACGGGATATTAAGGCTGATCATACCATTCTCGGGTATGATAAGTTCTGACTGTGCATCTAAAGAAGAAGCACAAATTGCCCCCAAAGTTAGAAACAAGAAAGATCTGCCTCTCTCAGCGGTGTCCTTGCTGCTAAACAAGTTCTCCTTTGGAATGCGCACAAAGGCATGTATTCTGGCAAGTGGCAATTGACGGTAGTGATTTGCTAATGCTGTGTAACAACTTTTTTGGTACGGCGTTACATCGCTGCTCTTTGAATGGCCCAATAACAACGGACGGATACCATGATCAAGAAGATCAACTGCGCCGATCAAGCTATCCATTCCCCCGGAGAAAAGACAAACGGTGTTCGTTTGGTAGGGCATTTGGTAACTTCGTCTGTTACCCTTCGGTGAAAGTTGAAGGCTAGTGTCACTTCGTTCACGAAAATTAACATCCCAGATATCGCCAGTAAGAAAACGAAAAATTCTTTGAAGCAAGGCCCTTTGATTTTGCCAGAAAGCCGGGTCACTTACAGGAATAAACAGGTCTATCAATCTCGTCCACGAGTCTTCCGCATACGTTTTCCTATTGATCCTTGTATCTGCGGCATACACAGTGCAAGCAATTATCAGGAGGTCCATAGCAAGTTCGGACGGTTCCAATTTAAGTTGTTTAATCGCAAAGAGGAACTTATGCAAGCTTACATCTTTTACGTTCGTGTGCTTAAAAAACGAAAGGCTTGCTACCTTTTCATAATTGTTGTTGTCCAATTGGATTCCCGTATCAGCTTGTCCCACAAGCGCTACTAATGCAAGTTTTCCCATATTATTCGTTTTGCCCCGCCATTGCATCAAATGCAATCCGGTATATGTTTTCAATTTTTGCCTCAAGGTTTTGGCGATCTCCACGCTGTGTAGCAATAATCTCCGGCATTATCTTAGTTCGCACGAGTCCATTCACTATTTGATAGATATTTTCCTCCATTTCCACCAGCTCGGCCATATCGGTCATATTTTGTGTCATGTTATTACCTATATCATTGATGACACGTTGAGCTATGGTTTCCTCAATGAAAATAGCTACCATCGCTTCAACCTGTTCAGTAGCTAGGCTATCGAAATCAATTCCATCAGTTTCACATATTCGCTCTACCGTATTTGCATAAGCCTGTTTCGTAATGCTATCGTCTTGGGTGTCCTCATAAATTCTCCCCGTGTCAGCAAAAATTACATCACTCAGCGCGGAAAGTATATCCAGTAACGGTTTGTCTTGATAGCTGTCTAAATTAAACTGCCTCAGGACCTGCTGAGCGCCTTGTTCCCTTACTGTATTGATTACGTCATGGAACCTTGCCACTCTGGATGCAGAAGGTCGCATTCTTTGAGCCAACTGGCCAGTACCGCCAGCGGCGTTTCTGCTGTATCCTTTTAATGCATTCTTCAGCGCCTGACTGTTATTACCCTTACTGCGTATATAATTGTTAAATTCCCTTCGTGGGCCTGTGTAACGCCTTGCAGCCTCCGTTCCGTCAGCTTTATCTTGCGGTACCATTGGACGCCCGAAATTATAACTGGCTCCATCTGTATTGTTGTCCGCATTGTCCTGATCCTCATTTCCGGCGTTGCCAGTATCCCCGATACCGTCATTATGATTATTGGGTGGTGGCTGGTCTGGCCGTGGCAGGTTTGGTATTGGCGCCTCAGGTTGTGGCAACAGCGCTGGTGCTAGCCCTTCAGGGTCGTCTATCCAAGAGGGTATCAATGGATTAGAGCCATTGGCTCCGCTGCCCGATGCAGATGTTCCCATGTTGATTACAGTTTTGATTTTGCGATTTTCGCAAGTGTTTTATTCTCAACTTGTGTAGCCCACTGTTCGCGTAGATTTTTAAAACTGGCCTTCGCATCGTCTGTTTTAAGATTGCTTAATTGAGCGATGGCCCATGGTCCTAACTCTTGTGTGGGATAAGACTCAAGTAAAGCCACCAATCTTCCCTCCAACGATGGTTCAACAGCAATGATGCGGAGCAATCCCTTAAATGGTGGAGGAATATTTTTTAGGTCACTTATTGATCTGCTATCGGCTTCCAGCTTTTCGAAAAGTAAGGTTCTATCTTTTGGGTGTATATTGGCAAGGTCTCTTTCTGCTTTATTGAGCGCCATATCAGAGTTACTGCTAAGTTGGCCTAGGAGTGCAACAAGATTGTCAGGAAAAATCCCATCTGCATCAAATCCAATTGCCTTTTCTTTAGAGATAAAAATATATGGACGTAGGTCAATGTTACCCAATAAGGGATCAATAATAACCCATTCTTTAAACGCTAGGTTTTTAACATTTTCTTCGGCTGCCGATTGTACGGTGAGTTGCAGTTCATCCTGTTCTCCGGTAGATCGAGTTTCTGAACCTTTTATAGTTTGAGACTTTCCCTCGGCGGATGATGTAACTTCGTCTATAATCTTGTTAAAATAGTCGGTTTGAAACCTTTCCAACAACATGAGCTTTGCGAGCGCATTTAGTTGTACAATGTCATCCAGGCCATAAATCCTGGATATACGCATTCTCAGAAAGAGCGTATTTAGAAACCTTTTTATGTTGCGTGGGTTCCCTTTAAGGCCTGCTGAAAGGGTCGGGGTCAGTTGCCCTGCCACAAATAATGTTTCCTTCAAGTCGGCCGTGGTTGAAGTAATGGCTTCGGTGACCAGCTCGTAGCTTAGTTCAACAGGGTCGTATGGACGTTTTTTCTTTTGGTTATACACCTCATAGACAGTTTGTAACTGCTCGTAATCATTTTTGAGGTGATGCTGCAGCATTAACAGCTTGATATAATTACCCGTTTGCAACTTGGTGAGCGTTGGTATGCGGATAGGGATTTGAATGAGCTTTTCCAGGTAATTCTTGGTGTATTCTGTGTAACTGGCAGGAAGGTTAGGAAAATGTTCCCGCACCGCATATTCGATCATCTTTTCGTCAGCGGAGATTACAAACGTGGTTCCCTCCACAAACAGGAACAACCTGATCGCTTCTAATATTTCAATAACTGATTTCGGCAGACAACGGTCAAGATCATCTACCAGTACGATAATATGATCGACTGTAGAAGCCTCAATTAATTCTTTAAATTCCTTTCGGAAGGCATTAATTTGGCTGGTGACGGTTTCGTCCCCTTCTTCCTGGTCTTTTATCATGGAGTCTTCATCGGTGGTCTCCATCATCTTTTTAGTGCGGGCTATCGCTTCTCCCATAATGCCAGCCACCGGAAGTCCGGTTAGACCTGTCAATACTGCTCCAGCAGTGAACTTAGCGACTTTCAACCAGTTTATCCGGCCAAGTAAGGATTTTGCGAGTTTCTGAATCTTTTTGTCCGTTCGCTGCAATGACGCCAGCTCGGATACAACGGTTTCCATTAAAGCAGATTTAGCATCCTCATATCCTTGAAAAAGCCATCCATTAAACATAATACAATGACTGTTGGATACTTTGCCGTCCTTTTCTGCTTTTACTTTGGATTGAAGTATGGAGAGAATCGATGATTTACCCACTCCCCAGTCTCCATAAATACCTATTGTAAGGGGCCGCAGGTGGTTGTCGCCTATAATTTCAATAACGGTTTGAGCGATTTTCTCATGACCAAGCAAATCAATATTGGTTTCTTTATCATTCCACATGGGATAATGTGTTTAGGGGTTCAACTAATTGAGGAACAAGTATCTAAAAATACTATAAATATTCGTTCTTTATGCAAGAAAAATCAAAGGCTTCGGGAAGACAAGACTGGTTAGAACGAAATCAAATTCAACAATCTTCGGGTAATCATTATAAGTATTTAGAAAATTGAAGGCTACTTTATAGAAAGCAGCCTTCATGGTTTACTTTTTCCCAAATAAATTCCATACTTATCTACCACTGTCGACTGTAGACTATCCATAATCGCATTATAGCGATATTATTTAAAATTTCTTCCCGCTGAGGAAAAATCTCTTTTTGCCGGCTTTCCGTACTTGTATTTTTAAAACAATTTAAAGAGATCTGGTACAGCCATACTGCTTTTTTCAGAGTTTTAATAAGCGTTACAAAGAAAAACGGAAAGTACTGCCCTTGCATCCATAAGTTTATACAACGGCCCAATAACCTTGGAGAGAGAATACGGAGAAGGACGTCGCCGACATTTTGGGAGTGACAGAGTCCTGCATCTACCTATGGGAATAAACAAGTCACAACCTTGCGTCCGTCACTATCCAAAAATCACTGTGTTTTATTTTGTGGCAAATCTTAAATGATAATTTTCTGTTTTCTAGCTATTGAATTACATCAATTCTGTCACTTGAATTTAATAAAGTACCTCCCTGAGCTAATCTACCGGAAAAAAAAATTGTTACCTAACATCATGGTGTAACAAATCGCTTCCATGTTACACGACTTTTGGATTCTTAATAAAATCTAGAAGGTCATGCAAAAGGAAATACAACAATTCTTGCCCCTGTAAGGTTCCCCAAAATTGGTCCAGTAGGGTTAGAGAAAAATCTCTAACTTAAATGGCGCAATTATGAAAAAAGTACGATTCACAGAAACCCAGATCATCTCCATCCTTAAACAGCAGGAAGCAGG
>Ga0209758_1002734_pt1 | contig 17348 bp, 20 predicted proteins | sample AraplaMF_Col_mMF_FD_184258 | JGI IMG/M metagenome (GOLD analysis project Ga0209758, IMG submission 184258) | Arabidopsis root microbial communities from the University of North Carolina, USA - plate scrape MF_Col_mMF (SPAdes) (version 2) | ecosystem: Host-associated > Plants > Roots > Endosphere...
CGCCGCGATCACGCCGTTCATTGCGGCGGCACCAACCTGGTAACGCTTGTTCCAGGCGCCGTTGACCAGGAATTGCAGCGAGCCTGCGGCCTGGCTGCCGGAGACGCCGAACGCGGCGATGATCTGCTCAGCCGACAATCCAAGCAATCTGCCGGCGGCGGCCGCGGCGCCAAAGGTACCGGCGGTCGCGGTGGGATGGAAGCCGCGGGCATAATGCGAGGTCGGATCCAGCGCGTTGCCGAGCCGGCAGCAGACCTCATAGCCGGCGACGATCGCGGTCAGCACGTCACGGCCCGAGGCGCCGACCTGCTCGCCGATAGCAAAGGCGGCCGGCACCACCGGCGCGCTCGGATGCAGCGAGGAATCCGCGTGGGTGTCGTCGAAATCCAGCGAATGGCCGAGGGCCCCGTTCAGCAGGGCCGCGACCGCCGGCGTCCAGCTCTTGCTGTCGCCGAACACGGTTGAGGCGCCGCTGCCGTCGAGCCCAAGCGTCCGCAACGTATTCAGCAGCGCCGGGGTGGATTCCGCCTCGCGGCGCGCGCGGATCGCGCTGCCGAGAAAATCCAGCGTCAGCGCTTTCGCCCGTTCCAACACATCGAGCGGGATATCGTCGAATTTCAAATTCGCGACATAGGCGGCAAGGGTCGCGGTCTCGTCAGCCATGATGATGGGTCCCGTTGAGCGGTCGCAGACTAGGAAGCTTGCGAGGGAGGTTCAAGCCGTGCCCCTGTAGGGCAGGAGTGGTACGCACGGTGTCCTGGCGGCGCGTCCGTCGAGTTGGTTGAAGTTAAGCGATGAATTTCGACGAGCCGCCCCTGTGAACGCAGCGACCCATACGGCTTCCTGCCTTCCCAGCGCCATCCCTTGGCGGATCTCGAGCTGGCTTTTCGGCGCTTGAGATATTGCGCATAGGCCGGCAGTTCGGTCATCGCCTCGTAGCTGCCGAAGCTTGAATATTTGAAAGCGGCGTCGAACGCCTCCTCCTGTCGGTCCGGAAAATGCTCGCACAGGATGGCCGCGCGCGGCGCCGCGATCCTGGTCAAGCTCGGCGGGCTGTGAAAGAACTTCGGCAGGTACATCTGATCCCCGGGATGCTGGCCATGCGGCAGTCGCCTCCCGAAAGAGGCGGGTTCAAGGCAGGTAGAATGCGTTTTTCCGCCAGGCCGAATGCCGTTTCCTTGCGTGCCAGGACATGATCTTCTGCGGCGACGGTGACCGACATCGAACAATCTCGGTCTGCAACTCTCAGGGGCGGGATGATGGCCAATTCCGCGAAGCGGCTGATCGGCCTGTTGCGGTCGCGCAAGGTCGAACTGGGACTTGGCGTGCGCGTCACCGTCGCCGCGTTCGGCGCGCTGGCGATCGCAACCGCGTTCGGCCTCAAGCTGCCGCTGTGGGCGGTGCTGACCTCGATCATCGTCACCCAGATGAGCGTGGGCCGGTCGCTGAAGGTGACGCGCGATTACCTGGTCGGCACCGTGGGCGGCGCGATCTATGGCGGAGCTGTTGCGGTGCTGGTGCCGCATTCCGGCGAGGGCGCGCTGCTGGCGGTGCTGGTGCTCGCGGTGGCGCCGCTGGCGTTCATCGCCGCCATCAACCCGAGCCTCAACGTCGCTACCGTCACCGCCATCATCGTGCTGCTGGTCCCGACCATGAGCCACGTCAGTCCGCTCGATTCCGCCATCGATCGCGTGCTCGAGGTGGCGGTCGGCGCGGTCACCGGCTTGCTGGTCTCGTTCCTGGTGCTGCCGTCGCGGGCGCACAGCCAACTGCGCACCAATGCTGCACGCGTGCTCGAGCTGCTCGCCTCGGCGTTGAGCGAATTGCTGGCATCGCTGACCCGGCCGCGAGACAACGACGCGCTGCATCTGCTGCAGGACGGCATCGGCCAGGCGCTGGTCGGCCTGAATACGACCGGCGCTGAAGCCGAGCGCGAGCGCGCCTCGCGTCTGTCGTCCGGTCCCGACACCGGGCCGCTGCTGCGCACCGTGCTGCGGCTGCGCCACGATGTGGTGATGATCGGCCGTGCCACCGTGGTGCCGCTGCCGATCGATCTGCAGGCACGGCTGGCGCCGCCGCTGAGGAAGGTCAGCGACGCCATCGCCAGCTATCTGCGGGCCATGGCCGCGACCTTGCGCAGCGGCAACGGCGCGCCGGCGATCTGGCCGGTGCAGACCGCATTGCAGGCCTATGCCGCCGAAGTCGCCGCGGTGCGCGGCGAAGGCCTGACGCGTGGATTGCCGGCCGACATGGCCGAGCGCTTCTTCGCGCTCGGGTTTTCACTCGAACAGATGCGGCAGAATTTGAAGGATCTGGAGCGCTGCGTGGCGGAGTGGACGGAAGGTTCACCCGCCGATGACGGTGCCGGCGAGGGCGCCTAGCAGCGTTTTCGAGCGAAGTGGATCCCGGTTCGCGTGAAGAAAACGCGTCCAAACAACAATCTGCATCTTCGGTTCCGATTCAATCAGAACCCAAAGACTCTACCAGCGCTAATGATGCGCCTTGAGCAGCTCGAGCGCGTGAAGCCGCAGCCGCTCCGGATCATCCTCGCCGCGCGCGGCGGCTTCGAGGATCGACGCCGACAGCAGCGCCAGCGTCTCGGAGGGAATGCGCGGCGGCAATTCGTCCAGACAAAGCTCCAGCGCGGTGGTCATCGCGGCGACGGTTTCCGGGGTGTAGCCCGGCGCATCGCCATGGTCGGAATGACCAGGCGGTTCGGCGACACCGCCGCTGTCGTGGTGGTGCGCGCCAAGACGGGCGGCCTCCGACAGCACCCGCAGCGTGATCAGCCCCGCCTCTCCCAGCAGGTCTTCGTCGGATTCACCGGATCTCGCCAGCTCGACGATCTGGGTGGCGAGCCGCCGGCGATTGTCATCGGTGGCCGCTCCGGCGCCCTCGATCGCAATGAACCGCTCCCAAGCGAGATCGAAGGCCCGCGCCAGCGCGACCTTGGTCTCGTCATCGTTCAAATTGCGCTCACTGGACACCACACGGGATAACCACCCCCCGGGCTTGCGGTTCCAGCTCAGCCAGGGATCTGGCGCAGCATCGAGCGCACGATCAGCCGGTGGAACGGCAGGATCAGCGCCAGGTAGCTCCGTCCCAGCCAATTATGGGTCAGCACCACCGTGGTCGCGGTCACCCGGCGGCCAATCCCCGAGGGGGCGACATCGACCACCAGGCGAAAATCCAGGTGGCGATCGTCGAGCCCGGCGACGATCCGCTGCGGAGTTTCGCTGAGCACCGGAAACATCCCGACCCGCTCCACGGAGCTGCGGCGCGCCACCGCCGCCGTCTTCAGCCTGAACGGCCTGACCATCAGGTCGCGCAGCGCGAGCAGCGCCTGCGCCCAGGGCGGCGAGTGCCCGAGCATTTTCTCCGCCGCATGCCGGGCATCGAGCCGGGCGTCATCGATCGCGATACTGAAGGCATCGGCGAATTGCGCGCCGGCCAGCAGGGCGGCGGCGTCGGCGGGGGGGACGACGGTGTGGACGTTCATATCCGGCCTCATTTCCCGGAGGTGGGCAACGATCCCGGGCACCGCCAAGACTAGCATCTTTGCCGCGTTCCCGACATCCCTGGCACGTCCGCGGACTGACCCGGCGAAAAGTCTGGCAACCGCCAGCCTACGTCGAAATTGCAGCACGCCGCATCGTATGCGGCAGCAAAAACGGAACGCCGCCGTCGGTATACTGGATGTCCGCCTCGACCTGAAACACCAGCCGGATCATCTCCGCCGTCACCGCCTCGCGCGGCCCGCCGTCGATCGCCACCTTGCCATGCTGCAGCAGGACAACGCGGCCGGCAAAATGCATCGCCAGATTGAGATCGTGAAGCACTGCGATGACCGCGGTGCCGTTGCTCGCCCGCCGCTTCGCCGTTTCGACGAGATCGAGCTGATGACGCATGTCGAGGCTGGAGGTGGGTTCGTCCAGCAGCAGCAGGCCGGGGCCGTGAACCGCTTCGCCGCAGGCGAGCTGGACCAGCACCCGGGCCAGATGCGCGCGCTGCTGCTCGCCGCCGGACAGCGTCGGTAGCTGGCGCCCGCGAAAATCGTTCAAGCCTACTTCATCGAGCGCAGCGTCGACCAATGGCCGCGCCGCGGCGAGACTGCTGTCGCCGGCGCCCATCGCCACGATCTCCTCGACCGTATAGGGAAAGCTGACGCTGACATGTTGCGACAGCACGGCGCGACGCAGGGCCAGTTCGCGTGCGGCATAAGCGCCGATGTCGCGCTGCTTCAGCCGGACCGCGCCGTTGCTGGTGCGAAATTCGCCGGACAGCAACCGTAGCAGCGTCGACTTGCCGGCGCCATTCGGCCCGACGATGGCGACCGTCTCGCCGGCCGCGACACGCAGGTCGATGCCGTCGACCAGCCTCGCTTTGCCGATCCTGAATGTGACCGAGCTGGCTTCGATGACGGCTGTCACAGCCCCGCCATTCCGCGCTGGCGCAGCAGCATTGCCAGAAAGAACGGCGCGCCGACCGCCGCCGTGAGAATCCCGATCGGCATTTCCGCCGGCGCGACGATGGTCCGGGCCAGGGTGTCCGCGCCGACCAGCAGGATGGCGCCCAGCAACGCCGCGGCGGGCAGCAGCAGCGCGTGGGCCGGGCCGATCACCAGCCGCAGCAGATGCGGAACGACGATGCCGATGAAGCCGACGACGCCGCAGATCGACACCGCGACGCCGGTCATCGCCGATACCATGACGATCGAGATGCGCTTCAGCCGCTCGACCTCGACGCCGGCGTGAAAGGCCTCCGCCTCGCCGAGCACCAGCACGTCGAGGCCCCGTGCGATCGACAGGCAGGCGATCAGCGCCAGCGCCAGCACCGGGGCGACGGTGGCGGACTTCGCCCAGGTGGCGCCGCTTAGCGAGCCGAGCAGCCAGAACGTGATGTCGCGCAACTGGCGGTCGTCGGCGATGAACACCAGCAGACCGACGCCGGCATTGGCGATCGCGGCGATCGCCAGCCCGGCCAGGAGGAAGATCGCGATCGAGGTGCGGCCGGCGCGGCTGGCGATTGCATAGAGGATCACCGTCGTTGCCAGCGAGCCGCCGAACGCCGCCATCGGCAGCAGCTCGTTCTGCATGAAGCGCAGGTTTTCGCCGAGCCTGCTGTCGGTGAAGACGATCGAGGCGGCGGCCGCCAACGCGCCGCCGCTGGATACGCCGACCAGCGCCGGGTCGGCCAGCGGATTGCGGAACAAGCCCTGCATGATGGCGCCGGACATTGCGAGCAGGCTACCCACCATCGCTGCCGCCGCGATGCGCGGAATCCGGATCGACCACAACACCAACTGGTCGCGCGTAGTCAGCGGATCGGGCGGAACGATGCTCCAGAGTCCGAGTGCCGCCGGAAGCCGGCGCAGCGGAATGCCGGCGGCGCCCACCGTCAGCGCCAGGATCGCGGCGCCAAGCAGCACGGCGAAAAGGCAGATCAAAGTGAGCGGCGCCGGCGGCCGGAAGCTTCGACCGGCGTGGTGCGGCCGCTCGCCGCTGCCGGCAACGGCGCTCATTGGCGGCAATTGACGGTGAGCGTGGCAGCAGCGCGCGTCTCGGCGCCGGCGGCCAGCGACGGATAGAGTTTCAGCGACAGGTCGCGCGCCGCGGCGGCGGTCCGCGGCCCAAAGCCGAGAAGATAAAGGCCTTCCATCGAGATGAAGGCCTTGCTGGCGGCGACCGGCGTCAGTGCGAAAGCCGGATGGGCGTAGATCTGCTCTGCCTCGAGGCTGTCGCGGCCGCGCTCAATCGAGAGCACCACGTCCGGCCTCGCCGCAACGATCGCCTCATCGTTGATCGGCTTGTAGCCGTCAAAACTGTCGATCGCATTGACGGCGCCGGCCAGCGCGATGATTTCATTGGCCGCGGTGTTGCGGCCGGCGGCCATCGCCCGGCCGTTCAACAGCGACATCACGAACATCACCCGCACCGGCCTGGTCACGCGGGCGCGAAGCTCGCGCAGTTGGGTGAGATCGCCCTCGACCGCCGCGGTCAGGCAGCCGGCGCGCGCATCGACGCCCATGGCGTGTCCAACCAGCCGGATCTTGTCGAGCAGTCCCTGTTCCGAAAAAGTTTCCGGCACCAGCACCAGCGGCACCTTCGCCGCGTCGAGCACGTCCATGGTTTCCTTCGGTCCGGAGCCCTGCATGGCGAAGATCAGCAGCGGGTCGAGGCCGAGAATGCCTTCCGCCGAAAGCTGCCGCATGTAGCCGACATTGGGTCTGTCGCGCAGCGCCGCCGGCGGATAGACGCTCGTGGTGTCGACGCCCGCAATGCGATCCTCGAGGCCCAGCGCATAGAGGATCTCGGTGACCGCGCCGCCGATCGAAACGATGCGCGAGGGATGATCGACCACCACCTCGCGGTCCCGTGCATCGCGCACCACGATGCCTTCGGCGCGCGCCGGCGCGCCGCCGGCCATCAACGCTCCGGCGAGTGCGGCAATTCGCAGCAGGCTGTGACGTCCAGGGTTCATCATCGGCCGGATCATTTCGTCAGAATGAGTTTGTTCTGGGACGTCAGGCGCAGTCGGTAAGCATCTTCGCCATGGCAAATGATGATCTCGCGAACGCTTGCGAACAGCTCGCGGCTGTCGATGCGATTGCCGCTCACCGTGACGGATCTTGCCGGCAAGGCCGCGCCGGTGCCGGCGGTGTCGTCTTCGGAAGCTGCGGACATTGCGTGTGCTTGGCCTGACATCTGATCTGCCGATGTTTTATATGGCGGTGGACGCGCAATCCAAGGCGCACGATTTACAATCGATATAAACAGCGGCTCCGTTGCTTGACCGCCTTGGCCTCGCCACGTAACTGAGAATGACCGATGCTGGCGCGTGCCGGCATTTGGAAAGACGGCAGCCAGCAAGTCGTCGCGGTCACCGCGACGCAAGCCAGCCGAGCCCAAAAACTGAAATCATCGGGTTGGGGTTGCAATGGCTGACGGGGCTGGGTGTTCGCGCGCCTTGATTTTGGGCGTGTCGGTACTTTCTTTGATGTCGGGTTTTTCCGATGTGAGTCTGGCGCAGACCGCGCCGGCCGATCGCGCGGCGGAGCGTCAGAAGCCGCAGCAGGCCAAACGCAAGCCGGCGAAGCCGCAGCTCGCGGCGGCCGTGCCGGTCATGGATGCGCGGGCGCAGGCCGGCACGGGATCGGTCCAGTCGCTTGACACCATCACCATCACCGCGTCGAAGACCGAGGAGCGCGCCATCGACGCGCTGGCGCCGGTCAGTGTGGTGACGCTCGAGCAGATCCAGGGGCTGCAGCCGAGACGGCTGTCCGACATCTTCTATAATGTCCCCGGCGTCTCGTTCCAGGATCGCGGTGACGATCCGTCGAGTTCGATCAACATTCGCGGCCTGCAGGATTTCGGCCGCGTCGCGGTCGTGGTCGACGGCGCGCGGCAGAATTACCAGCGCTCCGGCCATAACGCCAACGGTTCATTCTTCCTGGATCCCGAACTGGTCGGCGGCGTAGATGTCGTTCGCGGCCCGATCGCCAACATCTATGGCTCCGGCGCGATCGGCGGCGTCGCCTCCTTCCGCACCAAGGAGATCAACGACGTGCTCCGCCCCGGTGAACGCTGGGGCGTCGATACCAGCGCTTCCTACGGCTCCAACAAAGATCGCGGCATGGGGTCGGTGTTCGGCGGCGTTCGCGTCGATCCGAGCGTCGATATCTTCGGCGGCGCCGTCTACCGCACCCAGAAGAATTACAAGGACGGCAACGGCACCGAGATCGGCAACACCGCCAACGACGTCGCCAGCGGCCTGATGAAGCTGACGGTGCGGCCGGCGGCGGGCCATGAGATCAAGGTCGGCGGCGTCTTCCAGGACGACCAGTACAATATCGGCCAGTTCAACCGCGGACCGACCACCACGGCGGCGCCGCTCGCCGCCATCGCCGGCTCGTCGGTCTATGCTTCGACCGTGCACAATTACACCGGCACCGTGAACTGGAAGTATTCGCAGCCGGACGACATGCTGTTCGACTGGAACGCGACGCTGTACGGCAACCGCACCGAGAATGACCAGGTCAAGACCTACAACAACCGGATCACCACGGGCGGCGGTATCTGCACCCTGGGTCTTCCCGGCAACAACATTTCCGGCTGCGTCGGCGACCGGCGCGGCTACCTGCTCGATACCATTGGCGTCGACGTCAACAACACCTCGCGGTTCAATTTCGGCGACTGGCGCAACGCCGTTACCTATGGCGTCGACGCCTTCAACGACGACGTCCGCACCTCCGACAGCCGCGGCAATTCCAACATCACCACGCCGGGCGGCCAGCGCACGGTGTCCGGCGGCTTCGTGCAGTTGAAGAACAATTACGCGACCTGGCTCGAAGTTCTCAGCGCCGTCCGTTACGACCGCTACGAGCTCTCATCGGCGACCACGTCGTCCAGCGGCGACCGGCTGTCGCCGAAGATCACGGTCGGCGTCACGCCGGTGGCCGGATTCACGCCCTATGCGAGCTACGCCGAGGGCTACCGCGCGCCGTCCATCACCGAGACGCTGATTGCGGGCGGTCACGCTACCGGCGGCGGGCCGGCGCTGTTCGTCTGTCCGGACGGCACCAGCGGCCTGTTCTGTTTCCAGGCAAATCCCCTCCTGCGGCCGGAGGTCGGCAAGAACAAGGAGGCCGGCGTCAATCTGAAATACGACGGCATCTTCACCGCCGGCGACAGTTTTCGCGCCAAGTTCAACGTGTTCCGCAACGACATCGACGATTACATCGATCTCGTCGCATCGGCGCCGCAACTCGTGCCCGGGTTCGGCTCGTTCAGCAAGTTCTACCAGTATCAGAACATCCAGCACGCCCGGATCGAGGGGGTTGAGGCGGAGACGCTTTATGATGCGGGGGTGTGGTTCGTCGGCGTCGCCGGCAATCTGCAGCGCGGCAAGAACACCGTGACCAATATCGGTCTCGCCAGCATTCAGCCGCGCAAGATCACCACCACCGGCGGCGTCCGGCTGCTTGATCGAAGGCTGACGATCTCGGCGCAATGGTCGTCATTCGGCGCCAATACCGACCTTCCCGCCGGCTATCTGCCGTCGACCAATTACGAACTGGTCAACCTCTATCTGGCGTACCAGCCGACCGCCAACATCACGCTGAATTTCTCGGTCGACAACGTGCTGAATCAGTATTATCGGCCCTACGCGATCCCGGGCTCGTCGACCGACGGCACCACGCAGAACGACGTGCTGTTCTCGAGCCCCGGCCCCGGCATTACCTACAAGGGCGGTTTGAAGGTTCATTTCGGTGGCGCATAATCGGGAAGACTGGCCGGATTGATGCAGACTGCCTCCGAGCCGCGCCGATGTCCCCGGCGCGGCTCTTTCGGCGCTTCGTCGAAAACGCTCGATTGATGGGTTTCACAGACGCCCAACCCATCCTACAAATCGGTAATGAAGAAAAGGAAGTATCACATGTTTATCGCAATGAACCGGTTTCAGGTCATCAAGGGCGCGGAGCAGGATTTCGAAAATGTCTGGTCGTCGCGGGAGTCGTATCTCGGCGAGATGGCGGGCTTCATCGAGTTCCATCTGTTGAAGGGGCCGGTTGCCGACGATCACACGCTATATTCGTCCCACACCGTCTGGGCCGACAAGGCCTCGTTCGAGGCGTGGACCAAGTCCGACGCGTTCCGGCGGGCACACGCCCGGGCCGGGAACGAGACCGGCAAGAGCCTCTATCTCGGCCACCCCAAATTCGAGGGGTTCGAGGTGATTCAGACCGAGCGCAAGTCCAGCGCGGCCTGAGCCGCCGATCAAGGGAGCGTCGGATGCTGAGCACGGATCTCGCCGATCTCAAGGCCCATATGGCGCAAAATCCAGGTGCCGTGATCGAGGATGTCGCGCGCGAGCGAAACGCGGCGCCGCGCGCAGTGATCGAGGCGCTGCCATCCGGAATGGTGCGCATCGGCGGCGGCGAGGCGTTCCCGGCGGTGATGCAGGACATCGCGCATTGGGGCGAGGTGACGCTGATCGTGCACACCGAGGATGCGATCTTCGAATTTACCGGCGCGGTTCCCGCCGGTGAAATCGGCCGCGGCTATTTCAATCTGATGCAGCCCAAGGGCCTGCATGGCCACCTGCGGCATACGCGCTGTGCGGCGATTGCGTTCGTCGAGCGGCCCTTTATGGGCAAATCTTCGGCATTCGTGGCGTTTCTCAATGTCGACGGCGGCATCATGTTCAAGGTGTTCGTCGGCCGCGACGAGACCCGCGCGCTGCGCCAGGACCAGCTTGAGCGATTCTACGCCCTGGCGGACAGGATTGGCGCTGTGGGCATTGCCTAACGCCCGGATATAGCCAAAACATTGCCCTGCAGCAGCGGAGCAGACCATGAGCGGCCAGAATTCCAGTTGGACCCTGACGGCGAAAGCCGCGGTCGTCGCGGGCCTCGCTGTGTTGCCCGGCACCGCCGTCGCCGCCACGGCCGACGCGCTGCTGCCGCGCAACCTGTCGCCCTGGGGCATGTTCGTCAGTGCCGACGTCGTGGTGAAGACGGTGATGATCGGCCTCGCCTTTGCCTCGCTGGTGACCTGGACGGTATGGCTGGCCAAGACGCTCGAGCTCGCCCGCGACACCAGGCTTGCCAGTCGCCGGCTCGCATTGCTCGAGAACGACACGACGCTGTCGGCGGTCGAGCGCGAATGCGATGGGAGGAGCGACGCCGTCGCGCAGATCATCCAGTCTGCCGCGCGCGAGGCACAGTTGTCTGGCGGCATCTTCGACGACGGCTTCAAGGAGCGTATTGCCTTGCGCCTGGAGCGGGTCGAGAGCGCGATGTCGCGGCGCATCGCCCGCGGCACCGGAGTGCTCGCCACCATCGGCGCCACCGCGCCGTTCGTCGGTCTGTTCGGCACGGTGTGGGGCATCATGAATTCGTTCATCGGCATTTCCGAAGCGCACACCACCAATCTCGCCGTGGTCGCGCCGGGCATCGCCGAGGCGCTGCTGGCGACCGCGCTGGGCCTGATTGCGGCGATCCCGGCGGTCGTGATCTACAATCATCTGGCCCGCTCAATCGTCGCGTACCGCGCGTTGCTCGGTGATGCCTCCGCGCAGGTGATGCTGCTGGTCAGCCGCGAGGGCGACCGCCGCGGGCTGCGGATGTCGCGAGCCGCGGAGTAGGCCGATGGCAGCAAGATTGGGCGCTCGCCCCGGCGCAGGATTGAGCGGCCGCTCGCGCGGCGGCGACGACGATCTGGTCGAAGCCCACGAGATCAACGTCACGCCGTTCATCGACGTGATGCTGGTGCTGCTGATCATCTTCATGGTGGCCGCGCCGCTCGCCACCGTCGATCTCGGCGTCGACCTGCCGGCCAGCGCGGTGGCACCGCAGCCGCGTCCGGATCAGCCGGTGTTCGTCACGGTCAAGCCGGATCTCGTGATCGCGGTCGGCGAGGATGTCATCGCGCGCGATGGGCTCGCCGCCGCGCTCGATACCGCAACCAAAGGCCGGAAGGACGAGCGGATCTATCTGCGGGCCGACAAGGTGGTCAGCTATGGCGACCTGATGGAAATCATGAACCTGTTGCGCAATGCCGGTTATCTCAAGGTTGCGCTGGTCGGTCTCGACGGGCGAAACTGACGTCCAATGAATACCTTCGTTCTACACCAGGCGAACGAGCGGGCCGGGATGGCCCGGTGGGGCGTGTCCGCGCTGCTGATCGTCGGGGCGCATGCCGGCCTGATCGCGCTCGGCATCAAGTGGTATCAAGAGTACGCGCCGCCCGGGGTGGCGCTGCCCATGATCATGGTCGACATGGCGCCGGCTTCATCGGCGCCGGAGACGACGCCGCTCGATCTCGCGCCCGGTCCCACGATGCAGGAAGCCGACGCGCCGCCGCCGCCGGAAACCCCGAAGCAGGAGATGGTGCAGGAAGACCTTGCGCCGACGCCGCCGCAGGAAAAGCCCGAGGCCGAGGCACCGCCCGAGCAGAAAGCGCGGCCGACGCCACCTGAGCCCGAACCCGCCAAAATCGTGCCCGAACCGCCGAAGCCGCAACCGGTAAAGCCGAGGCCGGTTCACGCCGAGGCGAAGAGGCCGACCGAGGCCAGGCCGGCGCCGCGCACCACCGCCGCGCCGCGCGCCGAGCGGCAGGCGCCCGCCGCATCGGCCCCGTCCGCAGGCGCTTCCGCCGCGGCACTTGCCTCCTACAGCCAGCTGGTTCAGGCGCATCTGATGCGTTTCAAGCAATTTCCGGCGGCTGCGAAGGCCGCAAACGAACAAGGCACTCCGGGGTTGGCCTTTACGCTCGGACGGAACGGCCACGTGCTGGGTAGCCGGCTGACCCGCTCGTCAGGCCATGCGTCGCTTGATGGGGAGGCGTTGGCGATGGTTCGCCGTGCCCAGCCGTTCCCGGCAATGCCGCCGGAGATAAAGCTGTCGTCAATGAGCTTCACCTTGGGGGTTCTGTTCAACTACGCCCGGTAATACGTTTCGTCATGGCCGGGCCAAAGCGCGAAGCGCGTCTTCGCGCACGTCCCGGCCATCCACGTCTTGCTTATGGGTCGCGCTCGCGTTCCCGGCCGCGCTTCAGTACTTGGGGCGGTGCGAAACCGCCCACTGACGGGCATGCGGAATCGGCTCGCGTGCCGGCAGGCTCGCGCGTAGCGTCCGGGTGGCTGGTAAATTTTCCATGCGCTCGCGCCAGCGGCAGAACGCCGGAAATCTCGGATACATTTCCTTGCCCTCCTCGGTCAGGCTGAACGCAAAGGTGCTGGGCAGCAGGAAGAAGTCGGCGAGCGTCAGCTCCGGACCAAGCAGGTAGTCCTGGCCTTCGGATAACTCGCGTTCCAGGACGCCAAGCGCGATTTCGACCTTGGGCAGCGCATGCGCCACGACCTTTTCGTCGGACGCAATGCCGAGTTCCGGAAACACGATCCGCTCGTGCGTCACATGATAGATCATGTAGGGGTAGTAGTAGGAATTCACGGCGCCGATCCACTGGGCCATGCGCGCCCGTTGCCGGACATCCCGCGGCGTCAATCGCGGTCCATCAAAGGCTTCATCGACATAGCAAGCGATCGCGCTGGTCTCGTAGAGCGTGAAATCGTCGTGCCGCAGGATCGGCACGCGATCGAACGGATGCAGCGCCAGATGTTCCGGCTTGCCCATGACCGTCTCGAGGTCGTGGAAAGCGTAGGGAGTGCCTTTGTGCGTCAGGATCAGGCGGACGATATTGACATAGGTGCTTCGCGGGAAACCGTACACGATCGGATCGGACACTTGCGCCTCCTCTTGTCGATCACATGGATATGCAGTCACCGCCAGAACGGCTTGGCTTCGTCCAGCGCCTGTTGCCTCGTCAGCCCGAGGTCGTCGAGAAGATGCCGGTCATCGGCGAGGTCGCGCAGAACGGCGCGCTGGTGGCCACGTTCGTTCCAACGCAACGCCACGTCGACCAGTGCAAACCCGTCCGGCCATGAATTGCATTGATGACGGCCGCCAGCCGGTGGCCGTCGCGAGAACGGCGGGGAGGTCGCGCGGCTCAAGGACATTGACATAAACCGGCTCCTGATCGCATCATTTTGCCATTGCCGGGTCTCGATAAGGCCGCCGGGGCGCCGCCCGCAAAGCATCGTTTCTCGGGTCAGCCCTAGTTTTTCTCATGAACTGCTGTGGGGGTCCGCGATGCGCCCGCGTCTGCCGCCGTTGAACGCCCTGAAAGCCTTCGAGGCCGCCGCGCGACACGAGAGCTTCACCCGCGCGGCGGAAGAGCTTTGCGTCACCCAGGGTGCCGTAAGCCATCAGGTCAAGGCGCTCGAGCTCGAGCTCTCGATCAAGCTTTTCAATCGTGAACGCCAGCGCCTCGTCATTACGGAAGCGGGTCGGGATTATCTCACGGTGATCCGTGATGCGCTGGACCGCATTGCCCTTGGCACCGAGCGGCTTCTGCAACGACAAAGCGCCGGTGTTCTGACCGTCAGCACCTCGCCGGACTTCGCCGCCAAATGGCTGGTGCATCGCCTCGGTCATTTTGCCGAAGCCCACCCCGAAATTGATCTGCGCGTTTCCGCGACCCTGCACCATGTCGACTTCGCGCGCGAAGACGTTGATCTGGCGGTACGTCACGGCGACGGCAACTGGCCCGGCCTGGACACTGTCAGGCTCTGTGCGGAGCAGCTCTTCATCATCTGCAGTCCAAAACTGCTGTCGGGCCGTCGCCGCCTCGACAAACTGGCCGACATACCCCGGTTTCCGTTGATTCATCTGGATAGCCGGACGGATTGGGCGAACTGGCTGCAGAGTGTCGGCATTGACGATGCCAATGTCACCCATGGTCCGGTGTTGAATCGGGCGAGCATGGTCATCGATGCCGCGATCAATGGACAGGGCATCGCGCTTGCACGCACCACATTGGCCGCATGGGATCTGATCCACGGCCGGCTGATGAGGCCGTTCCCTGAAGCGTCGCGCCTGTCGAAGTCCTATTGGATCGTTTGCCCGAAGGCGACCGCGGCGTTGCCGAAGATCGTTACCTTTCGCGACTGGCTGCTTGCGGAAGCATCGACCGATCTGCGCCGCCTCAAGAGGCTCGGCGCGTCATCCAGACCGCGAGCGCCTGAGAAGTCCCTCTAGCATCCGGCGGCGACGCTGGCGGATTTTTCTGCCATCAGGACCGTTGATAACCTTGCGTTTTCGACGCTGCACGATGACATTGCGTCGTTCCCAGGAGACGATGCCATGGCCCTTGACCGCTCCAGCGTCGAAACGGTGGTCCAGCACTATTTCGACGGCCTTTATGACGGCGATGCCCACAAGCTCGGCACCATCTTCCATCCGTCCGCCGACCTGCGCTGGCAGGAAAAAGGACAGTTGAAAGTCCTCACCGTGCCGGACTGGCTCGACTTGGTGCGCAAGCGGCCGTCGGCGCGCGCCGAAGGCAAGCCGCGCGAGGATTTCATCGTCACCCTCGACCGCTCCGACGACGCCACCGCCTTCATCAAGGTGCGCTGCCAGTTGCCGCCGCGCTATTTCACCGACTACCTGGTGGCGATGAAACTCGAGGACGGCTGGCAGATCGTCTCAAAATCGTACCGTCTCGACGTGCGGACGTGAGAATTTAATCAGGCGATCTAGAAGCGCCCCGTCAGATCCAGCAGCGATTGCGGCAGCACCTGCAGCAGCCATGCCTCGAAGGCTTTATCCAGCCCGAGCAGGATCATTGCCCCGCCGGTCATGAGAGCGCCTCCCAGCAGCAGCTTGCCATTCTGGCCTGCCGCCAGCATGCAGCTCCGCCAGCGCAGCAGCGTTTCCTTGGAGAGCAGGCCGATCAGCAGCAGCGGAACGGCGCTTCCGATGCCGAAGGCGAACATCGTCAGCGCCACATGGGCGAATTCCTTGCCCTGGGCGGCGAGCACCGAAGCCGCGCCCAACACCGGACCGACGCATGGACTCCAGACGGCGCCGAGCAGCGCGCCGACGCCGAACTGGCCCCACAGGCGGTGACCCGGCCGGCCGCCTAGTCTCTGTCCGGCCCAGTCGGCCAGCGGCCCGGCGGCAAGAGCGAGTCTGTTCTGCCATCGCGGGACTGCCAGAACGAGGCCGACCAGCACCAGCATCGCCGCGGCAATCGAACGAAACACCTCGCTGTCCAGTCCGGCGGCATAGCCGATGCTCGCCACGAACATCCCGATGGCCGTGAAAGACAGCGCCAACCCCGCCGCCAGCGCCAGCGGCGCAAGTTTATGTTGTGCGACCGCGGCGCCGACGACAACCGGCAGCAGCGGCAGCACGCAGGGCGACAGGATCGACAACGCGCCGGCGACAAGCGCGAGGTAAATACCGGCGAATGCCACGACCCTAGATCGCCTTGCGCAGGAAAGCGCGCACCATCTCCGGTCGCGTCTCACCCGATGATCGTTCGATCTCCGTTGCGCCCCTGTAGATGATCAAGGTGGTGAGTTGCAATGCCTTCAGCCGCACCAGCTCCACCTTGTGCAGATCGTAGTCGGCATCGAACACCGTGAGTTTCGCGAAGTCGGGCTCCTCGAGCAGCTTTGCCACCACGGGTCTTTGTCGCTGACAAGGGCCGCACCACTTTGCCGTGACTTCGAGAACAGTGGTCTGGCCGGCATCCCGCGCCGCCTGGAACGCGGCTGCGTCGAATGGAATGCGCCCGGCGGCGAACGCGGCCGGGGCGGCGAACAACGCCGCGACGGTGCCAATCAGCAGCGCGCGGCGATCGAGATGGCTGGTTGCAAGCTTCATCTTCAACTCCTTCGATGATCTTGCGCCGACCATACGACCTCAAGTAACTTGAGGTTCAAGACCTGTTTTGGAGTGCAATCCTTGGCTTCAAATTCATCGGCTCTCACCATCGGCAGCCTCGCCCGGCGCACCGACTGCAACGTCCCCACCATCCGCTACTACGAGCAGATCGGCCTGTTGCCGAAGGCGGGCCGGCGCCCCAGCGGGCACCGCGTCTACAGCGACGCCGACCTCAGGCGGTTGACCTTCATTCGCCGATGCAGGGCATTCGAATTTTCCATCGACCAGATCCGGGAATTGGTTGGCCTGATCGAGCATCCCGAGCGGGATTGCAACGAAGCAGCCGGCCTCGCCAGGGTGCATCTCGAGACGGTGCGCAAGAAGCTCGTTGAATTGCGCGCGCTCGAACGCGGCCTTTCGGATTACGCGCGGCGTTGCGAGGCGGAGTGCGCCGGCGGGCCGGCTCGCGACTGTGTCATGCTGGAAGATTTTGCCGTCCGCCCGAATTGCTGCGGCGAGGCGTAGGGGATGCCGCAGGATGACCCGACCCGTGTTTCTCGGCATGCTCACGCCGTCGTCCAACACTTCGCTGGAGCCGATCAGCGCGGCGATGCTGGCCGGCCTGCCCGAGGTTTCGGCGCACTTCTCCCGCTTCAAAGTCACCGAGATCGCGCTCTCCAATCAGGCGCTTGCCCAGTTCAACGATGATGAATTGCTGCGGGCCGCCGAGTTGCTGGCGCACGCAAAGGTCGACGCCATCGGTTGGAACGGCACCTCGTCCGGCTGGCTGGGGTTTGACGCCGACGTCCGGCTCTGTGAACGGATCACGGCGGCGACCGGCATTCCCGCCACGACCTCGATGCTGGCGCTCAATGAAATCCTCGCCCAGTGCAAGGTGACGCGTCTCGGCTTCGTCACGCCCTATCTCGACGACGTCCAGGACAAAATCCTGGAAAATTATGCCGGGCTCGGCATCGCCTGCCAGGGCGAGCGGCATCTCGGCCTGCAGGACAATTTTTCGTTTGCGAAAGTGCCGGTCGCGCAACTCGAGGCCATGATTCGTGAGGTCGCGACCCATCAGCCGGATGCGATTGCGGTGGTCTGCACCAATCTGAAA
>Ga0209758_1002740_pt1 | contig 17323 bp, 16 predicted proteins | sample AraplaMF_Col_mMF_FD_184258 | JGI IMG/M metagenome (GOLD analysis project Ga0209758, IMG submission 184258) | Arabidopsis root microbial communities from the University of North Carolina, USA - plate scrape MF_Col_mMF (SPAdes) (version 2) | ecosystem: Host-associated > Plants > Roots > Endosphere...
TTCCACAGGTCCGCGCGTTGATTCACGCAACGCACCGTCGCCGCCTTGCCGGCAGGTTATTCACCCCAACGGAACGCCAATGCGTCGTCCCGCTCGCGCAGCGGCAACAGCCGCCTCTCCCGGTGCCCGTCGGGGTATTCGATGGTCCGCAGCGTCATCACCTCATAGCGGGGATGTCGGCGTTCCTCGGCCTGGCGGACCCGCGACTGCTTTGGCCGCAATGGACGATCGGCACCGGCGGTCTTCGCAACGGCAGGCTTGGCCTCCGGCTTCGCCGCGGGTGTCGTCGATGCCGGTGCAGTGGCGGATTCGGGCGCGGCAGTCGCGATCGCGGCTTTCGCGGTAGTGGGCTTCGCCGCCCCCGGCTCGGCGCGCGCCATCGCGTCATGTCTCCCGTCTTGATCCGCTGCGACCGTCGTCGCGCTGGTGGCCGGTGCGGCACTGACGGCCGGTGACTTCGCGGCCTCAGCGTTGCCTGACACCTCGGTCGCAGACTCGGGCTGCGGCTCCTGCCTGGTGGCGGCACCATAGGTTCCCGCACGCGGCGCATGCCTCGCCTTTGCGGCGATGCTTGGCTGTTCCGGCGGTCCGGCCAGCCAGCTCAGCGCGCCATAGCCTCCGCCAACAAAGATCGCAACGGCGAGAATGTAGCCAAGCAAGGCGGGCATCGGACGATCCTCGCTTCCGGATGAAGAGCCATCTTCGAGAACGATCGATGCGGCGGGTTGTTCCGAAGGCAACGGCGTGCGCCGGCTACGGAAAACCCCCTAGGCAACCGCGCCGCGCTTGCACTGACCGCGCAGCATCGTCTGGATCTCGTCGGCGGGCCGCGCCGCGCTGAACAGGAAGCCCTGCATCTGATTGCAGCCGAGCGCGCGCAACAGGTCGAACTGCTGCTGGGTCTCGACGCCTTCGGCGGTCGTGAGCATGTTGCGTTCGATGGCGATGTTGACCACCGCGCGGACGATCGACGAGGAGCCGCCGCCCTCGGTGATGTCGTTGACGAAGCTGCGGTCGATCTTGATCTTGTCGAACGGGAAGCGCTGCAGGTAGCTCAGCGAGGAATAGCCGGTGCCGAAATCGTCGAGCGCGATCTGCACGCCGATGTCGCGCAACTGGTGCAGGACCGCCAGCGCGGCGTCGTCGTCGCGGATCAGCACCGCCTCGGTGATCTCGATCTCGAGGCGATGCGCCGGCAGGCCGGAGACTGCCAGCGCGGCCGCCACCTTGAGCGCCAGCGTGCCGGAGCGGAACTGCACCGGCGACACGTTAACCGCGAGGCGAATATGGTCGGGCCAGGTCGCGGCCTCGGCGCAGGCGGTGTTGAGCACCCACTCGCCGAGCTCGCTGATCAGGCCGGAGTGCTCGGCCACCGGGATGAACTCGGCCGGCGAGATCATGCCGCGTTCGGCGTGGCGCCAGCGCAGCAGCGCCTCGCAGCCGATCACGTCGTTGCTGACGAGGTCGACCAGTGGCTGGTAATGCAGCTCGAAGCTGCCTTCGAGCAGCGCCCGGCGCATATCGGATTCGATCGAACGCCGCGCGCTGGCGTTCGCCTCCATGCTGCGTTCGAAGAAGCGCCAGGTCCGCCGGCCTTCGGCCTTGGCGCTGTACATGGCGAGATCGGCATGTTTGAGCAGTTGATCGAGATCGGCGCCGTCTTCCGGCGCCAGCGCCACGCCGATGGAGACATCGGTGGTGATCTGGTGGCCGATGCACTCATAAGGCTGGCGGATCGATTGGTAGATGCGTTGCAGCACCGGCACGACATTGTCGCGCTCGCCGGTCCGGGTCAGGATGATGGCGAATTCATCGCCGCCGAGCCGGGCGACGAAATCGCCGGCATCGACGCAACCGCGCAGCCTTCCAGCCACCGCCTTGAGCAGTTCATCGCCGACCTGGTGTCCGAGCGAATCGTTGATGCCCTTGAATTCGTCGATGTCGATGTAGAGCGTCGCGAAGCGCGCGTCGTCCGACAGCGCGGCAATCCGGCTTTCCAGCTCCTGGCGGAACAGCACCCGGTTGGGCAGGTCGGTCAGGGCGTCGTAATGCGCGAGATGGGTGATGCGCGCCTCGGTGCGCTGGCGTTCGGTGACGTCTTCGAGCGTGCCGGTGAAGCCGCCGTCGGACGAGTTCTGGTAGACCACCTGGATCGAGCGGCCGTCCGGAGTCGCAAAAATCCTTTCGCGGATCGTACCTTCGGCGCCCTCGCGCAGGAAGGTGGCGCAGTATTCTTCGACGTCGCCGTGAAACGTGCCGTTCTGCTTGCGGCGGGTCAGCAGGTCGCGCAAATGGCATCCCGGCTTGATGTCGGCGGGCGTCAGATTGAACATGTCGAGATAGCGCTTGTTATAGACGATCAGCCGCCCTTTCGAATCGAACATGAGCAGGCCCTGCGTCATGTTGTTGATGGCGGTGTCGAGATGCCGGGATTTCTGCGCCAACAGGTCGCGCGCGGCGCGGTGCTGACGCGACAGTTCGCGCACGATCAGGAACAGCGTGCCGGCAATCACCAGCGCGGCGAGGGCGGCGCCGATGAACTGAAATTTGGTCTGTTCGCGCCAGTCGTTGAGTGCCGACGACATCGATGTCGTCGCCACGATCATGATCGGAAACGTGCTGAGCTGTCGCGACGATCCCAGCCGCTCGCTGCCGTCTTCCAGGCTTTGGTAAAGGCCGGTCGAGCTGCCGTCGCGCTGGAGCAGCGATTGAAACACCGGCGTGTTGGACAGGTTCTGGCCGATCAGCCGCTCGTCCCGGGGATAGCGCGCCAGCACGGTGCCGTCGCGGTGGATCATGGCAATCGTGGCGTCCTGTCCCAGCGCCAGCGAGGCGAAGAAATTCTCGAAGTGCGACGGCTCGACACCGCGGCTGAGCGAGCCGATGAACTCACCGTTCGGTGCGATCAGCTTGCGCGCGAAGATCGCGGTCCAGGCGCCGGTCACCCTGCTCGTCACCGGCTCGAGGATGGTGGTCGCGGAACTGGTGCCCGAGGTGAAGGTACGGAAATAGCCGCGGTCGGCGACGCTGACGCGCGGCGGCGGCCAGACCTCGGAGCTATTGATCAGCCAGCCTTCGGAATCAAACAGATTGAGCGGGCCGACGTAAGACAGCGGACTGAGCTTGGCGCGAAACTTCAGGTGAGTTTCAAGGCTCGCCATGGTCTCCCGATAGTTATCCGAGGTGGTCCGTCGCCCCAGGATATAATCGACGACATCGTTCTGGACGCCTTGCAGGTCGCCGAATTTCTCGTCGAAATGACGGGTGACCAAGAGGACGGTGTTTTCCAGCTGCCGTTCAGTGCTCTGGATGGCGCGGTCACGATAGTGCATCGCAGTAAAGGCGGTGCCGATCCCGATCGCGGTGATCAAAAGGCCGCCGCTCAGAATGAGGTATTGGATCGGGCCCAGTTTGCCGGCCAAACGGCGGGCGGCCGAAGAAAATCTCCGGTGCAATCCACGCTCGGCCTGAACTGGAACCAACGACATGCCCTCTCCCCGGCCGGAATTCCTATCCGGTCCGGCTCAAGGTGGCGTTACCAAGGGCAGTTATTGCGAGGTTAACGAGATTTGCACAGCCGGGCGAGGCTGCTGAACGTAGAAAACCCCGTGCCGACCAGAGAGGCCTGGGGTTTGTCGCCCGACGCCTTGCCAACCCAGGTGGCTTCCCCCACACTTTGGCCCTGTCATATTCGCGGGGGCTTCCATGATTGCGCGGTCCAGAATTTTCCAGCTTGGCATTTTGCTCGCAACTGCAACATCAATGTCGATGCTTTCGAGCGTCGCCCAGGCCTATACCCCCGAGCAGGAGCAGGCGTGCACAGGCGACGCCTTCCGGCTCTGCAGTTCTGATATTCCTGATGTCGACCGCGTCACCGCCTGCATGGTGAGGCTGCGAAGCCAGCTCAGCCCCGGCTGCCGGGCGTTCTTCAGGGACACCGAGCCCGCGGTGACGCCGGTGGTGGCGCGCAAGCCGCTGCCGATCAAACCGCGCAAGGCCGCCAAGACGGCCAAGTCCAGCAAGCCGGCCAAGCCCAAGAAGCCGAAGACCGCCTGACGCCATCGATGGGACGCATCCCCGGGCGCGTCGTCCGGCCTGGGCGGCGCTCATGGACATTCTTTCATGCGATCGTGTCCAGCCATTCGCGACAACCTGCCGCGTTGGCGACACACCGCGTCATCAACATCTCCTCTCGATGAGGAGAGACAGTTTTGAGCAACATACATCGTGCGGAGCTTGACCGGCATTTTGCCTGGTTCGAGGCCAGATTGCCGCCGCGACCGGCCCGATTCGTCAAATGGCTGCGCCAGCCGTCGTCGACGCTGGTGCGGATTCCGCTGGCCATCCTGCTGGTGGTCGGCGGCGTGTTCAGCTTCCTGCCGGTGCTTGGGTTGTGGATGTTGCCGCTGGGACTCGTCCTGATTGCACAGGACGTGACATTTCTGGAAAGGCCGATGGCGCGGACGCTGGGGGCGATCGAGCGCCGGTGGATGGCGCGTCAGCGCGCGAAAAGCCCGCCGCGATGAAGAGCTTTCTTTGTCTGACGCATTTTTCTGATGCGAACCCGCGGCCACTCTGGATCAAGTCCCGAGGCATGCTTCGCTCGAAAACGCCACAGAACCGGCATTTTGAGTCCGTTGCGGCGCAAGGTGTGACTCAAAAGCCAGCCTTGGCAAAATAAATCGGCGGTATCTGGCTGAAACGGATAAATTTTTCTTTAACGAATCAGCGCGCTGATTCACTTTCGGCTTCTGGGGTCAATCTGGAGGCCAAGGTATGAACGTCATTGTTTTCGCTTCGCGTAAAGGCGGCTCGGGCAAAAGTACCCTGGCCGCGCATCTCGCTGCCCAAGTGCACAAGCCCAACAAGCCATGTCTGCTGATCGATGCCGATCCGCAGGGCTCGCTGACGCTGTGGCACAAACTGCGCGGCACCAACGAACCACCGCTCAAGGTCGCCAACCGCAGCGTCACCGAAATGGTTGCGGCCGCCAAGCGTGATGGATTTGAATGGGTATTCATCGATACGCCGCCGACGCTCTCGGCTGTGGTTGAAGACGCCATCAAGAACGCCACCATGGTGATCATTCCGGCCCGGCCCGGCGTGTTCGATACCAACGCGGTGCAGGAGACCATCCAGTCCTGTCGTGCGGCCCGCAAGCCGTATGCCGTCGTGCTCAACGGCGCTCCGGCGCGCCGGGGCGAGTCGGAAAGTCCGATCGTCACCATCGCACGCGAGTCGCTCGCCAAATTCCGTGCACCGGTGTGGGGCGGCCAGATCACCAATCGTGCCGATCTGCTGCTGGCGCTCGGTCACGGCGAAGGCGCTCGCGAGTATGACGCCGAGGGTCGCGCGGCCTCCGAGATCAACCGGCTGTGGGCCGCGATCGAACGCTCGATCAAGGCGATCCGTGGTACAGCGTCGGCCACCGGGGCCATGCATAAGCAGGCGGCGTAATCGCCGTCTGATTGGTTGTCAACAAAAGCGCGCGGTTTCCGCGCGTTTTTCGTTGTGTGTGTGTGTCAGACCATTCGCTCCCGTCATGCCCCGTGCTTGTCCCGGCCATGACGTAAGTTTTCTCAAAACTGCGAGGCACCTCAAACGCCTCACGAAAAAAAAAGCCGGGCTCAATAGAGCCCGGCTTGAGGTATTGGCCACGTGAGGCCGACACAATCACCTTCCAAGAGGGATAACTGAGCTCCCACGCCACTGGAGGAGGGGGACAAATGCGCAACGCGGAGGCTCAGTGTGTAGACATTATGAGCCGCCTTCGCGCCATGCGGCAACCGGCCGGAGAGCATGTCAGTCATGCGGAGTCCGGGGGTAAACAGCGCTTGATCAGGACGGCCAGCGTTGCGCCTTGCTCACCACGAAATCGCGGAACACCTGTACGCGGGCGACGCTCTTCAATTCTTCGGGATAGACGAAGTAGGTGTCGAGCTGGATGGAATCCGATTCGCCAAACAGCTGCACCAGCCGATTATTTTCCTCGACCAGGTAGTCCGGCAGCGCGGCAATGCCGAGACCCTGCTGACAGGCGCGAACCAGGCCGAGAATGTTGTTGACCTTGAAATAGACCTCGCGCGGTCCCGAGCCGTTGCGGCCGGCATCGATCAACCAACTGCGGTTCTGCAGATGCGGCTGAACCTGGGTGTCGCTCAGCATGATGATGCGATGATCGTCGAGATCGTCGAGCGTGCGCGGGGTGCCGAAGCGCTTGATGTATTCGGGCGAGCAATAGGCGTGGAAGCCGATCGAGAACAGCTTGCGCTGAATGAGATCGGGCTGGGTCGGCTTGCGGGTGCGGATCGCCACATCCGCCTCGCGCATCGACAGATCGAGCTCCTCGTCGGTGACGATCAGCGAGATGCGGATGTCCGGATAAAGCGCCGTGAACTCGTCGAGCCGCGGGATCAGCCAGTTGATGCCGAGCGCCGGCGGCGTGGTGATCTTGAGATCGCCGCCCGGCCGTTCGCGGCTGTCGGTGAGTTTGGCGCGCGCGGCCTGCAGCTGCATGAACACGTCGTGCGCGGTGCGGAACAACAGGTCGCCCTGCTCGGTGAGAATGAGACCGCGCGCATGGCGATGAAACAGCGAAACCGAGAGCTCCTGCTCCAGCGCGCTGACCTGGCGCGATACCGCCGATTGCGACAGGCCGAGCTGTTCGCCGGCATGCGTGAAGCTGCCAGCTTCCGCGGCCGCGTGAAACACCTTCAGCTTGTCCCAGTCCATGTCGGTAAACCCGTTGTGATGCCTTGCCATGATTATTCCGCCGCCGCGCGGTCGTGGGCGTGGGCGGCCAGAAAGCGTTCCGCCTCGAGCGCAGCCATGCAGCCGAGGCCGGCGGCGGTGACCGCCTGACGATAGATCTCGTCGGCGACGTCGCCGGCCGCGAAGACGCCGGGCGCCGACGTCGCGGTCGAGTTCGGCGCCACCTCGACATAGCCCGACGGTTTCAGCTTGATCTGGCCCTTGATCAGTTCGGTCGCCGGTGCGTGGCCGATGGCGATGAAAACGCCGTCTGCCGGCAGCTCGGTGAGGGAACCCGACTTGACGTTCTTCAGCCGCACATGGGTGACCTTGGTGGGATTCTCGTCACCGCGGATCTCGTCGATGGCGGAGTCCCAGACCACGGCGATCTTGGGATGCTTGAACAGCCGCTCCTGCAGGATGCGCTCGGCGCGGAAATGGTCGCGGCGATGCACGATGGTGACCTTGGAGGCGAAGTTGGTGAGGAACAGCGCTTCCTCGACCGCGGTGTTGCCGCCGCCGACCACGATGACCTCCTTGCCGCGATAGAAGAATCCGTCGCAAGTGGCGCAGGCCGAGACGCCAAAACCCTTGAATTTCTCTTCCGAGGCAGTGCCGAGCCAGCGCGCCTGGGCGCCGGTGGCGAGGATCACGGTTTCGGCCAGATAGACGTCGCCGGAATCGCAGGCGAGGCGGAACGGACGCTGAGACAGGTCGAGGGTGGTGACGAGGTCGGTGACGATCCTGGTGCCGACATGCGCCGCCTGCTTTTCCATCTGCTCCATCAGCCAGGGGCCCTGGATCACGTCGGCGAAGCCGGGGTAGTTCTCCACGTCGGTCGTGATAGTGAGTTGGCCGCCGGGCTGGATGCCCTGGATCAGCACCGGCTCCAGCATCGCCCGCGCGGCATAGATCGCCGCAGTGTAGCCGGCGGGGCCGGAACCGATGATGACAACTTTGGCGTGAATGGGAGCGGCCATGGTCAGATCCCTGTCTCTAAAGGGAGATGTATCAGCGTGAAGGTGGAAAATGCCCGCAAAGGCGTCGTCGCGGCGTGAAAAGCGCCACCCCAAGTCTAGGATATCTGGGGAGCTATGCAAGATTTGCAATCCATATCGGCAAATTTTCCCCGGATCGTGAATATATCGTGCAACGCACGCGCAATAAAATTGCGCAAATGGCCCAATGCGCGCTAAGACCGTTACAAATGTTCCTCCGCAACCCACCAGCTACGGGATTTGGACCGCGTGTCGAAGAGTCTTGACGAGATCGATCTCAAAATTCTCGCTGAAATACAGGCCGACGGCCGAATCACCAATGTCGAACTGGCGAAACGCGTCGGTATCTCGCCGCCGCCGTGCCTGCGCCGGGTGCGTGCCCTGGAGGAGGCCGGCTACATCCAGGGCTATCGCGGCCTGTTGGATCCGCGGCTGCTGGGCTTCGACGTCACGGTGTTCGCCTCGGTGCACCTGTCGAGCCAGGCCGATGCCGACCTGCGCGCCTTCGAGGAGTTCGTGCGCAACGAGCCATTGGTGCGCGAATGCTGGATGTTGTCGGGTGAGGTCGATTACATTCTCAAATGCGTCGCCCCCGACATGGCGACGTTCCAGCATTTTGTCGCGCACCTGACCGCCGCGCCGCACGTGCGCAACGTCCGCACCTCGCTGGTGCTGCAGAATTCCAAATACGCCGCTGCCGTGCCGCTGGAATTGAAGGTGCGGGGGTAAATAATCGCAGCTTCTTCGCAGGATGGGTTTGCAGGAACTCAACCCATCCCGCGAAAATTGCGTCAGCGCTTCTCCCGCATCGCATCGACACTCAACGGGCCGCCGCCGGCGCAGGCCAGGAACAGGCAGGCGAAACAGAACATGATGGCGAGGTTGCCGTTGTTGAGCACCGGAAAAAAGCCGCGCGGCGCGTGGGAGATGAAATAGGCGAACGCCATTTCACCCGACAGGATGAAAGCGACCCAACGGGTGAACAGGCCGACAATCAGCAGCGCGCCGAGCACCAGCTCGATACCGCCGGCGACCCCGTATAGCGAGGTTAGCTCAACCTTGTCGAACATCGTCCCAGGCGGAAATTTCAGGATCTTGGCGACACCGAATTGAAACAACAGCAATCCGGTGATGATGCGAAAAATGCTTAGTGTCACGGGCTCGAAGCCGGCCAACAAACGATCGATCTTTTCCATTGCCGTATCCCCCTCAGGTCCGCTTCATCGTTGCATCGACACTCCACGGGCCGGCGCCTGCCGTCGCCAGGTAAAGGCAGGTGAAGCAGTACATGATGGCCAGCGTGCCGTTGTTGATCAGCGGAAAGAAGTCCTTCGGCGCGTGTCCGATGAAATAGGCAAAGGCCATTTCGCCGGCGAGGATGAAGGCCACCGGCCGGGTCAACAGGCCGAGGATCAGGAGCGCGCCGCCGATCAGTTCGATGAAGCCGGCGGCGCCGATCAGCGAGAACGCTTGGACCTTCGCGTAGGCCGGAACGACCGGAAAGCCGATGATCTTTCCCATGCCGTGCTGGATGATCATCAGGCCCGCGACGATGCGCAGCACGCTGAGCGCCTGCGGCGCCCACGGCCCCAAGAGTTTTGTCATTGGTAAGTCCCCCATTGCAATCGATCACGTCCTATCGGGTTGTCGCGGTGAGGGAAAGCGGCACGCCGATACAAATTGGTCACGTTTTCGCAAGTGCGGCGTGGAATAATGTCGCGGGTTATGTGTTGCGGGCGGGCTTACTTCTCCGACGGTATTAGGCTCAGGCAGCGGACCGCCTGCGGCTGGCAAGCAAAGCCGATGTTGGAGCAGACCGCCGCGTCGCCCGCCGCCGCGCGCGTGCAGTTCACGCACTGGTCGGTCCACCGGCTGCAGTTTGCAGGTCCCTGTTGGATGGAGATCTCCCGCGCCGCCTTGCGTGGCACAATCTCGAGATCGGCAGCGATGGCGGCGCCATGTCCAAGCAGCATCAGGGCCGTGATCGCAATCGCCAGCTGGACACGTGGCATCGGCCGTCTTCCTGTCCCGGAGCTTTGCGCTCCGATCGGCGCGAAACGAAATGGCCGGGGAATCCCCGGCCATCAACGCTAGCACAGATCGTGCAGCATAAATCAATCGGGGGCGCGCTCAGCGCCACTCGACCTTGGTGATCTCGTAGGCCTTGGCGCCGCCCGGCGCCATCACTTCGACCGAGGAGCCCTTCTTCTTGCCGATCAGCGCGCGCGCCAGCGGCGAGGTGATCGAGATGCGGCCCTTCTTGGCGTCGGCCTCGGGCTCGCCGACGATCTGCCAGACCGCCTTCTTCTCGGTGTCCTCGTCGATCAGCGTCACGGTGGCGCCGAACTTGATGGTGTCGCCGGAGAGCTTAGAGATATCGATGACGTCGGCGCGCGCCAGTTTGTCTTCCAATTCGGCGATGCGGCCTTCGTTGTGCGACTGCTCTTCCTTGGCGGCGTGATATTCCGCGTTTTCCGACAGGTCGCCATGGGAGCGCGCCTCGGCGATGTGCTCGATGATCCGGGGACGATCCACGGACTGGCGCTGCTTCAATTCAACCTCCAGGGCGGCATAGCCGCCCGCGGTCATCGGAACCTTTTCCATCATCGCTCTTCGTCCTTTAACATCCTACGTCCCGCCCGACTCGGAGCGGAACGGTTTCACTTGTCAGTATGGCCCACATCGTTGCGAGCGTGTCGCGGCTTCGGGCAATTCCAATTCGACCGGTCCAAGTCACTCACGAGTCGCGCACAGGCCGCGCTGCTCCGAGCCTGCGGGGATCGATCCCACTCTGGATCATGCCCCAAACGCGGAAAACAAAACATCCCCGTGACCGGCAGGTTCCAGCCACGGCAGCCTTATTGCCGATCAGCGTCCGTGCGCGCAGCGCTGACGGTGATCAGGTTTCGGAAAAATAGCTCTGCAATGTGCGGACCTCAAGGTCCCCACCCAGATAGGCCCGGATGCCCTGCGCGGCGGCCACGGCGCCCGAAAGAGTGGTGTAATATGGCACTTTATGCAAGAGGGCAGCGCGCCGCAGCGAGCGGCTGTCGGCCAGCGCCTGCGGACCTTCGGTGGTATTGAAGACCAGCTGAATGTCGCCGTTGGTGATGGCGTCGACGATGTGCGGCCGCCCTTCAAGCACCTTGTTAACCTTTTCCGCCGGCACGCCGCTGTCGATCAGGAAGCGCGCCGTACCCGAGGTGGCGATCACCTTGAAGCCGAGACTCGACAACAGCCGCACCGCGTCCAGGATTCGGGTCTTGTCGCCATCGCGCACCGACACGAACACCGTCCCCTTGCGCGGCACCCGCGTGCCGCCGCCGAGCTGGCTCTTGGCAAAGGCGACCTCGAACGAGGAGTCGATGCCCATGACCTCGCCGGTCGAGCGCATTTCCGGGCCGAGCACGGTATCGACGCCGGGGAAGCGGGCGAACGGAAACACCGATTCCTTGACGCCGACATGGTCCAGTGCGCGCTTTTCGAGCTTGAAATCCGGAAGCTTTTCGCCGGCCATCAGCCGGGCGGCGATCTTCGCCACCGGCATGCCCATCACCTTGGCGACGAACGGCACGGTGCGTGAGGCGCGCGGGTTGACTTCGAGCACGTAAATGTCGCCGTCCTTGACGGCGAACTGCACGTTCATCAGGCCGACCACGTCGAGACCGAGCGCCAGTTCGCGGGTCTGCCGTTCCAGCTCGGCGATGATGGCGGCATCGAGCGAGTGCGGCGGGAGCGAGCAGGCACTGTCGCCGGAGTGGATGCCGGCTTCCTCGATGTGCTCCATGATGCCGACGATGAAAGTGTCCTTGCCATCGCATAGGCAGTCGACGTCGATCTCGGTGGCATCCGACAGGTAGCGGTCGAACAGCAGCGGATTGGTGCCCAGCACGGTGTTGATCTGGCCGGTCTTGTCATTCGGGTAGCGCGCCTTGACGTCGCCTGGCACCAGTTCCGGCAGCGTGCCGAGCAGATAATCGCCGAGCTGGGAGTCCTCGCGGATGATCTGCATGGCGCGGCCGCCGAGCACATAGGACGGGCGCACCACCAGCGGCAGGCCGAGGTCGGCGGCCACCAGCCGCGCCTGCTCGACCGAATAGGCAATGCCGTTTTTCGGCTGCTTGAGGCGCAGCTTGTCGAGCACCCGCTTGAAACGGTCGCGGTCTTCGGCGAGATCGATGGCGTCGGGCGAGGTGCCGAGGATAGGCACGTTGGCCGCTTCCAGCGCGCGCGCCAGCTTGAGCGGGGTCTGGCCGCCGAACTGCACGATGACGCCGTGCAGGGTGCCGTTCTGCCGTTCGGTGTCGATGATCTCCAGCACGTCCTCGGCGGTGAGCGGCTCGAAATACAGCCGGTCCGCGGTGTCGTAGTCGGTCGACACGGTTTCCGGGTTGCAGTTGATCATGATGGTTTCGTAGCCGGCGTCGTGCAGCGCGAAGCAGGCGTGGCAGCAGCAATAGTCGAACTCTATGCCTTGGCCGATGCGGTTGGGCCCGCCGCCGAGAATGATCACCTTCGTCAGGTCGGACGGCGCACTTTCGTCTGCCGTGCTGCCGGCAAACGGTGCCTCATAGGTCGAATACATGTAGGCCGTGGGCGAGGCGAATTCGGCGGCGCAGGTGTCGATGCGCTTGAACACCGGCCGGACGTTAAGCGCGCGACGCTTAGCAGTGACCTCGGCCTCGGTGGCATTGCTGAGCACGGCGAGCCGCGCGTCGGAAAAGCCCATCGCCTTGAGCGAGCGCATGCCGAACGCGTGCGCCGGCAGGCCATTGGCCCTGATCTTGTTTTCCGTCTCGACGATGCCGCGCATCTCGGCGAGGAACCACGGATCGATCTTGCAGGATGTGAAAATTTCCTCGTCGGTCCAGCCGAGCCGCATCGCCTGCGCCACCTGCAGCAGGCGGTTCGGCGTCGGCGTGCCAAGCGCGGCGCGGATCGCGTTCTTGTCGTCGCTCTTGCCGATTCCCTCGATCTCGATCTCGTCGAGGCCGGTGAGGCCCGTCTCGAGACCGCGCAGCGCCTTCTGCAGGCTTTCCTGAAACGTGCGGCCGATCGCCATCACCTCGCCGACGGATTTCATCGACGTGGTCAGCGTGTGCGAGGCGCCGGGGAATTTCTCGAAGGCAAAGCGCGGGATCTTGGTGACGATGTAGTCGATAGTCGGTTCGAACGACGCCGGCGTGGCGCCGCCGGTGATGTCGTTGGCGATCTCGTCCAGGGTGTAGCCGACCGCGAGCTTGGCGGCGACCTTGGCGATCGGGAATCCGGTTGCCTTGGACGCCAGCGCCGAGGAGCGCGACACCCGCGGATTCATTTCGATCACCACCATGCGGCCGTCGGCGGGATTGACGCCGAACTGCACGTTGGAGCCGCCGGTTTCCACCCCGATCTCGCGCAGCACCGCCAGCGAGGCGTCGCGCATGATCTGGTATTCCTTGTCGGTCAGGGTCAAGGCCGGCGCCACCGTGATCGAATCGCCGGTGTGGACGCCCATCGGATCGAGGTTCTCGATCGAGCAGACGATGATGCAGTTGTCTTTTTTGTCGCGCACCACCTCCATCTCGAATTCTTTCCAGCCGAGCACACTTTCCTCGATCAGGACTTCGTCGGTGGGCGAGGCGTCGATGCCGCGTTCGACGATCTCGATGAACTCGGCCTTGGTGTAGGCGATACCACCGCCGGTGCCGCCCATGGTGAAGGAGGGCCGGATGATCGCCGGCAGGCCGATGGAGTCGAGCGCCCGCAACGCGTCGGGCAGCGTCTTGGTCTGCATCGAGCGCGGCGTTTCGAGCCCGATCCGGGTCATCGCCTCGCGAAAACGGCCGCGGTCTTCCGCCTTGTCGATGGCGTCGGCGGTGGCGCCGATCATTTCGACATTGAATTTCTCGAGCGTGCCCTGTTTGCGCAGCGACAGCGCGCAGTTCAGCGCGGTCTGTCCGCCCATGGTCGGCAGCAGCGCGAAACCGCCGGGAATGACATCGCGTTCCTTCTCGATGATCTTGGCGACGATCTCGGGCGTGATGGGCTCGATATAGGTCGCATCCGCCAGCTCCGGATCGGTCATGATGGTGGCCGGATTGGAATTGACCAGCACGATCCGGTAGCCCTCTTCCTTGAGGGTCTTCACCGCCTGGGTTCCGGAATAGTCGAATTCGCAGGCCTGGCCGATCACGATGGGACCGGCGCCGATGATCAGGATGGTGGAGATGTCGGTTCTTTTAGGCATCAAGTCTCACGAACTGCGAATTGGGCACAAAAAAAGGGCGCGCCTGCCGCGCGTCCCTCGAAAAACCAGCGCTAGGCGTTCCTTGCGCGCGGCTGTCTTTAGACCAGAATTCGCAGTCTAGGAAGGATTTTAAAGCCCCAATCAACCGGCAATTTTATGCACTTTCGGCCGCTGCTCCGGCGCCCCGCGGAACAGCATCAGCGCCAGCGCCACGGCCTCGCTGCAGCCCCCGACCCAGCCGAGGTCGGAGGGCGACTGGGTCGCCAGCACCAGGCCGCCCAGCGCGCCGCCGATCGCGAAGCCGAAATACATTGCCGATGCGTTCAGCGACAGCGCAATCATCGAGGCCTGCGGTTCGATCCGCACCAGATTGGCGATCTGGCCGGGGTAGAAGGTCCAGCCGGCGATGCCCCAGCAGAAGATCAGGATCAGGACAATCGCCCGCGCATGTTCGGCCGGAGCGAATTTCAAAGTCACCGACAGCAGGGTCAGCGAGACCATCATCACGATCAGCCCAAGCGTCGCCGTCGGGACCGGGCCGAGACGGTCGGCGAGGGTGCCGCCGAGCATGTTGCCGATGGCGGAAGCGCAGCCGAACACCAGCAAGGCGAAACCGACCTCCGAAGGGCTGAAGCTCAGGCTCTGCAGCGGCACCGCCAGGTAGGTCAGGACGGTGAAGCCGCCCATCGCCCAGAACATCGTGACGGCGAGGGCATGCAGCACGGTGCCGTGCCGGGCCACGGCCATCCGCTGGGCGAGCGTCGCGGTGTTGCGCGGCAGGCCGTGCGGCAGGCCAAACAGCAGCCCCGCGAGCGCAACCGCGCCCAGCACCGCGACCATCACGAAGGTTGCGCGCCAGCCCAGATGAACGCCGACCCAGGTGCCGAGCGGCACGCCGAGCACGGTGGCGACTGTCATGCCGGAGGTGACCAGGGCGATCGCCCGTCCGCGCCGTTCCGGCGTGGCGATGGCGACCGCGACGCCGAGCGCGGTCGGCATGCAAAGCCCGGCGCCGAGCGCCATCAGCATGCGGGACGCCAGCAGCATCGCGAATGTGGTGGCCGCCACCGCGATCAGATTGCCGGCGATGAAGCAGCACAGCGCTAGCGCCAGCACGCGCCGGCGGTCGAGATTGTTGAACGCGACCGCCAGCACCGGCGAGCCGACCGCGTAGGTCAGGGCGTAGGCGGTGACCAATTGACCGGTCGCGGCCAGAGAGATGTCCAGATCTACCGCAATTACTGGCAGCAGTCCGGCGATGACAAATGCTTCGGTGCCGATCGCAAAGGCCGCCAGGGCCAGCCAGAACACACTCATCGCGACCATCCAATTGTTCAATGATTATTGAACTATTGAGGCAACCCAGCTCAATGTCAATTAGTTCAAGAAATATTGAACATTGCGGGCAGCCGTCCCGCCGCCTATAATTCCGTTATGAGCCGCCAACCCCACCATCCGACCCGCGAGCAGATCGAGCTGCCCATGGTGCTGGATTGCCTGAGCGATCCGATCCGGCTGGCGATCGTCTATATCCTCGCCCGCCGTGACCTCGCCGCGGCCGAGCTGCGGTGCGGCGACTTCAATGCGCTGAGCGGCAAGTCAAATCTCGCCTATCACTTTGCCAGACTTCGCGAATCCGGCCTGATGCAGACCCGGATCGTCGGCACGGCGCGGCTCATGAAACTGCGGCGCGAGGATCTCGACGCGCGGTTTCCCGGCTTGCTGGACGCGGTCATCGCCGCCGCGGCGCGTGACGCGGAACGGCTGCGGCTCGTCGACAGCGAATTGGCCGCCGCTATCTGATTCTTCGCATGCTGCGTGGGTTGGGGACTGCGCGGGCTCTGGAGGCCCGGCCTGGACTTGAACCAGGATAAAGAGCGATGCACTGCTCCTGCGTAAGCATTCCGCCACCGGGCCCCACGGCCTCATCTTGAACGATCACGGAGGCGTGAGATATTGCTATATTCCAATATCCCTAACCGCTGGTAACCAAACACCTGGGAGCGTTTGCACGTCGATTCAGAAGGCGTGCCGGGCGACAAACGTCATGCGCCACGGGTTATGGCCGATGTTGATTTGAGCCCGGGTCGCCGAAAAACCCGCCGCCGCCAGCTTGGCGATCATGTCCGCCTCGCTGTAGCGCTGCAGCCCGACCCGGCCGCGCAACTGCCGGTAGTCCGAGAGCGCGGTCCGGGCCAGCCCGAACAGCGCGTCGATCAGGAATCCGTGCGCGAGCCCAAACCGCAACAGCGCGGCGACGTCGCGCGCCATCCCGACCTCCGGGCGCAGCACGTCGCCGACGATCAGGCGGCCGGCGGGCTTCAACAGCTTCTTGATCAGCGCGAACGCAGCGCCGAGTTCGTCCGGGGTCATGTATTGCGCCACCGAATTCATCACCGCCAGATCGATCGACTGCTCCGGCATGTGGCGCAGATCGTCCAGCGAGCGGACCCTGATCTTGGTGTTCGGTGCAAACCGCGCGATCAACCGGCCCCGCACGCCCGGAGCCGGCTCCGCCAGATACAACTGACCGCAAGCGTCCGCGACCTGCGCCGCCGACAGCGCCTCGCCGCAGGCATAGTCCAGCACCACGGCGTCGGCGGCGCTGATGTAGCCGATGATATCCTTGGCAATCAGCTGAAAATGCAGGTCGCGGTGCAGCTTGCTGGCATAGATCGTGTGCGTGGAATCGTAATAATCGATCCAGTCATCCATTGCAGTAGGATCCGACAAAACAGAGGGTTCCGGTGCAGGAACCGGGTGCTTACATGGAGCGTTAGTGTGTCCGGCGACCCGTGTCGATGGCCGTCACATCCGGTTCCCCAACGTAACCAGTCTCCTAACAGGAAGGTCCACCGTGAGCAAAGCCAAGTCCGACAAGGTTTCCCCCGACCTCGATACGCCGACCGATCTGTCGCCCGATGCGGTGGAGAAAATCTCCAAAACCCTGAACGTGCTGGTCGCCGACGCGTTCGCGCTCTACCTCAAGACCAAGAATTTCCACTGGCACGTCAGCGGTCGTCATTTCCGCGATTATCACCTGCTGCTCGACGAACAGGCCGACCAGATCTTCGCCTCCACCGACGAGCTCGCCGAGCGGGTGCGCAAGGTCGGCGGCACCACGCTGCGTTCGATCGGCCAGATCAGCAAACTGCAGACCATCAAGGACAATGACGACGACTACGTGCCGCCGCGCGAGATGCTGCGCGAACTGATGAACGACAACAAGCACATCGCCGCCGCCATGCGTAAGGCCCACAAGGTCGTCGACGATCTCGAGGACGCGGCGACCGCCGGGCTGCTCGAGAACTTCATCGATGAGACGGAACGACGAACCTGGTTCCTG
>Ga0209758_1002742_pt1 | contig 17301 bp, 20 predicted proteins | sample AraplaMF_Col_mMF_FD_184258 | JGI IMG/M metagenome (GOLD analysis project Ga0209758, IMG submission 184258) | Arabidopsis root microbial communities from the University of North Carolina, USA - plate scrape MF_Col_mMF (SPAdes) (version 2) | ecosystem: Host-associated > Plants > Roots > Endosphere...
TTGGTGGCGGCGATGATCCGCACGTTGGGGCGGCGGCCGGTCTTGGGGTTGAGCACCGGCTCGGTGCCGTCGATCACCCGCAGCAGGCGCGTCTGGGCGTCCAGCGGCATGTCGCCGATCTCGTCCAGGAACAGGGTGCCGCCGTCGGCCTCGATCAGGCGGCCCATGTCGCCCTCCCCGCGCCCGAACAGCTCGGTCTCGACCCGCTCGCGCGGGACGGCGGCCAGGTTGATGACCACGAACTTGCCGTCGCGGCGACGGCCCAGCTCGTGCAGGGCGCGGGCCACCAGTTCCTTGCCCGTGCCGCTCTCGCCCAGGATCAGCACCGTCAGGTCGGCGCCGACCAGGCGGGCGATCGTGCGATAGACCTCCTGCATCGGGGCCGAGCGGCCGATCAGCGGCAGGCGCTCGTCGCGCATGGCCCGGGCCTGGGCCTTGGAGGCCTCGGCGTCGGCCGGCCGCGACAGGGCCCGGCGGGCGGCGGCGGTGACGTCGTCGAGGTCGAAGGGCTTGGAGACATATTCGAAGGCGCCCGCGTCGGCGGCGTTGACGGCCGTCAGCAGGGTGTTCTGGGCGCTCATCACGATGATCGGCAGCTTGGGCCGTTCCTTGCGGATGCGCGGCAGCACGTCGAAGACGTTCTCGTCCGGCATCATCACGTCGGTGACGATCAGGTCGCCCTCGCCGTCCGTGACCCATTTCAGCAGGGTGGTGGCGTTGCCGGTCGCCCGGACCTGATATCCCAGCCGGGTGAAGGCCTGGCTGAGCACCAGCCGCACCGAGCTGTCGTCGTCGGCGATCAGGATCTTCTTGCTGGCGGCGTTCATGCGTGGGCGTCTCCAGTGGAGGGGGCAAGCTTTCCGGTCGCCATCGGCAGCAGCACGCGGAAGACCGTGCGGCCGGGCTCGGAGTCGAAGTCGATCAGGCCGCCGTGGCTGGTCACCAGCTTGGTGACCAGGGCCAGGCCGAGGCCCGTGCCGTTGGCCTTGGTGGTGACGAACGGCTGGAACAGGTGGTCGCGCAGGCTGGGCGGCACGCCCGGGCCGTTGTCCTGCACGCGGATCTCGATCGGCGCGCCGGCCGTGGCCTTGCCGTCGGCGCCGCGCACGCGGACGCCGGGACGCCAGGCGGTCTGAATCGACAGGATGCCCTGGCCGTCGCCGCGCATGTGGGCGGCCTCGGCGGCGTTCTTGACCAGGTTCAGGAACACCTGGATCAGGTGGTCCTCGTCGCCCCAGACGTCCGGCAGAGACGGGTCGTAATGTTCCTGCAGCGCCAGGCCGTCGGCGACGCCGTTGACCACCAGGGCCCGGACGCGGTCCAGCACCTGGTGGATGTTGACCGCCTCGCGCGGGCCCGGGACCTCGTCGGAGAACGCCTCCATGCGGTCGACCAGCCGGCGGATGCGGTCGGTCTCGTCGACGATCAGCTGGGCCAGGGGCTGGTCGGCGGCGCTGGCGCCGGTCTTCAGCAGCTGGGCCGCGCCGCGGATGCCGGCCAGCGGGTTCTTGATCTCGTGGGCCAGCATGCGGCCCAGCCCCACCACCGAGCGCAGGCCGGCGGCGTCCGACGCGCGCTCCACGCCCAGCACGCCCTTGACGTGCAGGCTCAGCAGCACCGAACCGTCGCCCAGGGGCGCGGCCGCGCCGTCGGCCTCGAACGGCGGCTGGCCAAACAGGTTGACCTCGACCCCGTGCTCGCGGACCAGGGCCCCTTCGAACAGGGCGCGGTCCATCATCGAGACCAGCACCGAACCCGGCGGCAGGGCGGCGCGGAACCGGCCGCGGGCCAGCAGCGACAGGCCCTGGCCGAACAGGGCCTCGGCCGCCTCGTTGACCGCCACCAGCGCGCCGTCGCGGTCGACCACCAGGGCCGGCTCGGGGCTGAGGTCGAAGGCCGCGATCTTCAGGCTGTCGGCGATCTGGGCCGAGGCGATGCGGGCGTGATCGCTCATGCGGCCAGCCTCCGGTCGCCCAGCCACAGGGCCGCCAGGCCGTCCTCGATCGCGACGGGATCCTCCAGCCGGCAGAGGGCGGCGCGGGCCGCGCGGCGAGCCTCCTCGCTGTCGGGCCAGGGCGCGGCCTCGATGTAGGACGCCAGGTGCTTGCGGAACATCTTCAGGCCCAGGGCCTGGCCGTAGAAGTCGAGGCTGCGGCGGAAATGGGTGACGGCGATGGCCAGGCGTTCCTCGGCGTCCGGCTCGCGGAAGCCCTCGCCCCGCAGCGCCGCCTCGATGGCCTGGGCGATCCAGGGACGGCCGTAGACGCCGCGGCCGATCATCACCCCGTCGGCGCCGGACTGGTCCAGGGCGGTGCGGGCGGTGTCGCCGTCGACGATGTCGCCATTGACCAGCACCGGGACGCCGACCGCGGCCTTGACCGCCGCCACGGCCTCCCAGTCGGCCTGGCCCTTGTAGAACTGGCAGCGGGTGCGGCCATGGACGGTGATGGCCTGGGCGCCGGCGTCCACGGCCCGGCGGGCGATGTCGGCGGCGTTGCGGCTGTCGTCGTCCCAGCCCAGGCGCATCTTGACCGTGACGGGAACGTCGACGGCCTCGACCGCCGCGGCGACCAGGGCCTCGGCCAGGTCCGGCTCGCGCATCAGGGCCGAGCCGGAGGCGGCGCCCCTGGTGACTTCCTTGGCGGGGCAGCCGAAGTTCAGGTCGATGATCTGGGCGCCGGCGTCCGCGGCCATCCGCGCGCCCTGGGCCATGAAGCCGGGATCGCGGCCCACCAGCTGGACGACCATCAGCGGCAGGCCCTCGCCCACCGCGGCGCGTCGCACCACGTCGGGACGGCCGCGCGCGAACTCGGCGCAGGCCACCATCTCGGTGGCCACATAGGCCGCGCCCAGGCGGGTGGCGGTTTCCCTGAAGGGCAGGTCGGAGACGCCCGTCATCGGCGCGATCCAGACACGCCCGGGCACCTCTACCTTGCCGATTGTGAGACCGTTGCTCATTTTCTATGCATCCCCGTCGCACTGTTTTTAGGCAATTTGTGCGGCGCCGTAAAGCCTCCTTCTCTGGACAAGTTAATTTGGCCCGCTAAACAGCCCCAATGACCTTCTCCGCCGTCATCGTCGCCGCCGGTTCCGGCGTCCGGGCCGGGCCCGGCCAGGCCAAGCAATGGCGTAGGCTGGCGGGGAAAACCGTGCTGCGCTGGTCGGCGGAAGCCCTGCTGGCCGGCGGCGCGCAAAAGCTCGTGATCGTTGCGGATTCGCGGGCGCGGCCGCTTCTGGACATGGCGATGAAAGGCCTGAGGGGCTGGACGACGACGCCCGGCGGCGCGACTCGCGCCCTCTCCGTCCAGGCCGGCCTCGCGGCGCTGATTGATCGCCCGGCCGATGAACCCGTCCTGATCCACGACGCCGCCCGACCCTTTCTCGGCGCCGCAACAATCCAGGCGGTATTGAAGGCCCTCGAGGTCGCCGATGGCGCGATTCCGGCCTTGCCGGTGGCCGATACGCTGAAAAGCGGGGCGCTCGAGTCCAACGTTGTCACCAAACCGCGAAACGACCTGTGGCGGGCCCAGACCCCGCAGGCTTTCCGCCGCGATCGCCTGCTGGCCGCCTACGCCGCCTGGGAAGGACCCGACGAGCCGACCGACGACGGCCAGGTGGTCGAACGCCACGGCGGCCGGGTCGTGATCGCGCCCGGCGACCCGATGCTGATGAAACTGACCTATCCGGAGGACTTCGCCATGGCCGAGCAACTGGCGGGCCGCGCGCGGATCACCCGCATGGGCCAGGGTTTCGACGCCCACCGCTGGGGCCCTGGAGACTCCGTGTGGCTGTGCGGCGTCGAGATCGTCCACGACGAGACCCTGATCGGCCATTCGGACGCCGACGCCGGCCTGCACGCCCTGACCGACGCCATCCTGGGCGCGATCGGCGAAGGCGACATCGGCGACCACTTCCCGCCCACCGACCCGCAATGGAAGGGCGCGTCCTCCGACCGGTTCCTGGCCCACGCCGTGGACCTGGTCCGCCAGCGCGGCGGAACCCTGGTCAATGTCGACGTGACGCTGATCTGCGAGCGGCCCAAGATCAAGCCGCACCGGGCGGCGATGCGCGAGCGCCTGGCCCAGATCCTGGACCTGCCGCTGGACCGGGTCAGCGTCAAGGCGACCACCACCGAGGGCATGGGCTTCACCGGCCGCGGCGAAGGCCTGGCCGCCCAGGCGATCGCTGTGGTCGAGACGCCGGCCTGAACATCGGCGACAGATCCGGCGGGAACAGCAGCCTCGTCAGCCGAGCTTGCTGACCTCGCGGACCACCTCCAGGAACGCGCGCAAGGCCAGCGGCGCCGCGCGATGTCCGGGATAGTAGACCGCCGCGGCTTCCGTCGCGGGCAGCCAGGGCGCCAGGACTTCGCGAACCTGTCCCACCGCCAGCGCCGCGGCGGCCGCCGGCTCGGCCACATAGGCCACGCCCAGCCCCTTGACGGCGGCCTCGACCATCAGGTCCTCGTCGTCGAGGATGATCGATCCTGCTGTTTCGACCGTCATGGCCTGGCCGTCCCGCTCGAACTCCCAGCGATAGAGCCTGCCGCTCGGCAGGCGGTGGCCGATGCAACGATGCGCCCCAAGATCGTCGGGCGTGGTCGGTACGCCGGCGCGATCGAGATAGGCCGGAGACGCGACGCACAGGAACCGTAGCGGGCGCGTCAGCGGAACGGCGATCATGTCGCGCGGGATCGACTCGACAAGCCGCACCCCCGCATCGAATCCACCCGCCACGATATCGATCAGCGCCCCTTCGACGACCAGATCCACGATCACGTCGGGATGACGTTGCGACAGGAGCGGAAGGACGTCCCGGACGATCAGCGCCGCCGCCACGCGCGGCGCATTGATGCGGACCACGCCAGCCACGCCGCCGCGGAACGCCGCCACGCTCTCCAGGGCTTCGTCCAGCGAGGCGAGCGCCGGCTGCAGGCGGGCCAGCAGCTGAAAGCCGGCCTCGGTCGGCGAGACGCTGCGGGTCGTGCGGTTGAGCAGGCGCATGCCCATGCGCGCCTCGAGGGCGCGCATCGTGTGGCTCAAGGTGGACGGCGCGACTCCCAGCTCATCGGCCGCGCGACGGAAGCTGCGGTGTGTGGCGACCACCACGAAGGCCGTCAGGTCGTTGAGCGAGGGACGTGACATTGATGGTATTTTTGCATCATGTCATGCGCATTTCAAAGTCTTATCCAGCAATCGTCCGGCCCTTATCTCGCGGATCGGCGGCTCGCCCGCCCCAACCCTGGAAAGGAACGAGACATGACCAAGCCCGAGGCCGTCTTCCCCGCCGATCGCCACGCCCTCTATGAGATCCACCGATACTCGGCCGCGATCCGCTCCGGAGACCTTCTCTTTGTTTCCGGACAGGTCGGAAGCCGCGAGGACGGCTCGCCGGAACCCGTGTTCGAGGACCAGGTCCGCCGGGCGTTCGCCAATCTCCGGGCGGTCCTGGCCACCGCGGGCTGCGATCTTCGCGACGTGGTCGACGTCACCACCTTCCATACCGATCCGGAGGCGCAGATCGACACGGTGCTGGCGGTTCGCGCCGAGGAGATCGGCGATCCGCCCTATCCGAACTGGACGGCGGTCGGCGTGAACTGGCTGGCCGGCTTCGACTTCGAGATCAAGGCCATCGCCCGCATTCCGCAGTGACCTCAGGCCGGCGCCTGCGCAGTCGATGTCGGGCCAGGGAAAGAGCACGTCGGGGGATGACGGACTCGGGGACGGTCGCCAAGATGGCCCGAAGGAGTCTCCACTATGTTCCCCCTCGAAATCCAGACCCTGGCCCGCCTGCTGATCGACGAGGCGCGCCAGAGGTCGCTGCGGCTGGTCACGGCCGAGAGCTGCACCGGCGGGCTGGTCGCGGGCGCGATCTGCAGCATCGCCGGGGCGTCCGACGTCTTCGAGCGGGGCTTCGTCACCTACACCAACCGCGCCAAGTCCGAGATGCTGGGGGTGCCGGGCGACCTGATCGCCGACCACGGGGCGGTGTCGGAGGTGGTGGCGCGGATGATGGCCGAGGGCGCGCTGGAGGCCAGCAACAGCCATGTCGCCGTGGCGATCACCGGGGTGGCCGGCCCCGGCGGCGGCTCGCCGCTGAAGCCGGTCGGCACGGTGCATTTCGCCGTCGCCCGCGCCAACCGCTCGGTCGTCCATCGCCACGAGCTGTTCGACGGCGAGACGCGCGAGGGCGTGCAGCTGGCGGCGGTGCGCACGGCGCTGGAGATGCTGCGCGAGGCGGTGGCCTAGATGCCCGAGGCCGCGCCCAGCGACTGGCGGCGCTTCGTCGGCCTGGAGCTTTCGCGGAGCGCCCTGGCCAAGGCGGCGGCGCGCAAGACCGAGCTGCGCCACGCCGTCCGGGTATCGGCGGCGGTCGTGGCGGCCTACGCCCTGGCCACCCTGCTGCGCCTGCCCCAGGGCTATTGGGCGGTGTTCACGGCGGTGATCATCGTCCAGTCCAGCCTCGGCGCGACGATCACCGCCTCGATCGAGCGGCTGATGGGCACGGTCGTCGGCGCGGCCGCCGGGGCCGGGGCGGCCATGCTGCACGCCCGCTGGCCCGAGGCCGGCGGGCCGATCCTGGCGGTCACCGCGGCCCTACTGGCCTTCCTGGCCGCCGTCCGCCCGGCCTTCAAGGTGGCGCCGGTCACCGCGGTGATCATGCTGATCGGCACGACCACCCACATGGACCCGCTGGTCGCCGCCGTCCTGAGGGTGGCCGAGATCACGGTCGGCAGCGTGGTCGGCATCGCCGCCACCCTGCTGATCTTCCCGGCCCGGGCCCACGCCACGGTGGTCGACAGCGCCGACACGGTGGCCGGCCTGCTGGCCGAGCTGCTGGAGCACTACGCCCTGAAGCTGAAGGGCGGCGCGACCGAGCTGGAGGCCCGCGGCCACTACGACGACACGCTCAAGGCGCTGTCCAAGCTGCAGACCGCCATGACCGAGGCCGAGCGCGAGAGCGCCAGCCGGCTGAGCGACCATTCGGTCACCGACGCCCTGCCCCGCACGCTGTGGAGGCTGCGCAACGACTGCGTGATGATCGGCCGGGCGCTGCGCGAGGCCTTCCCCTCGCCCGGCCTGGCCCTGCCCTCGGCGGCCATGCTGAACGCCAGCGCGACCTTCCTGCGGGCCTGCGCGGCCCTGCTGTCGGATGGCCCGCGCCCCGATCGCCTGGCCTTCGCCGAGGCGCACCAGGCCTTCCAGGCGGCCGTCGAGGCCCTGCGGGCCGGCGGCGGCACCCGGGCCCTGGCCTTCGACGACGCGGCCCGGGTCTTCGGCCTGGTGTTCGCGGTCGAGAACCTGTTCGGCAATCTCGGCGACTTCGAGGAACGGGTCGAGGAAACCGTCGGCAAACGGGCCTAGGGTGGATTCCAATTCTGGTTGTGAACTTCAGGTGTCATCCCGGGCGGAGGACCGCGCAGCGGGCCGCAGACCCGGGATCCAGGTGAGCCGCAACGCCTTCACCCCGTCCCCGGGGTCCCGGACAGCCTCTGCGAGGATTCCGGGATGAAAACCTTTTAAGGCTTTGATTTCGCTGGAATATCCTGCGTCGCGAAGTTGGATGCAGGCGCTGGAGCCAGCCCGGACGAGTCCCCGGCCTAGGTCGCCAGATAGGGTTTGTAGCTCTTTTCCTCGACGATGTCCGAGCCCGCCAGCAGGTTGATCTGGCGCTTCACGGCGGCGCGGCGGTCGTTGTCGATATAGACCCGGCGGGCCAGCGCGACGAACGTCGGGCCGAAGTCCTGGCGGCGCTCGCAGTCGCGCTTGCCGTCCTCGATGTCCCAGAGGGCGGCGTTGATCTCGGTCAACTGGGTGATCAGGTCCTCCAGTTCCGGCGAATGCTGGAGTTCGCGGGCCGCGGTCTCCTCCAGCAGGGCCAGCTCGGCCTTGACGTTGGCTTCCTTGGCCGGATCGGCGATCCGCATCGCCTTGACCCGCAGGATGGTGATCTTGTCGATCAGCTCGCCGGCCGAGACGGGCGCCAGGATGGGCATCTTCAGGAAACTCCGGCGATCAGGCGTTGCAGGGCCGCGTCCACCACGTCCAGCGGCAGGGCGGCCATGTCCTGTCCGTAGTCCTCCGCGACCAGCAGCTCAAGGCGCGACGCGGCGGGACGAAACTTGACCGCCTTGCGACGGTCCTTCTGCAGCGACAGCAGGGGCGCCCCGCCGGCCGCCAGCATGTGGCCGGGGCCGGCGTCGTTGGCGATCGCGGCCGTCAGGCGGCCGGCCAGGGCGATGGCCAGCAGCGGCCCTCTCACCTCGGGAAAGCCGTCGGTGCGGTCCGCCTCCGGGAACAGCGCCTCGGGGACCGCCTCGCGCGCCGCCTGGGCGTCGGCCGCCTCGTCGGGACCGAAGAAGAACACCGCCTTGCGGCCGGACGCCTCGATGCGGCGGGCCAGGTCCAGATAGCGCTCCAGCGGCCAGCGCTTGTCCTGGCCGCCCGCGCCGGGCGCCAGGCCGACATAGACGGGGCCGCCATGGCGGGCGGTCGGCAGCAGGGCGCGGGCGGCGTCGACGGCGTCGGGATGGAAGAGGGCCAGCGGGCGCGGCGCGCCGGCGCCGTCGGTGGCCAGGGCCAGCAGCCGGGCCAGCCGATCGACCACGGCGACCGGCCAGCCGGGCCTGCGCGCCTCGGCGGCGGCCGAGACGAAGCGGCCCTTGGCGGCTCGGCGGGCCACCAGGCTGCGGCGGGCGTTCTCCTGGGTGTCGATCACCAGGTCGAAGGTCCGCCCGCCGAACGGCCTGACCCAGGGCAGGACGTCCAGGGCTGCGTCGCCCGTCCGGCCGTCGGTCAGGACCTCGTCGATATAGCCGGCTGTCACGGCCTTCAGCGGCCCGGCATAGACCGTCTGCCCCTTGGCGGCGCACCAGGTGATCCGGGCCTGCGGAAAGGCGGCGCGCAGGCCCGCGATGAACGGCAGCTTGATCAGGCCGTCGCCGATCACCTCGCCCATGGAATAGATCAGGATCGACTGGACCATGGCCCGGCTTAGGCCGCCGGCCGCATTTTGGTCAACGCCGGACTACCAAATGTGAGTAATCACTTGCAGGCTTGGGAAGCGGTGCTAGACTCCCCGTCATGAACGCTAAGCCCAGGATCGAACGCGCCGCCCTCGAGGTCTTCGTCGACCGGGGGGTCGACGCGGCCACCACCAAGCTGATCGCCGCCAAGGCCGGGGTGTCGGAAGGCGCGATCTATCGCCACTGGAAGAGCAAGGACGAGCTGGCCCTGGGCCTGTTCATGGCCACCCACCGCCGGCTTTCGGACCTGATCACGGTCAACGCCGACATGGTCAGCGGCGTCCAGGCCAAGGCCGCCGCCGTGGTCCGCGCCTATTGCACCGTGGCGGATGAGGACTGGCTGCTGTTTTCCTTCCACCTGCTGCAGCTTCACCACTTCCTGCCCTACTACCAGGAAGACGGCCGCGACCCGGTGACCATGGTCGAGGGACTGGTCAAGCGGGCGATGATGGAGGCGCAGTTGCCGCCGGGCGACCCGCGCGTGATCGCCGCCATGGCCATCGGCGTGATCACCCAGACCGCCCAGAACAAGGCCTATGGCCGGCTGGGCGACGACGCCCTCTCGGCCCACGCCCCCCTGATGACCGCGGCCGTCCAGGCCGTGCTTTCCGCCCGATGAAAGCGCGACAGCCAAAAGTGGTCGCCGGTTTTGGCGGCCGTCGCGCGGCAAAGAAGGAACACCGGACCATGCGCAGCGCGCTGTTCAACGTCTACTACTGGGTGCTGTCGATCTTCTACGGCCTGTCGGCCGCCCTCTCCGCCCTGCTCCCGGGCCGCCGGCCGATCGCCTTCGCCCTGCGCCTCTACAGCCAGCGGATGCTCTGGGCGCTGCGGGTCTTCGCCGGGGTGAAGATCGACCTGAAGGGCCAGGAGAACCTGCCCCAGGGCGCCTTCATCATCGCCGCCAAGCACCACAGCTGGGGCGACGGCTTCGTGATGTTCGCCAATGTCGAGAACCTATCGTTCGTGACCGGCGACCACCTGGAGAAGTTCCCGCTGGTGGGCCAGATCCTCAAGAAATTCGGGGCGATCGTGGTCGACAGCTGCGGCGGGCCGGAGGCGCGCAAGGCGCTGTCGCAAAGCGCCGCCCAGGTGGCCGCCGAGGGCCGCCGCATCCTGATCTATCCGGAAGGCCACCTGGCCGCGCCCGGCGAGCGGTTCCGCTACCGCACCGGCGTCTACCACATGAGCCGGGACTTCGGCCTGCCGGTGGTGCCGGTGGCGACCAACCTGGGCTGCTTCTGGCGGCAGACCGACAAGAAGAAAACCCCCGGCACGGCGACGATCGAGTTCCTGCCGCCCCTGCCCCAAGGTCTCTCCAAGGCCGAGTTCATGGCCCGGATGGAAGACGTCATCGAGACCCGCACCAACCAGCTGATCGCCCAGGCGCGCGGCGAACCTGTCAGGCCCTCGGTGCTGGTCGAGTGGAACGGGCGCAAGAACGTGGCGGCCGGCGCGCCGCAAACCGCCTGAACTTGCCGCCGTGGTCGCCAATCTCGTCACCCTGACGCGGATCCTGCTGCTGCCGGTCCTGGCGGCGGCGATCCTGTCGGGTCACGGCTGGGCGGCCCTGGCGCTGTTTCTCGCGGCGGGGGCCACCGACATCCTTGACGGCCAGTTGGCGCGGCGGCTCGGCCAGACCTCGCCCCTCGGCGCCATGCTGGACCTGCTGGCCGACCGGCTGCTGACCTTGACGAGCCTGGGCGCCCTGATCGCGACCGGCGCGTTCGCCGGAGCCTGGATTGCCGCGCCCCTGGTCCTGATCGCCCGCAACTTCGCCGTCGCCGGCCTGCAGCAGGCGCTTCCGGAAGGCGACTTCGACCTGGCCGCGATTGAATATCCGAAGATCGCCCTGAACTTCCTGGGCGTGTCGCTGCTTCTGGCGCCGGTCGGCGCGAGCGACGCGGGCCTATGGGCGATCGCGGCCAGCGCCGTCCTGTCGGGAGGCAGCGTGGCGGTCTATGGGCGTCGAGCGCTGGCCGCCTTTCGCGACTGACGCGGCCCGCGGCGGGTCAGACCTCGACCGGGCACTCCGCCGGCGCGGGCACGAACGTCCCGTCCTCCCGACGCCGGTCGAAATGCTTGGTCGCGCAACCGGTCGAGCACAGAATGCCCTGGTCCGACCAATAGAGCGGGGCCTCGTCCTCATGGCGGAAGGCCGGCGCGCCCCAGGCCAGGCCGCATTCCACGCAGGCGGGCGTCCTGGTCAGCATCAGGCGCCAGAGTCCATGGGGGCCTCGGCCGCTGGCTGGATCGTGACGCTCTCGCCGCAGCCGCAGGCGTCGGTCTCGTTGGGATTGTTGAACACGAACTTCGACGACAGCCGGGTGGTCTCGTAGTCGATCGTGGTGCCGATCAGGAACAGCACGGCCTTGGGGTCGATCAGGATGGTCACCCCCTGGTCCTCGACCACCTCGTCGATCGGCCCCTTCTCGGCAGCGTATTCGAAGATGTATTCCGAGCCCGCGCAGCCGCCGTTCTTCACGCCCACCCGCAGGCCCGCATAGGGCTTATCGGCCCGGTCCATGATCTCCTTGACCCGCGCGGCGGCGGCCGGGGTCAGGGTGACCACCTTGGGACGGGGGCGACGCGAGCGAACGGTGACGGCGGTTTCCATATTGCGGATCCTACTCCTATCCGCTCATCCCGGCGAATGCCGGGACCCAGATCCCAAGGCTTGGGGCCTGATGGGACGAGCTCCGCGCTCTTGGCGTCGGCCTCAGAGCCATTCCATCTGGGTCCCGGCATTCGCCGGGATGAGCGGTATTAAACTTTCGAACCGATCAGAACATGTTCAGTTGCAGCTTGGCCTCGTCGCTCATCCGCGAGGGGTCCCACGGCGGCTCGAACACCAGATCGACGTGGCACGACTTGATGTCGGCGATCTCCATGACCGCGTCCTTGACCCAGCCCGGCATCTCGCCAGCCACCGGGCAGCCCGGGGCGGTCAGGGTCATGTCGATGGCCACGTCCTTGTCGTCGGACACGTCCACCTTGTAGATCAGGCCCAGCTCGTAGATGTCGACCGGGATTTCCGGGTCGAACACCGTCTTCAGCTTCTCGATCAGCTGGTCGGTCAGCTTGTCGAGCTCGGCCTGGGGGATCTTGGAGACAGCTTGGTCGGTCATGTCGCTCAACTGAAGAAACTGCGGGCCTTGGCCAGCGCGCTCACGAACGCGTCGGCCTCGTCCAGGGTGTTATATAGGGCGAAGGAAGCGCGGGCGCTCGATGTGAGGCCAAACCGCTTCATCAGGGGCTCGGCGCAATGGGTGCCGGCGCGGACGGCCACGCCGTAGCGGTCCAGCACCTGGGCCACGTCGTGGGCATGGGCGCCCTCGACCACGAAGCTCAGCACCGCGCCCTTGCCAGGGGCCGTGCCCAGGATCCGCACGCCGTTGACGCCGTCCAGCTGGTCGACGACCCGCTGGTAGAGGGCGTGCTCGTGGGCCAGGGCCGCGTCGCGGTCGATGGTGTTTAGCCATTCGATCGCCGCGCCCAGGCCGACGGCCTCGAGGATCGCCGGGGTGCCGGCCTCGAACCGGTGCGGCGGGTCGGCGTAGGTGACGGTTTCCAGCGACACCGAGCCGATCATCTCGCCGCCGCCCTGGTACGGCGGCAGGGCCGCCAGGCGCTCGGCCTTGCCGTACAGCACGCCGATGCCCGTGGGGCCGTACAGCTTGTGGCCGGAGAAGACGTAGAAATCGACGTCCAGGGCCTTCACGTCGACCTTCGAATGGACGATGGCCTGGCAGCCGTCCAGCAGCGTCAGGGCGCCGGCCGCGTGGGCCAGGCGGACGATCTCGGCGGCGTCGTTGATGGTGCCCAGCACGTTCGACATGTGGCTGATGGCCACCATCCTGGTGCGCTCGGACAGCAGGCCCTGGTAGGCCTCCATGTCCAGCCGGCCGTCGTCGGTGACAGGGACGAACTTCAGGACCACGCCGTAGCGCTCGCGCAGGAAGTGCCACGGCACGATGTTGGCGTGGTGCTCCATCACCGACAGCACGATCTCGTCGCCGGCCTTCAGGCTCCGGCCGAAGGTGTCGGCCACCAGGTTGACGCCCTCGGTGGCGCTCTTGGTCCAGATGATTTCCGACGGCTGGGCGTTGGTGAACTTCGCGACGGTTTCCCGCGCGGTTTCATAGGCTTGCGTCGTTTCGTTGGCCAGGGTGTGCAGGCCGCGATGGACGTTGGCGTAGCTGGTGCGGGCCAGGCCGGTCATGGCCTCCAGCACCGCTTCGGGCTTCTGGGCGCTGGCGGCGCTGTCCAGATAGACCAGCGGCCTGCCGTGCACCTGGCGGGCCAGGATCGGGAACTGGGCGCGGATCGCCTCGACGTCGAAGGGGGCGTCAAACGCCATCAGACCGCCCTCCCCAGCCGGGCGGCGACCCAGGCGGCGGCCACTTCACGCGCGCCCTCGTGCTCGATGCGCTCGACCACCTCGCCCAGGAAGGCCTGGGTGAGCATGGCCTTCGCCTCGGCCTCGGGGATGCCGCGCTGGCGGGCGTAGAAGATCTGCTCGTCGTCCAGGGCGCCGATGGTGTTGCCGTGGGCGCAGGCGACGTCGTCGGCGAAGATCAGCAGCTCGGGCTTGGCGTCGACCTCGGCCTTGTCCGACAGGATCAGGGCGTGGTGGCCCATGCGGGCGTCGGTCTGGTCGGCGCCGGGCTGGACAACGATCCGCCCCTGGAACACGCCGCGCGCCTGGTCGTCGACCACGCCCTTGGTCAGCTGGCTGGTGATCCCGTCGACGCCGCCGTGGGTGACGACGGTGGTCTGGTCGGCGTGACGCTGGTTCTCGAGGACATAGACGCCGTCGAGGCGGACACTGGCGTGAGCGCCGGGGTGGTTGACCCGGGTCTCGATCCGCTGGCGACGGGCGCCGGAGGTCAGGACGGTCTGGTTGAAGGTCGCGCCGGGGGCCAGGTTCACGATCGCCGTCGTCACGCCGAAGGCCTCGGCCGCGTCGTCGGCCACCACGATGCGTTCGAGCCTGGCGCCGTCCTCGAGGAAGATCTCGACCAGGGTGTTGGCGAGGTAACGATCGCCCCTGCCTTCGTGGCTCTCGAGCAGAACCGCCGAGACGCCGGCCTCGACCACGACGCCGAAGCGCGCATGGTGGGAGGTGCCATCCGTGGCCGACACGAAGCGGACGCTGGCGACATCATCGCCCGTGAAGGTGATGATCGAGGCGCGCGGTTCGATCGCCTTGTCGGCCGCCAAGGCCGCCATTGGCAAATCGGCCGGATCGTAGGGATTGTCAGGCGAGTCGTGTTCGGTGAATTGGACGGTCTCGGTGTCTTCGCCTGGCCACCAGTTGGCGCGACCGTTGGCGATCACCAGCTCCACGTCGGTCGAGCCCTTGAAGGGGCCGCCAGCCTGGATCGTGTCGAAGAACACCGGCGAGATCGGCGGTACGGTGCGCATCAGCCCGCGCAGGTCGGTCCAGCGCCAGTCCTCGTCGCGGCGCGACGGCAGCTGGGTCAGGTCGCCGGTTTTCAGGGCGGTGGCGAGGGTCATCGGAAGATCCTCCCCCTCTGGGGGAGGTGTCGGCGCGCAGCGACGACGGTGGGGGGCGTGTTCGGCAGGTTCAGCAAGCTCCCCCCACCGATCGCTTCGCGATCGCCTCCCCCACAGGGGGAGGGCCTGGGCCGTGCGACCGCCATCACGCCGCCACCGTGTACTTGTCGTAGCCCTCGGCCTCGAGCTGCAGGGCCAGCTCCGGGCCGCCCGAGGCGACGATGCGGCCGGCGGCCAGTACGTGGACGCGGTCGGGTTTGATGTAGTCCAGCAGGCGCTGGTAGTGGGTGATGACCAGCATGCCGCGATCGGGGGCGCGCAGGGCGTTGACGCCTTCCGAGACGATCTTCAGGGCGTCGATGTCCAGGCCCGAATCCGTCTCGTCCAGGATCAGGAACTTCGGCGACAGCATCGCCATCTGCAGGATTTCCATCCGCTTCTTCTCGCCGCCCGAGAAGCCGACGTTCAGGCCGCGCTTGAGCATGTCGAAGTCGATCTTCAGCGCCGCGGCCTTTTCCTTGGCCAGCTTCAGGAAGGCCGGGGCGGCGATCTCGTCCTCGCCGCGCGCCCGGCGCTGGGCGTTCAGCGCCGTGCGGATGAAGGTCAGGGCCGGTACGCCCGGGATCTCCAGCGGATACTGGAACGACAGGAACACGCCCTTGGCGGCCCGCTCGTTGGGCTCCAGGGCCAGCAGGTCCTCGCCGTTCAGCGTCGCCGAGCCCTGCGTGACCTCGTAGCCGCCCCGGCCGCTCAGCACGTAGGACAGGGTCGACTTGCCCGCCCCGTTCGGCCCCATGATGGCGTGCACCTGCCCGGCCGGCACGTCGAGCGTGACGCCCTTGAGGATCGGCTTGTCGCCGACATTGGCGTGGAGGTTCTGGATGGAGAGCATGTCTACGCGTCGTCCGTATAGTAGGTGTCAAAGGTCCGATACTGGACCGGATATTCGGCGGAGATCTCCGCCGCCAATTCGTGAATCTCGTCCTCGCAGTCAGCGAGAACGTCGGGCGTGATCAGCCGAATAGTATCGAAATCGACCACGAACAGTTGCCTCTCAGCCATTTCAGCGCGAACGACGGCGACGTATTCCTCGTCATTGTCGGCGCGCGCCAGAATGTTGGCGTAGGCGCCTCGCGCACCCTCGCCGAGCGCGCTGCTGTCGAGAGGTCGCACGTGCACGACTGAAAGCCGGGAGCCCCCCATGCTCATCCCACTGAGCCTTCCAGCGAGATCGCCACCAGCTTCTGGGCCTCGACGGCGAATTCCATGGGCAGTTGCTGCAGCACGTCCTTGACGAAGCCGTTGACCAGCAGGGCCACGGCCTCTTCCTGGGAAAGCCCGCGCTGCTGGCAGTAGAACAGCTGGTCGTCAGACAGGCGAGTCGTGGTGGCCTCGTGCTCGAACACCGAATGGCCGTTGCGGGCCTCGATGTACGGGACGGTGTGGGCCGCGCAGGTCTTGCCGATCAGCAGGCTGTCGCACTGGGTGAAGTTGCGCGCGCCCTTGGCCTTGGGGTGGGCCGAGACTAGGCCGCGATAGGTGCTGGTCGACTTGCCGGCGCTGATGCCCTTGGCGACGATCCGCGAGCGGGTGTTGGCCCCCAGGTGGATCATCTTGGTGCCGGTGTCGGCCTGCTGGTGGCCGTTGGTCACGGCGATCGAGTAGAACTCGCCCGACGAGCCCTCGCCGCGCAGCACGCAGGACGGATATTTCCAGGTGATGGCCGAGCCGGTCTCGACCTGGGTCCACGACACCTTGGAGCGGTCGCCGCGGCAGTCGGCGCGCTTGGTGACGAAGTTGTAGATGCCGCCCTTCCCCGTTTCCGGGTCGCCCGGATACCAGTTCTGGACCGTGGAATACTTGATCTCGGCGTCGTCCAGCAGCACCAGTTCGACCACGGCGGCGTGCAGCTGGTTCTCGTCGCGCATCGGGGCCGTGCAGCCCTCCAGGTACGAGCAGTAGGCGCCCTTGTCGGCGATGATCAGGGTGCGCTCGAACTGGCCGCTGTCCTTGGCGTTGATGCGGAAATAGGTCGACAGCTCCATCGGGCAGCGCACGCCCGGCGGGATGTAGACGAACGACCCGTCCGAAAAGACCGCGCTGTTGAGGCAGGCGAAATAGTTGTCCGAGGTGGGCACGACCGAGCCGAGGTACTGCTTGACCAGCTCCGGGTGCTCGCGGATCGCCTCGCTCATCGAGCAGAAGATCACCCCGACCGCCGCCAGCTCCTTTTTGAAGGTGGTGACCACGCTGACGCTGTCGAACACCGCGTCCACGGCGTAGCGCGGCGCGCCCTCGACGCCGGCCAGCACGGCCTGCTCCTTCAGCGGGATGCCCAGCTTCTCGTAGACGGCCAGGATCTCGGGATCCACCTCGTCCAGGCTCTTGGGGCCGGCCTTGGTCGAGGGGGCGGCGTAGTAGTAGCTGTCCTGGTAGTCGATCTTGGGGAAGTCGACATTGGCCCAGGTGGGCTCCTCCAGCTCCAGCCAGCGACGATAGGCCTCCAGCCGCCAGTCCAGCATCCACTGGGGCTCGTTCTTCTTCCCGGAGATGAAGCGCACGATGTCCTCGGAGAGGCCCTTGGGGGCGAACTCCTGCTCGATATCGGTCGTGAAGCCGTGCTCGTACTTCTCGAGCGACGCGACGGTATCAATGGTCTCTTTGACCGCGGCCACTACGCCACCTCCCGGCGCCGGGCGCCGATACGCGAATAGGCGGCGAGCCAGGCGTCGCCGCAGGAAATCCAGTCTTGCTCG
>Ga0209758_1002744_pt1 | contig 17275 bp, 18 predicted proteins | sample AraplaMF_Col_mMF_FD_184258 | JGI IMG/M metagenome (GOLD analysis project Ga0209758, IMG submission 184258) | Arabidopsis root microbial communities from the University of North Carolina, USA - plate scrape MF_Col_mMF (SPAdes) (version 2) | ecosystem: Host-associated > Plants > Roots > Endosphere...
AAGGCTAGGGATAGCGGCGCCGAAATCCTCGTTGCGCCCTATCAATCCGGCGACCGCCGCGCCGCCATGGTGGAATTCCCGGGCGGCTATATTGCCGAAATCCATGCCGTCGCGGCAAAGTAACGACGCTAAACGACAAGAGGGAAAAACGATGCGCCCAGCTCTGCCCGTACTCCTGAGCCTCACCGGCGGTTATGTCGATACCGCCGGTTTCCTGGCGCTCGGCGGCCTCTTCCCCGCCCATGTCACCGGTAACTTCGTCACGCTCGGCGCAGCACTAACCCACGGCACATCAGGCATCATCGCCAAGCTTCTGGCGCTGCCCGTCTTCTGCCTGACGGTCCTCGCGCTGCGCTACCTCACCCACAACGTGCCGCCCGGCGACGAAAAGGGCCTGCGCACCCTGCTCGTAATCAAGCTTGTCTTCCTGATTGCCGGCGGCGCCTGCGCCATCTGGCTTTCGCCCTTTACCAACCCGGATGGCCTGCCGCTGGTCGCAACCGGCATGCTGCTTATCATCGCCATGGCGATCCAGAACGCCGCTCACCGCATCCATCTCGGTGCCGCGCCGCCGAGCACGCTGATGACCGGCACCACGACACAGATCATGATCGACCTCGCCGACCTTGCCCATGGCAGCGCCGGCGATCAGACAAAGCCTGTAAAGAGCCGCCTGTCGCATATGGTGGTCGCCGTCTTCGCCTTCGCGCTCGGCTGCGGCCTTGCCGCCCTGCTGTATGCCACGGTCGGCACCTGGTGTTTTGCTCTGCCGCCGCTCTTTGCGCTGGTTTCGGTCTGCCTCGCCTTCGCCGGTCCGCAAACTGCCTGAAGTATCCCGCGCAAAACGATGCAGCGGTTTTGCGATGACGACATGTGTAAAACAAGGACTTGAGGATAGCTGAGCCGCTGGGAATGAAAGCAGAACAACTTTCTGGTCTTTCCTTCCCGAATCACTACATTACGCGGCATGAGCAATAGTTTCGACGATATGCCCTTCTTCGACGAAGAACCGGGCGATGCGCCGCGCAAGCAGCAGCCTGCAGCACCTGTCCCAAGGGCGCCGGCTGCCGGCGGCGGCATTGCCGCCCGCGCCATGGCGGCTCGCGATGGCGGTCGCCCCGATTATCTTGGCGGACTCAACCCGGAACAGCGCGAAGCGGTCGAGACGCTGGAAGGTCCCGTCCTCGTGCTCGCCGGCGCCGGCACCGGCAAGACCCGCGTTCTGACCACCCGCATTGCCCATATCCTCTCGACCAGCCGCGCCTTCCCCTCGCAGATCCTCGCCGTGACCTTCACCAACAAGGCTGCCCGCGAGATGAAGGAGCGCATCGCGCTGCTCGTCGGCGGCGCCGTCGAGGGCATGCCGTGGCTCGGCACCTTCCACTCGATCGGTGTCAAGTTACTCCGCCGTCACGCCGAACTCGTCGGTCTGCGCTCCGATTTCACCATCCTCGATACCGACGATGTGATCCGCCTCATCAAGCAGATCATCCAGGCCGAAGGCCTCGACGACAAGCGCTGGCCGGCCAAACAGTTCGCCGGCATGATCGATACCTGGAAGAACAAGGGTCTCGGCCCCGCCGATATTCCGGAAGGCGATGCGCGCGCTTTCGCCGATGGCCGCGGCCGCGATCTTTATTTCGCCTACCAGAACCGCCTGTCGACGCTGAACGCCTGCGATTTCGGCGATCTCCTGATGCATCCGATCGCGATCTTCCGCAAGCAGCCGGATCTGCTCAAGGAATATCACCAGAGGTTCCGCTACATCCTCGTCGACGAGTATCAGGACACCAACACCGCCCAATATATGTGGCTGCGACTTCTCGCCCAGCGGCCCAAGGGCGAGCCGCAGAATGTCTGCTGCGTCGGCGACGACGACCAGTCGATCTATGGCTGGCGCGGCGCGGAAGTAGACAATATCCTGCGCTTCGAGAAGGATTTCCCGGGCGCCAAGGTGATCAAGCTCGAGCGCAACTACCGCTCGACGGCCCATATCCTGGGTGCGGCCGCCCATCTCATCACCCACAACGAAGGCCGCCTCGGCAAGACGCTCTTCACCGATCGCTCCGATCCTGACGACGTCAAGGTGCAGGTGCATGCCTCCTGGGATTCCGAGGAAGAAGCCCGTGCCATCGGAGAGGAAATCGAGCGCCTGCAGCGCGGCGATGCGGACGGCAAGAAGCATCTTCTCAACGACATGGCGATCCTTGTTCGCGCTTCCTTCCAGATGCGCGAATTCGAAGACCGCTTCGTCACGCTCGGCCTGAACTACCGCGTCATCGGCGGCCCGCGCTTCTACGAGCGCCTCGAAATCCGCGATGCCATGGCCTATTTCCGCCTCGTCGCCCAGCCGGCCGACGACCTCGCCTTCGAGCGCATCATCAACACGCCGAAGCGCGGCCTCGGCGACACGACGGTACGCGCACTCCACGATTATGCCCGCGCCCGCGACATTCCGATGCTCGCGGCTGCCGCCGACATGATCGAGACGGACGAGTTGAAGCCGAAGGCGCGCAAGGCGCTTTTCGACGTGATTCAATCTTTCCGCCGATGGCAGGAACTGCTTGAAAACACACCACATACCGAGCTTGCCGAACAGATCCTCGAAGAGTCCGGCTATACCGATATGTGGAAGAACGACAAGAGCGCCGAAGCGCCGGGCCGCCTTGAAAACCTCAAGGAACTCATCCGTTCCATGGAAGGCTTCGAATCCATGCGCGGCTTCCTGGAGCACGTCTCGCTCGTCATGGATGCCGAGACCAATGAAAATCTCGACGCTGTCTCCATCATGACGCTGCACTCGGCCAAGGGCCTGGAATTCGACACGGTCTTTCTGCCCGGCTGGGAAGAAGGCCTCTTTCCGCATCAGCGTTCCCTCGACGAATCCGGCCGCGCCGGCCTCGAGGAAGAACGCCGCCTCGCCTATGTCGGCATCACCCGCGCCAAGCACCGCTGCCACATCTGGTTCGTCTCCAACCGCCGCATCCACGGCCTGTGGCAATCGACCATCCCCTCACGCTTCCTCGACGAACTGCCGGAAACCCATGTGGAAGTGGCCGAGATGGAGCAGAACTATGGCGGCTACGGCCGCGGCGGCGGTTACGGCCAGTCGCGCTTCGACAAGGCCGACCCCTTCTCCAACTCCTATTCCACCCCCGGCTGGAAACGCGCCCAGCAGAACAAGACCGATGCCACCCGCGACAACTGGGGCACCCGCTCCGGCCACGCCGTGGAGCGGATCGGCTACGGCGAAAGCGGCCCGCGCGGCCGCACCATCGAGGGCGAACTGGTGGCGAAATCCACCGCCACCGAACCCTCGCGCTTCGCCCTCGGCGACCGCGTCTTCCACATCAAATTCGGCAACGGCTCCATATCCGGCATCGAAGGCAACAAGCTGACGATCGACTTCGACCGCGCCGGCCAGAAGCGCGTGCTGGATGGGTTTGTGGAGCGGGTCTGACCGCTCCGCTACCTTGGTGTGTCGTCGGGAATCACAGGCCCAGCCGCATGCGCTTCTCCAGATGACAAAACGCCGCTTTGACCCGACTCGCAAATCAGCTTAGCCCGGTCACTGCCCGCCCATGAAAGGCAGGCTTCACAAGACCTTCAGAGGAGGTTCAAGTGACCAGTGTTTCAGCCCTGGGCAGCGCGCTGCCCCAGTACAAAGCCCCCCTCAATCCACTCGACACGAACGGCGACGGCGTCGTCTCCGCAGACGAACTCGCCGCCGCTTCCCAATCCTCAGCAGCCAAATCCTCGGCCGCCAATACCTCGTCCAACGGCGATGACTCCTCCTCCGGTACCGATGTCGTCCAGAAGATCACAGCCGATATTCTGGCGCTCATGCTCTCGCTTCAAAAGAGCGATGACAGCGACAGCCAATCCGGCACCGATGACAATAGTGACAAATCCAAGGGCGCACTCTCTGCCCTGGATTCGAACGGCGACGGCAAGTTGACCGCGTCGGAAATTCTTGCCGCAGACCCGCAGAAGATTGCCGCCGCCGGCGGTGACGATGATGACGGCGGCCTGATAGCCAAAGTCCTGACCGACATGCAGACGGCACTTCGCGCATACCAGACAACCTACGGCGCTTCGCCTGCCGCCACCGGCGACGGCGACCAGACGGCCTGATCTCATGAGGCTCCGCCGGGGGAGCCTCGATGAACGGGCAATACGCTTTCCTCAGTCGCAGAGACAGCCTCCCTTCGCCAGCGGCTTGTGCTGGCTTGATTTGTCGGAGAGGTTGCTGGCATGGTTCTTCAGAGCGCCTCGGAGGAGGCAGTCGCGGCCTACCTCGATAACATCACCGTCACAAACATGGGGCTGGGACCTGTTAACGATACGATTGACGGCGCATCGGTTCGAACTGCTGACGCGATAGCCGCATATCTTCGAACCAGATCCAACGACATATGAGATATCCAATGACAGCAATACCGACGCTTCAAACCGAGCGCCTGATCCTCCGGCCTCCTGCGATGGAAGACTGGCCGGACTACCACGCGCTGATGATCTCCGATCGCGCCCTCTATATGGGCGGCCCGCATTCGACCAAAGCCGCCTGGGGCATGTTCTGCCATGACGTCGCCCTATGGGCGCTGATGGGCCATGGCGCTCTGATGATGGAGGATCGCGCCACGGGACAATGCCTCGGCCAGGTCGGCATCAATCACGGTCCGCTGTTTCCCGAGAAGGAACTGGGCTGGCTCGTCTATCCGCAGGCCGAAGGCAAAGGTTACGCCTATGAGGCAGCCGTTGCCTTGCGCGACTGGGCCTTTACGGTGCGAGGCCTGAAAACGCTGGTGAGCTATATCGCGTCTCCCAATGTGAGGTCGATTCGGCTCGCCGAGCGGCTGGGCGCGGTGCCGGATATAACGGCGGCGCGCCAGGATGGCGATTCCGACGATCTGGTCTTCAGGCATCCGGCTCCTTAGCGCATGCACAAATCCTAATGGAAAACGCGAAATACTTGCCGCTTTCGCGTATTACGCGAGCGCCACCGGAAAAATACGTTGATGTAGCCATTTGACACTCTCGATACGAGAAATAGCACTTGCGCCTTGCCCCCCGGAAATCCACTAGTTGATTGTGCTGGTACCGGTCGGCATTTTGCGGTGCGGTATGCGTAAGGGATAGCTTGATGAAGGCGTTGCTGCTGGTCGATATTCAGAATGGCTTCTGTCCCGGAGGCAACCTGCCGGTTCTGGATGGGCATGAAGTCGTTCCCGTCGCCAACAGCCTCATCGACAGCGGCAAATACGATCTCATCGTCGCCTCGCAGGACTGGCACCCGGCTGACCACGGCAGCTTCGCCTCCTCCCATCCGGACAAGAAGCCTTTCGAGATGGGCGAACTCTCCGGCAAACCGCAGATGTTGTGGCCGGATCACTGCGTGCAATACACGCGCGATGCCGAGTTGCACCCCGAGCTCCACTCTGCCCAAATCGACCTCATCCAGCAGAAGGGCGAAAACAAGAACGTCGACAGCTATTCCGCCTTCCGCGACAACGATCAGTATGCCGTGACAGGCCTGGCCGATTTCCTGGTCGATCAGGGTGTCACCGAACTCGACGTCTGCGGGCTTGCGACCGATTATTGCGTAAAATTCTCTGCGCTCGATGCGCTGGAGCTGATCCCTGGCGTCAAAGTCCGCTTTGTCGAGGACGCAAGCCGCGGTATCAGCCCCGAAGGTGTCGCCGCGGCCATCGACGAGATGCGCGCAAGGGGAATCGATATCGTCAACAGTGCCGATATTCTCTCCGCCTGATTAGCTGTTCTTTTCGCCCTCGCGCTCCAAGAGATAGATCTCCTCTCCGAAATCCTCCATCTTCTTCAGGAAGGCGGCGTGGGCATCCCTCAAGCCGCGATTATAGAAATAGGGTCCGATCTTCTCGGCGAAAAAGTCCAGCAGGAACTCGGCCGGCAGCACGCCGATCGGGTCGAGCTCGCGATCGAAATATTGGCGGATGTGCGAAACGATCTCCGCCTTTTCTTCCTTCGTAAATTCGATCTTCTTCATTGTCTCCCTCGCCTCGCCGGTGACATAAACCGGTAACGCTTCAACAAAATCGATTGGTGAATCAAGGAAATTCAATTGCCGCAGCAGGTGAGACACCATAGAGGGAAATTTCAATTCCAACAGGATTTAATCCCATGAATCGCGCCGGCTTTGTCGAAGGTTTGCGGGGCGGCTTTGCCGTGGCGCTCGCTTCTGCCCCCTTCGGAGCCCTGTTCGGCGCCCTCGCCGCCGAGCAGGGCATGTCGCTCTCCGAACTCACCTTCATGAGCGCCACCGTCTATGCGGGCGCAAGCCAGATGGTCGGCATCGAGCTCTTCGGCCATGACGTCCAGGCCTGGGTGATCGTGCTGTCGATCCTCGCCGTCAACTTCCGCCACGTGCTCTATTCGGCGGCGATCGCCCGCTATATTGGGCATTTCACTCCGCTGCAGAAGTTCTTCACCTTCTTCCTGCTGGTCGATCCGCAATTTGCCGAGACCGTCAAGCGTGGCGAGGCAGGTCAGCCCGTCACCTTCATCTGGTATCTCGGTTTCGGCATCATCATCTACATCCCCTGGGTCCTCATCAGCCTCATCGGCGGCATGCTCGGCTCCTTCATCGGAGATCCGAAGATGATCGGCCTCGATATCCTGCTGCCGGCCTATTTCCTCGCCATCGTCCTCGGCTTCCGCAAGCGCGACAATTTTCTGGCCGTGGCGCTGACGAGCGCCGTCGCCTCGGTCATTGCCTATCATTTTGTCGGTTCCCCATGGCATGTGAGCCTGGGGGCTGCGGCCGGCATCCTGCTTGCCGCCCTCCTGCCCCTGCCTGCCGAGGAGCCGGATCTCGAAGCCGACGCCCTCAACACCGAAAACCACGAGGTCTGAGATGGAATTCGATCTCCACATGGCTCTCGTGATCCTGGCCGCGGCGGCCGCGACCTTCGCGACCCGTATCGGCGGCTACATCATGATCACCAAGATGAAACGCATTCCGCCGCGCATGGAAGCGGCATTGAATGCCGTGCCGGCCGCGGTCCTGACAACGCTCGTCGCCCCCGCCTTCTTCATCGGCGGCTGGGATTCGAAACTGGCGCTCGCAGTCGCCCTCATCATCGGCCTGCGCTTCTCGCACACCTGGATGCTCGTGGCCGCCTGGATCATCGTGATGATCTGGCGGCACACGATCGGTCTCTAAACCCTCAATACTCGAGCGGCAGAGTCGCATTCTCCAGCCACGCCTTGACGTCATGATCGTGGATCAGCGGCATCAGCGCCTCGCGCGTCTGGCGGTGGTATTCGTTGAACCAGTGCAGCTCGTCACGCGTCAGCAATTCGGGAATGACGATGTTGCGGTCGATCGGGCAGAAGGTCAGCGTCTCGAAGCCAAGCATCGGCATGTCGCCGCCTTCGATCGCCTCGGCTTCCCGCACATAGATCAGGTTTTCGATGCGGATGCCGAAATGACCCGGCCGGTAATATCCGGGTTCGTTGGAGAGAATCATGCCCGGCAGCAGTTCCTGTGTCGAAAGCCGCGAGATGCGCTGCGGCCCCTCGTGAACCGCGAGATAGGAGCCGACGCCATGGCCCGTGCCATGTGCGAAATCGGCCCCTGCCCGCCACAGCGCGATGCGCGCCAGCGGATCGAGGTCGCAGCCGCGCGTTCCCTTGGGGAAGCGCGCCGTGCTGATCTGGATCATGCCCTTCAGCACCAGCGTGAAGAAGCGCTTGTGCTCTTCACTGACGGCGCCGATGCCGACCGTACGGGTGATGTCGGTCGTGCCGTTGGTGTATTGCGCGCCGGAATCGATCAGGAAGAGCTCGCCCGGCTGGATATGCCGGTCGGTCGCCGTCGTCACCCGGTAGTGCATGATGGCCGCATGTTCGCCCGCACCCGAGATCGTGTCGAAGGAAATATCCTTCAGCGGGTTCTGCATACTCTCGCTCAGCTTAACACGAGCCGCTTCCAGCCGCTCGGCGGCACCGATCTCGGTGATCGTGCCGGGCTTGCTCTGAGACAGCCAATGGAGGAATTCGACCATAGCAGCGCCATCCTGCAGGTGCGCGGCCGCCGAACCGTTGATCTCGACGCTGTTTTTCACCGCCCGCGGCAGCTTTGCCGGATCGGCACCCTCGACCACCTCGCCACCCGCCTTGCGGATGATCTCGGCAAGCGCATAGGAGGCGATATCGGGATCGATGAGGATACGGCCACCATCCCTAGCGACTTCAGTGAGCTTTTCGTCCAGCAGCGACGGCGCAAGCTGGGTGGCGATCTGCGCAAGATAGGCTTCCGGCTCGATGCCGGTCTTGCGCTTGTCGAGGAAGATCTCCGCCTTGCCGTCGGCATGGATGATGGCGCGCGCCAGCGGATGCGGCGTATGCGGCACGTCGGCACCGCGGATGTTGAAGATCCAGGCGATGGAGGACGGATCAGCAATCAGCACCGCTTTGAGGTTCTTCTTGCCGAGATCGGCGGCGATCGTCGCGATCTTGTCCTTGGCGAGGATGCCGGCCTGCGCAACGTTCTGGACGACAACAGCCCCAAGCGGCTCTGCCGGGCGATCTGCCCATAGCTTGTCAAGCGGATTATGCGGCAGGAAGACGAGAGAACCGCCGATCTCAGACAGCGCCTTTTCGAGCCTGCGCACCTCCGCACCCGAATGCAGCCAGGGATCGATGCCGAGTCGCAGCCCGTTCTTGCCATGCGCCAGCAGCCAGATATGCGGTGGCTCGTTGACGAGATCCCCGCAGGTAAAGACTGCGCCGTCCACCTGTTCGGCGAGCTGAGTCACGTAACGTCCGTCGACATAGACAATCGCTTCCGTTCGGGTAATCAGCGCGATGCCCGCCGAACCGGTGAAACCCGTCAGCCAGGACAGCCGCTCCGCGCAGGCCGGAACATATTCGCCGTTGAATTCATCGGCGCGCGGCACGAGAAACGCATCGATGCCGAGTGCATCGAAACTGGCGCGGAGTGCGGAAACCCGTTCCCTGCCGAACTGCGGCGTGGAGGTGACTTCGAAAGACTGGAACATGCTGAAAACCCGAATGAATGAAACGAATCCGATTAATGGGATAGCGGCCATGTTAGCGAATTTTCAGTCATTGGGGAGAAAAAGCGACGCGAAGCGCCTGGAAGCTGCCGGCCGCCCATTAATTTGGCAGAAATGTGTCTCGATGTGGGAAACTGGCACGCTTCATGCATTGCGCGCATGGCTCCCATGAAACAAACCCTCTGCCGCCGCATGACGGAATAGCTATATAGAGCGCATCGAACGGTTCACGACGAACCATCAACAAAGGATTTTTTGAAATGACCGCCTCTCTCTCGCGCTTCGCTTACAGCAGCCCGGTACAGGCTGGCGAACGCCAGACTGTGCGTCACGTCATCGGCGCCCGCCGCCCGCAGAATGAGGATAGCCTCAAGGTGCTCGCAGCAGGCCAGCGTTCCACGCGCCACAAGGGCGCACCGAGCTACGCATTCTGAGCTTAAAACCTTTCCGATCCTCCTCCCTCCACCGGACAGGCCTATCGGAATGCAGTAGTGCCCGCTCGAGCATCCTCCTCCTTCGAGCTCGCGGGCAAGACCGGATTTAAATGCCGGTCCAAGGCGGTGTCTCTGGCACCGCCTTTTTTCTTGTTCGGAATTCCCTGAGATTACGGACGATCGAGATGGATCGTGACCCAGCCATTGCGCCAGATCGTGCGCACGTGGCGAAGCTTTGCGCCACTATAGGCGGCAATCACCTTCCAGCGCTGGCTGTCAAGGATGCCGGACAGGATCACCGATCCGCCCGGCGCCAGATTGGTGACGAGTTGTGGCGCCATCCTGATCAGCGGCCGAGCCAGAATATTGGCGATGATGAGGTCGAAAGGCCCATGCTCGGAAAAGGCGGTCGAATGGAAGCCGGGTGCGGTCACCGTGCTGATGCCGCTGGCAATGCCATTGCGGCGCACATTCTCGGCCGCGACACGGACGGCGATCGGGTCGATATCGGTTGCGAGTACAGGAATATTGCGGAGCTTGCGCACGGCAATCGCCAATACGCCGCTGCCGGTACCGAGATCCAACGCATTGCGCACCGTGCGGGCACGCAGCACCCGATCGACCACTTCAAGGCAGCCGGCCGTCGTGCCGTGATGGCCGGTGCCGAAAGCCTGGCCGGCATCGATCTCGATGGCGATGTCTCCTGATCGCACCTTGTCGCGGTCATGCGAGCCATGCACGAGGAAGCGCCCCGCCCTGACGGGCTTCAGCCCCTCCAGCGATTTGACCACCCAGTCCACATCCGGAATGACCTCGCGCAACAGCGCGGCATCGGGAAATGTGTCCTTCAGCGCCTCTTCGATGCGAGAGCGCACCTCCGCCTCGTCCTCCGTCATCATGTAGACGGAGGCTTCCCAGATATCTTTCTTTTCGTCGACCTCGGTGGTGCCGATGGCAAAATCTTCTTCGCCGAAGACCTCACTCAGCAGGTCGAGAATGTCCTCGGCCTGCTTTTCAGTCGTCGACACGTAAAGGCGGATTTCACTCACGATAGGCGATCTTTCCGGTTGCGTCGCCCGCTGCCGGTCTAAGCGCTTTCAGCGGCCGGTCATCCCTTGGCGACGAGATTCTCAAGCTTCTTTATCGCCGTATCCGGGTTTTCGCCATAGGAGATCGTTCCCGAAAAACGCCCGGCCGAATCGAGCAGGAAGACGGAAGCCGTGTGGTCCATCGTATAGTCTCCATCAGGATTGTTCTCATCGACCGGCACTTTCTTGGCGTAGACCCGGAAGCCCTTGATGACCTCGGCGATCTTGTCCGGCGGGCCGGAAATGCCGGTAATGCGCTTGGAAACGTTGGAGACGTACTGGTCCATGATCTCAGGCGTATCGCGCTCGGGATCGACGGTCACGAAATAGGCCTGCAGCTTGTTGCCCGAGGGATCGACCTTCTCCATCCAGCCGTTGAGCTCGAACAGCGTCGTAGGGCAAACCTCCGGGCAATGCGTGAAGCCGAAGAACAGCGCGGTGGGCTTGCCCCGCAAAGCCTGCTCCGTGATCGGCTGGCCGGTCTGCGATACCAGCGTGAACGGCACGCCGAACGGCCCCTCGGCCACCACCTCCCGCGTCCGGCTCTGGTCCAGCGTGAACCAGCCGAGCACGCCGGCGAGCAGCAGCACTGCGATCCAGACGGCGATACGGAAATTCTTCATGGTATAATCCTTGATGGCGCGGGTGCCCCCACCCGTCTCGTCCGCGTGATTATAGTCGCGATCGTCAGCGCGCAATTCAAGAATGCGTTTTCTCACCCGTGATTAATTGCCCCAGCTTGATGAATGCCAAATGTGGGCAAACGTCCTGAGAAAAACTCGTACCGAACGAATTATCGCGCCTTTCTAACGGCTTGCGGCAACCACCCCGAAGCAATCCCAGGAAATACATCGTTAGGAAAGGCTTAATTGCGGATATCTATATTTAGTAATGCATACAGTGCTTCGGCGCTGTTCCGACATGACGTCGGCCGGGGCATGAACCGGATCAGCATAAAAATCGAGGGAACTGAAAACCGCCTGGGGCGGAGGGTGGCTTTATGACAAATTCGACGGTTCGCAGAAACCTTTCGGTCGGCCAGCGGCTCTGGACGCTCGGCGGGGCTGCTCTCATCGGCTTCGGCTCGATGCTCGGCATCGGCTGGTACGAGAACATGCAGGTCGATACCGGCCTGCGCCGCGCTGACGACATCCAGCAGAGCATCGACAGCATCAACGACATGCGCGTAGCCAATCTGACGCTGGTTCTTGCCGCCATGGACTCGATCGTCGACCGGGAGGAGAAGATCATCCAGCCCGATCGCCTGAAGATCATTGCCGATTCGCTCGCAGTCCTCACCAGCGGCTCGAAGCAAATAGGCATGATCGCTGAGGAACTGAAGGCCGGCGACCTGGCGAAAAGCTATGATTCCGATGTCGGCGCGCTTCGCCAGGCCATCCAGGTGGACCTCAAGGCGCTCGTCGAACAGGGCGCGTCCGATGCCGAATTCGGCAAGATCGACGATCGTATCGACGCCGACGGCGAAAAGCTCGCCGCCACCCTCGACAAGTTCGCCAATGATGGTGCTGTCGTTGCCCGCAATCGCATCGATAGCGCCAACGAGACCTCCCGCAGCTCGCTGACCATCCAGATCGCGCTTGGCGTCATCGCCATCCTCGCTATGGCCGCGCTGCAATATATCCATGGCGGCTCAATCCGCCGCGGCATCGCTTCCGTACGCGAAAGCATGCTGCGGATCTTGAACGGCGATTTAACCAGCAACGTTGCCGGCAAGGAACGCGGCGACGAGATCGGCGAAATGGCCCGTGCTGCCGAAAGCTTCCGTCTTGCCGCCATCGAAAAGATCGATCTGGAAACACGCACGGCGACCGACCGCCAGCGCAGCGATGCCGAGCGCCGCGAGCGCGAATCTGCCAAGCTTGCAGATGCGGAGGCGCTGAGCGCCGCCGTCACGGCTCTTGGACAGGGCCTCACCCGCCTTGCCAACGGCGATCTGACCGCAAACATCGACCAGCCCTTCCGCGACGAGCTGGAACGACTGCGTCAGGACTTCAACCAGACGGCCCTGCGCCTGCGTCAGGCAATGGGCGATATCGCCCTGAACAGCACGTCCATCCAGGCAAACAGCCGCCAGATGCGCGCCGCCGCCGACGACCTCGCCAAGCGCACCGAGCAGCAGGCAGCCTCGCTGGAAGAGACCTCAGCGGCTCTGGACGAGATCACCTCCACCGTGCGCAACGCCACCAGCCGTGCCGAGGAAGTCGGCCAGATGGTCGCTCACACCCGCCAGAACACAGAGAAATCCGACGCCATCGTCGGCGATGCGATGGCCGCGATGGAGCGAATCGAAGGCGCCTCCCGCGAGATCGGCACCATCATCAACGTCATCGACGAGATCGCTTTCCAGACGAATCTGCTGGCGCTGAATGCCGGCGTCGAAGCGGCGCGTGCTGGCGAAGCCGGTAAGGGTTTTGCGGTCGTCGCCCAGGAAGTGCGCGAACTGGCCGGCCGCGCGGCCGGCGCAGCCAAGGATATCAAGGCCCTGATCAGCAAATCCGGCGCCGAAGTCAAAATCGGCGGCGAGCTGGTGACGGCTGCCGGCGAGGCTTTGCGCCAGATCGGCGAAGATGTTCTGCGTATCGACGGTCATGTTAAATCAATCGTAACCTCTGCGCGCGAACAATCGGTTGGACTGAACGAGATCAATACGTCCATCAGCCAGATGGATCAGGTGACGCAGAAGAATGCGGCCATGGTGGAAGAAACGAACGCCGCCAGCCACACTCTCGCAACCGATGCGGAAAACCTGACGCAGCTGGTTCGCCAGTTCAATATCGGCGAGGGCATGAGCGCCCGTCAAACGCCGCGAGAAGCCTCCGCAGCCTCGCATCCGAAACATTCACCCGCACGGAGCCTCGTCGGCAAGGTCGCGGGAGCCTTCACGGGCGGCGCTGCCGCCAGGAAACTCGCCACTCCGGCTGGAGACAACTGGGAAGAATTCTGACCATGAACAACAATGCCATCAAGCAGACGGGCGCTTACCTCGAAATCGTCTCGTTCCACCTGGGCGATCAGGAATTCTGCATCGACATCATGGCCATCCGCGAAATCCGCGGCTGGGCACCGGTGACCCCGATGCCGCACACCCCGCCCTACGTCCTCGGCCTCATCAACCTGCGCGGTGCTGTGATCCCGGTCATCGACATGGCCTGCCGCCTCGGCATGAAGATGACGGAACCTTCGGAGCGTTCTGCCATCATCGTCACCGACATCGCCGGCAAGCTGGTCGGCCTGCTGGTCGAACAGGTCTCCGACATGATGACCATCAAGAGCGAAGACCTGCAGCCGCCACCGGAAATCATCCCGGAAGCCCAGCGCGCCTTCTGCCGCGGCATCGTCGCACTGGAAAAGACCATGGTCTGCTTCCTCAACCTCGATACGGTCATTGCCGACGAACTGGCCCGCGAAGCTGCCTGAGAATCGTCGATCTCCGATAAAAGACCGCCCCAGCGTAACGCTGCGGGCGGTTTTTGTTTTCCCCGGGCCGAGCTCGGCGCATCGTATACGGCGACCGGTACGCCTTCCAATTTTCGCGACAGAGACTACCTTCGCCGTCGAGACCGCAGCCTGGACGGGAACGTTTCATGGACATCAGACCATATAGGATAAGTATCCACGACGAGCGGGTCGACGACCTCCGCCAGCGCTTGCGCTTGACGCGATGGCCTGTAGCGCTCGACGCCGACAGCTGGGAGGACGGAACGAGCCTGGCTTTCCTTCAGGAGCTTCACGCCTATTGGAAAGACCATTTCGACTGGCGCGCGCAGGAGGCGCGCCTCAATGCGCTTCCCCATTTCATTGCCGAGATCGACGATCTGTCGATCCATTTCATTCACCAGAGCGGCAACGGCCCCTCGCCGCTGCCGCTCGTCATCACGCACGGCTGGCCGGGCTCCTTCTTCGAAATGGAAAAGATCATACCGATGCTGGCGGATCCCGGCGCCTACGGCGCCGATCCGGCGGATGCATTCCATGTCGTCGTACCATCCCTGCCGGGCTACGGCTTCTCGCAGGCTCCGGGATCAACTGGAATAGGTCCCTACGAAATATCAGGCCTATGGCTGAAACTGATGCAGAGTTTGGGATACGAGAACTTCTGCCTGCAGGGCGGCGATATCGGCGCGGCCGTCTCCAGCTGGCTCGCCTACAGGTTTCCGGAGAATACCACGGCCCTGCATCTGAACTATATTCCGGGAAGCTTTCGGCCGCCGCTCGGGGCAGGTCAGCTGCCCATCTCCACCGAGGAACAGGCCTTTCTCGACCGCGCCGCGCAATGGGCTGACAAGGAGGGCGCCTACGCCCATATGCATGGAACAAAACCGCAGACGCTCGCCTATGCGCTGACGGATTCACCGATTGGTCTCGCAGCCTGGATCGGCGAAAAATTCAGCGCATGGAGCGATGGCGACATCAGGACGACATTCTCCTTGGACGCCCTGCTGACCGAAATTTCGATCTACTGGTTCAGCGGCACTCTGCATTCGTCGCTGAGGCTCTACAAAGAGAGCCGAAACCGGCCGATGCATTTCAAGGCGAACGAACGCATATTGCCGCCGCTGGGCCTCGCACATTTCGCGAAGGAGCTGCCCCTGCCGCCGCGCTCCTGGGTCGAGCGCGTCTATAATGTCAGACGGTGGAGCGAATTGCCGAATGGAGGCCATTTTGCCGCCATGGAGCAGCCCGAGCTTTTAGCCGAGGATATCCGGGCCTATTTCCGCCCGTTCAGAACAGCCGGATGATCACTGCGGCTTGCCATTCTTCCAGATCACATCCTGCCCGTAGAGCGGAATGGTCGAAATCGACATCTTCGCCGAACCATCCGTCACCTGACGCGAATGGGCGAGATAAATCAGCGTATTGTTGGCTTTGTCGTAAATGCGATTGACCGCGAGCACTTTCCAGATGAGCGACATGCCCTGGCGGAACACTTCGCTGCCATCCTTGGACAAATCGATATTGCCGATCTCGATCGGCCCCGTCTGGCGGCAGGCGATGGAATTGTTGGAAGGATCTTCGAACCAGTTGCCGTTCTTGAGGCGATCGATCAGGCTGCGGTCGAAATAGGTGACATGGCAGGTAATTCCCTTCACTTCGGGGTCGGAGACCGCCTCGATAATGATGTCGTTGCCGATCCAGTCGACCCCGACCTTGCCGACGACCTCCGCCGAGGTCGCGCCTGCGGAGCCGGCAAGGAATGCTGCAGCGAGGAAAACATTGCGGAACGTGGACATGGCAACTCCCGTGTTGATGCGGAAGTTAAGATAAGAATGGCCAAATCCTTTGCAAGAAAACGCCCAACCGTTCAAAAAGTGAAAGTCAGGCCTTGCGGCAGGTGCAAGGCTCGTAGCCGCCGGCCGTCAGCCTTCCGGGTTTCATGCCGATGACAGCAGGAATGGCGGTAACGGTTGCAGCTTTGACCGCCCTAGCCATCTCGATTGCCGCCGCAGCGCAGACGGCGGCATCTTCAGCCGCGTTATGATGGACAAACCGCAGCCCGAGATGCTCGGCAATCAGGTTCAGCCGGTGCGACAGGAAATGCGGCCAGATGCGCCGCGCCATCTTCAAGCTGCAGAGATAGGTCAACTCCGGATAGGACTGCCGGTAGAGATCGAGGCTCGCCCGCCAGACGCTGAAATCGAAGGCGGCGTTATGGGCGATCATCGTCGCCCCCCGGAAATCGTCATGGAACTCGTCCATGACTGCAGGGAATTCCGGCGCATCCTCCACATGCTCAGGGCGGATGCCGTGAATCGCGATATTCATGCCGGAAAAGCGCATGTCGCGCGGTCGGATCAGCCGTTCCTCAACCCGCGTCACCTGCCCGTCCTCGATCCAGGCAAGGCCGACCGAGCAGGCACTGCCGCGCTGTTCGTTGGCTGTCTCGAAATCGATGGCGATGGTCTTCACGGGCAAATATCCGAATCGTCTGCTCTTACGGAATAATCATAGCCGCATCCAAAGGCAAATTCCGGCCTGTTGACATCTGCACGCAAATGGCGAAACTTCCGCGCATGATCAACTCTGTGATCCACACCATGCATCTTATTGCCACGACCCTTGCAGGGTACGGGGGAGAGATGGTGCGTCGCTAGCAGTCCGATCATCCCGAGAACCCTGCCGAGGCGAGCAGGGTTTCGGAAACTCCGCTCTCCTCTTTCAAACCCCAAGGAGAGCATGATGTCAGCCAATCAGGATACCCCACCCGAAAAGCCCTCGCTGAAGGGCCTCAGCGTTCGCGCGTTGCGCGCGAGCGATGCCGAAGCCGTCACCGAACTGATGAACCTGCCGGGCTACCGCGCCGGCACGCTGCGCCCACCCTTTCAAAGCATCGATGCGGTGCGCAAGCGCATGGAAAACCTCTCGCCCGGTGCGCTCAATCTCGTCGTCGAACTCGATGGCAAGCTCGTCGCCAATGGCGGAATGACCCGCTTCGAAGGGCGGCGACAGCACGCCGCAAATCTAGGCATGGGTGTGCACGACGATTTCACCGGCCGCGGCATCGGCACCTTCCTGATGGCGGCCATGCTCGACGCCGCCGACAATTGGCACGACATCAAGCGCATGGAACTGACCGTCTACACCGACAATGAAGCGGCGATCCGCCTCTACGAGAAATTCGGCTTCGAGAAGGAAGGACTGCTCAGGTCTTTCGGCTATCGTGCCGGACGATATGTCG
>Ga0209758_1002755_pt1 | contig 17221 bp, 14 predicted proteins | sample AraplaMF_Col_mMF_FD_184258 | JGI IMG/M metagenome (GOLD analysis project Ga0209758, IMG submission 184258) | Arabidopsis root microbial communities from the University of North Carolina, USA - plate scrape MF_Col_mMF (SPAdes) (version 2) | ecosystem: Host-associated > Plants > Roots > Endosphere...
TTGTTCGGCTCCTGCTCGAACTTCACCAGCTGATTGTCCACGGTGTCCAGGCTCTCGCTGGTCTCCGTCAGAAACTCCCGCAACAGATCATCCATGAACTACGCCTTACTGAGCTGGACCTCGACGCCTGCGCCGACCTTGGTATCGACGGAAGTCCGCTCCTAGATCGTTAGACAACCCATTTCACGGTCCCGTTAATTTCGTCCTCCGTGTTAATACGGATATTGAAGCGAAGTTTGCCGTTCGAGTGCACGGGACAGCGGTTTTCGGCAAATCCGGCACGCGGCATCAAGCCGGAGACGCGACGAGCAAACGTGCGGATAACAGCGTCACCAGCGGCGCAAGTAAAAATCCTGCCGATGTCGGGGGATATGCATGACAGGCGCGAATTGAATGAAACCACCTGCGATCGGAATCGCCTAACTGTCGAAGTGCCGATAAATCCGCAAAATCCGCGATTGAGGTAAACGGACTCTTACTCCAGAGGCGTCGCCGGCGATAACGCGCTAACCCAACCGCGCGGCGGCGGCACGGTGCTCGGCGAGACAGTCCCTGATCGCGGCCAGCAGCGCGGCCGGCGTGAACGGCTTGCGCAGGCAACGCGCGGCGCCGAGCTCCAGCGCCATCCTCAGGAAGTCGGGCGCTGGCGAATTCAGATCCGCGAAGGCATAGCCGGACATCGCGATCAGCGGCGTGGCGGGCGCGCGTTCGTGAAAGAGCCGGATCGATTCGAATCCGCGCATGTGCGGCATGAAGATATCGATGATCATCAGGTCGAACGGTCCGTTCTCGATAGCTCGCAACCCCGCCTCGCCGCCGTCAGCGACCGTCACCCGAAAATTGTTTCGCTGGAGATAGATCTCGATGGCCATGGCTACCATCGGGTCATCGTCGACAACGAGAACATGGCGCAGATTTTCTGTCGTCATTTGAAGGTCCCGCTTAGGCGATTCAACAATTGAACCGTTGCGCACGCATTTCTCCTCTCGCTTGCATTGAAATCGTGATGACCGCCCCCGCGGTCGATCGGGTGCGCCATGCGAATGGCGTGCACGCGAGATCTGCGGCCAAGCCACGCAATGGCGCAAAACTGACGCCTGCAGGCAACGGGCGCAAGGTGGCCTGGACCGGAGAATGTCCGATGGAAGGACGGTTACAATTTCTGCGGTCGGTTACCCGCTTCCAGCTCATGAGGCCCCCCGCCACACTTTCCTGGGTCGCGACGCAGGATTGGCTCGCCGCGCATGCCCGCGAATCATGCGCGGCATTCTTATTTCCGCCGCAAATGCGGCACGCTGTCTGCCCTCCAACGGGTATATGGACAGCATCACAACCACTAGAATAAGTTTACACCGCTGCGCGATGACACTGTTGGACCACTGTGAGCCTGTCCGAAGGACAGCCGATCGGGGTGGCGATGCTCGGACTTGACAGGGTCGTCGGCGACGGAGCGGGAACCGCTTCCGCGTTTGCGGTTCCGACCTTTCGAACGATCGCCGCCAGCGTACGGTTCCGTGACTACCGGCGTGCACAGGGCGGAGCCACGCTAAGCCGAGCCGCGCTGTTAACACTGGACCAATTGCCAATATATCCCGATGAAAACTTGACGGAATTTGATCAGACGGAGGACGGTGATGTCGCTGGCGGCATTCACCGGCGGAGGTGACGGGAGGCAGCTTTGGAAACGATGGTGCGCCCATCCAACGGTTTCTTGTCGGCGCTCCCGGCAGAAGACTATGAGTTGATCCGTGCACATCTGCGCACGGTCGAGCTGCCACATGACGCGGTGCTGGTCGAGACCGGCGAGACGCTCAGGCGCGCCTACTTCCCGCACCGCGGCGTGATCTCGCTGGTCGTGAAACTTGCCAAGGGCGAGCATGTGCAGGTCGCCATGATCGGTCGCGACAGCCTGCTCGGGGCGCTTGCGGCCATGGGTGACGCATGCGCGCTGAACACGGCGGTCGTGCTGGTTCCCGGCGTCGCGTCGGTGATGGACCTCGACCGGCTGCGCGTCGCGGCCGAACAGAGCTCCACCCTGCGGACCAGGCTGACGCGGCACGGGCTCGCAGTCTACGCGCAGGTGCAGCAGACTGCGGGCTGCAACGCGGCGCATCCGGTGGAGGCGCGGTTGTCGCGCTGCCTGCTGCACACCCATGATTTGTCGGGCGACTACCGGCTGCTGCTGACACAGGAGGCGATGGCCCAGATGATCGGGGCGCGGCGCAACAGCGTGTCGCTGGTCGCCAACACCTTGCAGCAGGCCGATTTCATCCATTACAGCCGCGGACACATCCAGATTCTCAATCTGGACGGGCTGCGCCAGACGGCATGCGAATGCTACGCCACCGTCAAGGCCCAGTACGACCGGCTGCTCGGACCGTGACAGCACGCGCAAAGCGGCACATGGTAAAGCAAATGCTTAGCGCCGTCCGCAAACACCGCGCGTCCGTTGACCAGAATCGCAATCGGAATGGCGTAGATATCCCGGAGCCGCGCAAGGAGAACCCCGACCATCATGCTCGACGCCGCATTCGCTTCCGCGCCAGGCGCGCACGACACCGCCCCCCTGCGCGAGCCTGAACCGCTGCGCGAACCTGAACCGCTGCGCGAGCCTGAACCGCTGCGCGAGCCTGGCGCGTTCGATGCGCTGGTGCGCGAGATCGGTGAGGACGGCGCCCGTGAGGTGCGCGCGGTGTTCTGGAGCGATACCAGCGTGCGGCTCCGCCTATTCCGTACGCTCGCACTCGATCAGCATCGGGCCAGGATCGCGCGCGAGGCGCATTCGCTGAAGAGCACGGCCAGGACGTTCGGCTATGTCAGGCTCGCAACGCTGGCGCTGCGGCTGGAGAGCACCGCGGCCACCCTCGACGGCGGCGAATTTGGCGATCTGCTGCAGCACATGGACGAGGCCTTTGCCGGCGCCAAGGCGCAGGAACCGCAGGATTGACCATCCCTGTGCAAAGACCCGCCGTACTTATACGGTTTGCGATTTTTAGAGATGACTAATCATAGGTGGCGATAGTCCCCGGAAACCAGGAGGGTTTCCATGTTCACCTATGAGACTGCGGACCAGAAAGAGGTTCGACGCTTCCGCATCGCACAGTTCAACGGCCGGATGGCAACGGTGAAAGCGGGCGAGTCCACGGTGACGGGTTTCGTCCGCTCCGTGCTGGAGCAGGAATCGACCATCCCGCCGCGCTGGACCATCACCATTATCCCGAATGCGCCGAAGGAAGAGCCGAGGGTTTTGCGGCCCACTTCGCGCGCTCGTCCCTTCGCCGAAGACTTTTTCTAGGCCCAACCGCGCCACTTGATATCGGCGCCGGACGACAGCTTCAATCGATCGAATGCAGCAAGGCCGCGCGGACGAGGTCCGCGGTGTTTCGCGCGCCGAGCTTGCGCATCGCTTCCGCCCGGTGGCTCTCGAAGGTGCGCGGGCTGATCTGCATCCGCAGCGCCCCCTGCTTGTTCGAAAAACCCTCGCTGATCAGCCGCAGCACTTCGCGCTCGCGCTTGGTCAGCCGTTTGCTCGACAGGCTCGAGAGCTCGGACCCCGCCTCGCGCAGCGCCGGCAGCACGCGGCCGGCCTTCAACTCGGCATCCTCGGTCTTGGACGGCGTGGGCAGACCCCCCTTGTGCGGGCCGGCGAGTTGCTTGATCAGGCCGCAGACGCGCTCGGTCTGCGCCAGCGCGTTCTCCACCACCTGCTGCAGATAGGCGCGATCGCCGCTAGCGGGCGTGAGCTGATCGCTGTGATGCTTGATTTCGCCCATGTAGAGCAGAAGTGCGGTCAGGGGGCCGTTGAGCTCGCGGGCGATGGCCGCGGCCATCTCGTCGGCGGCTTTGGCGCGGGCAGCATTCAGCCGGACGAAATCAAGCTCTTCAGGCGCAGAAGTGCTGCCTTCGAACCATTCCGACGGCCGCGAATCGGTGGCCGTATCGTTCTGTGACCCCATGTGATTCGTTTAGCGGAAGCCGGGGCGGTCTGTGGTTAACTTTTTGCTCCGTAAGACTACGGTTAATTCGTCAGTTTTGTGCCGAAATACCGGCATCGGCACAATTTATGCTTGCGCACGCTGGTGCCGGACCATACAGGGGTTGATGAAACCGCCCAAGTCATAGGCAGACACCCAACGCATTCTTAACGATCGCAGCCGCGCCCCGTCCCGGCGCCCCCGGATTTTACGGATTAATTAACGGCAGCTTGCTTCTCTATGTCGCAATTGAGAGCGCGCAAATGCCTCCATGCATTGGGCCGGTAGGCCTGCTGGAATCGTTGCGAGAAAATTGCGTGCCATGAACGAGATCGACCAGTTATCGGAGTTCCTGCAGAAGCTGACGCCGTTGTCGCGCAGCTGCCTGCTCAGCGAACTCGAGCGGCTCGAGCTGTGCGGCATCGACATGCCGGGCTCGGCGGAGATCCAGGCCAAGCTGCGCGCCGAATTTCGCAAGGACGGATCGACCCAGGCACGCGCCACCAATCCGTCGCGCTATTTCTTCGCGCCGCTCGAGCTGCTGCTGATCGACGGCGCGCCCGAGCACGCCAATGCGGGGCGGATCTCGCGCAACACCCTCACCCCGATCTGGGAGTGGATCTGCCGCGACCTGCTGCCGACCATGGCTCGCGACTACATCAAGGCGATCAACGACCAGGTCACGGCCAACAATCAGAAGGAAGTGCTGAAGATCGCGACGACCTTCCAGGTCAAGGTCCTCAAGGTGCTCGAGAACACCCTCGCGTCAGCCGAGAGCACCGAATTGGCGCGCAGCAAGCTCGCGCAATACACGGCTTCGCGCACCGCCTTCGACGACGTGAAGAAGATGCAGCAGGTCCTGCGCGCCGGCGATGCGCTATCGAAGTTCAACGAGAAGCTGCCGGCGACGATCGCAAAATTCGACGACGGCCAGGTCGCGCAGATCACCGCGTGGCTCGACGCCTTCAGGAAGGCCCATCCCGAGGCGGTGCCCTTTGCGCTGACGCTGGTGGCCCGGCGCTTGAAGACCTCATGGCAGCTGGTGCGCCTCGCGACCAAGGCGGCGCCGAGCAAGAGCGCGGCCGACGTCGCCGCGACGCCCTACGCCGGCGTCGTCCACATGGTCCTCGACCGGCTCGACGACAAGCGCCTCGGGCTCAGGATCGCGCTCCGGAACAACCGCGTGCTGGTCGCGCGCGACCTGCTCGCCGACATCTACGACACCGAATACGCGCTCAAGGTTCGCATCGACGGCATCGAGCATTGCGAATGGGGCGTGCGGCTTCAGCAATTGATGGATGCGATCGCCGCGCTGGTGTCCGCCGAAGTCAGTCGCTTCCCGGACAATGTCGGCCACATCCTGGGATCGCGCCGGCTGCGTAGCCACGACTCGCTGAGCGGCAAGCTGAGCTACCTCGCCTGGAAGGGCCGCGACGTCGTGCAGGACGGCGCGGCGGCGTTTCGCAAACTGATCGGGACGACGTAATTCCCCTCGGCTATTCCGGCGCGTGCGGCAGGGACAGGAAGCGATCGAGAAATCGCCCTGACATCACAAACCTGAACCACCAACGGATCATCCGCCGCGTCGTCATAGCTGCGATCTCTGACAGCCCACCACCGGCCAGGCGGACCAATAGCGCGCATGCGGCAATAGCGATGTGAGATGCTTCACACTCGCACCGAATTCTATCAGTCGTTTGACGACGAGCCGGTCGGCATGGCCGAACACGACAAAGCCACAGCCAATTGAGGCGTCCATTATTTAATTGGGCAAAGCCACGTGCAGCTTCGTCCAATTACAGGACACGGCCCTACGCGTCATCGAAACGCGGCTTTCGAAAATCCTGCATTGATTGTCGCCCGTGCGGGCACAACACGCCGACGAACGTAAAGACTTCTCGAACGAGATCCGAACAATTTTAGAAATGATGGGGGCTTTAACGTTACCCAGATAAATCAACGATCGGCTGACGCCCTCCTTATTTGAAACTGCTCACGTCGCTAACACCGGTCGCGGAACGGGAGTGGCTTGAGATGAACGAAGAAACTGTGGAGTTCGCCGGACGAAGGCTCAGGACCTTCGGACGGCGAAAGGTAACGCCGCGCGCATGCGTCGCTGACGGCAAACGCCATTTGCGCGCCTTCCTCGCCGAGGTGCTGGAGGATCTTGGCTTCGTCACCTGCGAATGCGCCAACGTCGACGAGCTCAAGACCGTGCTCGCCGGCGAGCTGCCGGATCTGATCCTGTTCGGCGTCGCCGCCGACGGCATCGAGCCCGGCACGTTTCTGGAGACGCTGGTGCGCGAGGCCTTCGACGGCAAGGTCCTGGCCGTCGGTGCCCGCGACTCCATCATCGTGAAGGCGGTGCAGCAGGTCGGGGAGGAATACGGCCTTGCCATGCTGCCGCCGCTCACGACGCCCTTTGCCGCGGAGACGCTGCGCGATCGCGTCGCGATGCTGCTGCCGGACGAGCCGGTGCCAAGCCCGGCCGTGCATGTCGGCGAGGCGCTTCATGCCGGCTGGCTCGAGCTCTGGTACCAGCCGAAGATCGACGCCCGCACGTTGATCCGCAGCGGCGCGGAGGCCCTGGTGCGGATGCGCCATCCGACCTGGGGCGTGGTGCCGCCGGCTTATTTCATCCCGGAAGAGCACGATCCGCATCTGCGCGATCTCTCGGAGTTCGTGATCGAGCGCGCCGTGCAGGACTGGCATTATCTGCTGGAGCGGCAAAGCCCGGTCGACCTGTCGATCAACCTGCCGGCGTCATATCTGAAGGAGCCGCAGGCCGTGCGTGATCTCTGCCGCCGCGTGCCGACGCATCCGGCCTTCGGCGGGCTGACGATCGAGATCGACAGCGAGGAGGCGATCCGCGACCTCGATGTTCTCGTCGAGGTCGCGCGCGAGGTGCGCCTGCACAACATCGGACTGTCGATCGACAATCTCGGCGCCAATTGGCCGTCGCTGATGGATCTCGGCAAGATTCCCTTCATCAAGCTGACGGCGGACCGGCACTTCGTCACCGGCAGCGCCAACGACCGCCTCAAGCGCACGGTGTGCCGTCACATCGTCGAGCTCGCGCAGGGCTATGGCGCGCGCGCAGCCGCCGAGGGCGTCGAGAGCCGCGCCGACCTCGTCGTCGCGAACGAGCTCGGCTTCGATCTCGTGCAGGGCTTCCTGTTCGGCAAACCGTTGCCGCTGAAAAAATTCGCGCGGAGCACGCTGACGCGAACGGTGCTGGACCCGGTGTGAGGCCAAAGGCCTCACGCCTACCCCCGCGACGAAGACAAAACTCGAAAACAACCCCATGCACAGTAGCCGCGAGGGGCGGCCTGGCGGATGAGGTTTTTCCGAATCGAATTGACGCGTCGGGCAAAACAGGGGCATAGTGCCATCATCGGGGGGCGCGTGATCGGCAGGCATTTCACCGACCCGCCATCATGCGCTCAGTACCACGGCTCCTCGTACACAGGCTCGCCGTCGAGCAGCAACCGCTTGATGGCGGCGCGGCCCGAAGGCAGCACGGCGGCAACGATGCGGAGCTTCCGCGCGTTGCGGGCCTGCTCGAGCTTCCGGCCCTCGCCTTCCGGCACGAAATAGCTTTCGAGGCCGTATTTGATCGTCAGGCTGTCGCAGAAGGTGCGGCTGTCCGAACCGCAGGAATAGGTCACGCGGCCGCGGATCAGGATGTCGGGGGCGTTGACCGGGACGGGCGCCGCATGCACCGAGACGGCCCGGTAGAGTCCGCCTGCATCAGGCGCGAGCTTCACGAACACGATCGGATACCGCTCCGCCGCCGGCTGTCCGGCGAGCGCGCCGGCCGGCATTTGCGAGATGTCATAGCGGAGCACGACATAATCGCCGCGCAGGAGATCGCGCGGATCGACAGGCTGCGTCTGCAAGGTCACCTCGCGGCCTTCGCGCAGGATCTGCATGCGATCGGCGACCATCAGCACCAGCAGCACGCACTGAAGCAGGATGGCGAGGCCGAACCGCACGGCTTTCGGAACGCGTTGCCAGATTTGCGTGATGGAGACGATCATCGCGCGGCCCTCGGCAGCATGCGATTGAGCACGGATGCGAACACCACGGCAATGACGCCTGATACGGCCAGGAAGACCGAGCGGCGCAGCAGCGAGCCCTTCACGGCCCAGGTGATGCCGGCGATGACGCCGGCAATGCCGAGCCAGCCGGCGGCGATCCGCGGGCGCACATCATCGAGCACGCCTGACACGACGAGGCAGAGCATGGCGCAGAGCAGCGCGGCATAGGCGAACCAGGGCTCGCCGCCCGCCGAGGCCGGCCAGAGCGGCGCGGCGAGCAGCACGAGGCCGATGGCGCAGGCGGCGAAGATTTCACCTGATCGTTTCGTAATGCCGGCGGAGGCGAGCGCAAGAGCTACGCCCGCAACGCCGCACAAGACCGCCCACAGCGGCTGGGGCGCTGTCGCGCCTGTCCGCAGGCGGAAGAGATCATCGACCGTCGTCACCTCCAGGAAGGCGACGATGGCCAGCGAAAACGCGCCGTAGATCGACAGGACGGATCCAAGCCGCTGCGCCCTGGGCGACGGCGCGGCTGCTATCGCAAGCCCGGCGCCGAACAGCAGTGCCGCGCCGTTCGCCAGCACGAATGACGGCTGGTCGCCGTGGAAGTCGAAGCGCAGCGACGTCGCGACCCACCACGGAATCAGCGCGAGCGCGACGAGATGCGCCGCCGCGCGGGAATTCCACGCAAACGCCAGCGCGGCCGCGGCGAGCCAGACCAGCACGAAGGGAAGGTGAAGGTTGTCGGGCGCGTCATAGACGCGCATGCAGGTCCAGATGCTGGCGGCGACGAGGGCGACCGCCAGCGCGCCGCGCGAGCCGGTGAGCGCTGCCGCGGCGAACGCGCCTGATGACCACAGCAGCATGCCGCCGGCGAAATCGTCGCCGAGATGATACATCTGGCCGACCAGCGCGATGCCGGCGCCGAAGATGATGGCACCGAGGCTGGCGCAGAGATCGGCGAGAACGTCGCGGCCGGTCGCGGCGAACCACGCGCCGAGACCGCCTGAAACGACCATGCCGGCGAGCAGGATCGAAAAGCGCAGCAGCCGCGCGATCTCGGTCCAGTGCGCCGCGACGAAGGCGAGGAATGCCGCCGCGATCAAGAGCCCGCCGACGATGCCGACGACCACCGCGATGTTGATGCCGGGCGAGAGCGGCGGCAGCGCCTGGCGAATGGCGCCAGCTGCCGCCGGCGCAATCACGCCATCGGCCTCCCATTGCGCGAGGTCGGCCTCGAGGCGCTGGCGGTAGGTTTTGTCGAACATGGTGGTGGATCACAGGGTCCGTGCCGGGGCGGATGTTGGTCGGGGCGCGGGGATGGCGGGTTCAAATGGCTCGCGCGCTGGAGGCTTCGGTCGCCGGGCAGCGATGAACTCGACGTGCTCTCTCCGTTCCCTCCCCCCTTGTGGGGGAGGGGCAGGGAGGGGGGTGCCACACGGGGACTCCTTCCATCGCGCCCTCTACGTAATTCATCAACAACCAGCACCTTTTCCTGAGCTACCCCCTCCCTAGCCCTCCCCCACAAGGGGGGGAGGGAACGCACCTCCGTCGGTGGACTAGACAAGTCTCATCCCATCACGCTCTTGAAGGCGTTTGCCGCCGGACGGTGCGCGTTTTTGTGCACTGTCACCGCAACATCCAGCATCAGCTCAGGCGAATTGGGAATATCGGGACAGCTGGAAGAAGGGTTCTGCCTGGTAGGGCGGATCAGTGGCGAGGCGAGCAAGCCTTTGCCCGATGGCGGGCGCGAACTTCGCGCCGTGGCCTGAACACGCGGAACAGACGATCAGGCGGGACTCCGGCCAGCGATCGATGATGAATTCCTCGCCCGCATCGGGCCTGATGTCGGCGGGCGCGGTGTTGGTGTAGAGGCAGACGTCGCGATCGACGATGGGCCCGGCCGCGCCAGGGACGAGGGCGGCCAACGCTTCGCCGATCGGGCGGAGTTCGGCATCGGTGGCGGGCGGACCCCAGTCGTCGGGGCCGACCACGGGCCCGTGATTGTGAGGCGCAGCCTTGACGCCGCGCTGTTCGAAGTCCGGAAAGCCGTAGACATTGTCATCAGGACCTCGGTCCAGAATGAAGATCGGGAAACGACCAAGCGCCACGGTGTCGGGGCTGCTAGGTGCGAACCAGCCGACCGCCTGTCGGGTGACGTTCAGCAGCGCACCCAGTTTGGGGAGTGCGCGGCCGAGCCACGGGCCGAGCGCCAATATAGCGCGCTCGGCGAAGAACTCTTCGCTCGCCGTGCGGATCGAAACGCCGTCGTGGTGCGGCGTGAAGCTCGCGCGTTCCGGAATCACACGCGCGCCGGCGCGTTCGCGCATCAGTCGCATGACGACCTCGGTATGCAGGATCGCGCCACCGTCCTGCACGACGACGTCCCAGTCGTCGGGCAGGTTGAAAGCCGGAAATTCCTTGTTCGCTTGAGCCGCGGTCACTAGCGGATCCGGGCGCCCTTTCGCGATCGCGGCCGCGCGCGAGGACGCCACCATGGCGGAGCCGGGGCGGCCGGCCTCCAGAATGGGGGTTTCCGTCAGAACCGTTTGACCGCTTTCAGTCTGCAGCCGGATCCAGCCGGCATGAGCCTCATCGCTCAGGCCAGTGTAGTTGGGGTTTTCGAAATTGAAGCGACGGAAAATGCGACATGACCCATGCGACGAGCCTCGATCCGAACCTGCTGCGATGGGATCGAAGCCGAGCGCATCGACGCCGGCGTCCAGCAATGCGCCCAGCGCTGCTCCGCCCATGAGCCCCAGACCCAGCACGGCGACTTCGCATTTTCGCATGAAGGCCTCGCGAGCGATGTTACGGCGCGCTGATCATCCTGATGAGTTCGCGGGTTGACAAGGTCTGCGGGAGGGCGATGACGGCACGACGGCCTGCTCGCGGCAACCGCGTTGACGCACGATCTGACGCTGGTGACACGTAGTGATCGCGATGTTGAGGGGTTGGGGCGAGGGTGATGAATCCGTTTGAGGGCGGAGGATATGGGAATTGATCGTCGAGTCGATGGACGACGGACGCCGTCGCGCGGCCTTTGACCCGTCGCGCAAAACAGGTGCGTGATGTCATCATTGCAGGAGGGTCCTAGGCAGAGTTCCGGCTGGGCCTCTCGAAAGGCGACCGTGTTGGGCGCTGGTTCGGACTTCTGTTTGCCGCCGGACGGTGGAGGTTTTGTGCACAGCCTCCGCCGCGAACTTCTTGAATACTGGCATGATGGTTCTGGCCACGGAACACTAACTCCAAAGCGCTCTGTTATCGGTACTGCGATGCACCCGATAAAAGCCTCTGAAATTTTCGGTTGCCAGCTATTTGAGGTTCGGCCGCGCGCAATCGCTCCAACACTCTTGCTAGCGCATAGACACTTCCAGGCGGAGCTTGCCCGACAACTGCCGCAACCACATCCAATAGTTTTTCCGGAGCAGCCTTGTAGAACGCGTCGGGCGCATTGGAGATCGAGTAAATCGTAGTTTGACTCCTGGGTTCATCCGGACGGATGAAGGGCAGTATCACGTCGGCAGCCTCCGGGAAGGCATCGCCCGCCGCTAGCAATATTCTGACAAGCTCAAAAGTGGTTGAAGAAGTTTGCAAATCCACATCGAGCGGCCAAATAGCTTGAAACACCGAACCTACGACATCGCGCCAGTGCGCCCGCTTTTGGTCCGGTAACCCGCGCTCCATTTCTATCGCAAGGCGATGTGCCACGATTGAAAGGGCCTTGTCCCCCGCCCTTCTTAGTGCGGCGCGAGCCTCGATGTCTGAAAGCGAATAGTCCGCGTGATCGACTCGATTGGCAATTAGGATTGCTACCAGCCAATCGGCGAATGTTTCGATACCATCTGCAACCTCACTTCGACCGAACATTTCCAACAGCGGCTTCTTGAATAGATCAAATAGTTCAGGCGGTCCGATATATGACGAATATCTCCTTGCGGACCAAATGTCGGCAGCGTCTGGCGATGACCACTCGAAAAGTGGCACCAACCTTTCTCTTGTCCACGTGGGAGCGTGGCTGAAAAAGAATGGCACATCGGCAGCGAGGCGAACCCTCGCGAGCAACCCGGCATGTCCGGGGCTCGAAACTAAGCGATCAAGCCGCTTGCGAATTGCATTAGAGATTTCCGTTTGATCTCCCTGACCAACCTTGTGGATCAAGATTTCAGCTAAGCGGCCGGTCGGAGCGTTTAGCGCGTCATTGAAGATATCACGCACCCTCGATCTCCTGAGTGTCGGCTAGAGTCTCATCGGCGATCCGATCCCATAGAGGCCAGAGCAAAGTTTCTGGAAGTGTCCTGTCGTGCGCCTCAAGCCACGAGGCTGCGGCACTAGCCATGGCGGAAAAATTTGGTTTTGGGCATTTCAACAGCAGCGTCGCTATTCTGGTCTCGGTCTCTGAGCTGCTGTACGCCGTACGCGACCACAATAGATCTTGCCAATAATCCTTTGACCAATCACCCGTTGAGGCCGCTGCTTCTAATCCGCCTAGAGCGTGATCCGGATTGCTAAGACAGAGGCTATGCCAACCATCATCCTCCTTAAACGGCGCTGCCTCTGCCATTTTTCTGGCTGCATTGACAAGGTCGCTCTTTGGAACTTGCTCAAGCGTTGCAACTGAATTGCTTCGACCTCGAAAACCGCTCTCATGCCAGACATGAAATCCGATTTGTTCTGCGGGCTTTGGTTGCCAGTTCGGCCAGCGCTTTTGGATTGCGCTGAGAAGTTTCGCGCCCCGTGGGCCAAGGTTGATGCCACGATAAGCCATGTCTGACAGGTACTCATATCGGCTTCGGTCAAGGATGCGATCGATGTCAGTTCCCTCGCGAAACCATGTGGGTGGCGGCCCCTCGCAAATTCGTTTGAGGATTTTTTTTTGCTTCGCGCTCGGAAAATCTGTCCATCGTTCCCGGATCAACCGATAGGCCTCGACGCTAGACCCGGTGAGAAACAACTCCCCGGCTGGCAGCGCGATCAACACGTCCGCCGCCTGTGTGCCGGGCGTTGTAGGATTGGTGAAGGCGAACATGGCGAGTCGCCTAGTCAGTCGGTAGGGGCTATTTCGCCAGATTGTCGCGACGGCAAGCGACCTGTGGGATGATTTCGCGGCCAACCGCGTCCAAATTTCAGCCATCACCCTCACTATCGCTTGAAACCCGGAGCGATATTCATTTTGGCGATGATGGGCGACCGAGGGGACGTCCGTGTCAGAAGTGCTGTACCCCTCTTCTGCTTCGACGCCTGCGTCTGTTGCATCCGCCAGGGCAGTGTCTAGCGCGCCCGTCAGATGTCTCAGCAATGCTTCGTCGGTCTCCGGGGCTGCCTCAATCGGCCAGGCATCAAGGACGTCTTTTGAGGAAATACCGTCGCGCACTTCATAGTCTATCGACATTAGATCGGCCGGACGCTCAATTGGCTTACCGTCCTCATCTCCGTACCAAGACAAGCGTTTGCCGATCTTGAGTTTTGGCCGCAGCGAATTTGAAAGCCGCTCTAGAATATCGACGGAATGGTGACCTTGCTTGATCGATGGTGCGATTTGAAACCAGTCATTTTGGACGAGTCCTCGCTGGGCGGAACGCATATGGCGAAGGATGAGCGTCCAGCACTTTGCAAGTAGCGGAGGCAGATGCTGCGCTCGGTCGTGTAGCCTAAACTCCAAGAACGTCGCAGTTTCCGGCCCAAACCAATCGATATTCGCTGCGACGTCGCGAACGGCGTTATCATCTGAAAAATTCCGTTCGATCCAACTGATCCGCTGACCTTCGTGTTCTATAAGCTTCGCCTCGCGAAGGAACGGAAGCCAAGCGAGGGACGGATTTGCCTCAGAGAGTACTGACCCGAGATTGCCAGCCGCTAGAAAGAACCGCAGCTGGCTAAGCTCGAATGGGGTTGCTTCGGCGGGTGTCTTCCTGCGCTCCATTTTGAGGCTGTTGCTATTCATGGCATTGCGCCCACAGTCCCCAATATTTCGCCTATTCGCTTCTTCCTATATTCTGCCGGCGCGACGGCGTATCGCGCCCACTCAGATAGGGTGCTGTAGATCGCGTCGTAGTCCGGAAACTCGATTGGTGTAATTCCTTTTGCCTTCCAAAGGGACGCGGACCCCGGTTGGCCTTTTTCAATCGCGTAGATTGGATGAAGGTCTCGAAACCGAGATCGGTCGGCATCGAGTGTTTCAAGAAGTAGGCGCATAGCTACATCCTCAGCGCCGTAGCCGACGAGCACAAGAGTGCCAAGACGCATGCGATCTTCGATGTAGCGTGCGGCCCAACCACTCCGAAGGTAAGCGTCCCCGAAGTCAGAACTCGTTAGAACCAAGTCTGAGCGCTGCAAGCCCAACAAACTATCGGCGATCCTACCGTGCAGGTGAAGGATGCCGTAATCGCTGTCACCGCCAGCACGAGGCATCGAAACGCCTGCTGAGCTTGGCACGTCAAGCATGCCAGCGGCCCGCGCCGCTCTCTCAAACAGCGTGTCGAAGTTCGTTGTTAATAGGCGAGGCCGACCATTTGCATCCCTGGAAAGTTGAAGGACCGAAAGGTGATCGGGAAATGGCTGATCCGGGGGGATAAGAAGACTAGCCACGGCATCTCTAACGCGCGATGGCGAGCCTGCCCGATAAGTGCGCTTTTCTAGAGAGCGCAACGCGCGGTCATATTCCCTTCGAGAAATTGCGTCGTGTTCTGCTGGTTCATCGTCAGTTGTCTCTCCTAGTTCGGCGTAGACTTGCTCCGTCAACAGCTTGAAGGAAGGCAGATGAGAACGAAAGGATACGCCAGCCCCGCAAAGAAATGTGGCGCTGCCGTTATCGACGGCTCGGATTAGATCATCAGGGATGTCGATCCCGTTTTCCTGGAATTGCAACGTGCCGCCGCCGGTCGTGTGATGCTCAAGGCACCAATATTGCGAGATCGCCACATGGTTGCAACCGGGGCGCTACACCACGTGTTTCGTGGTCCACGGCGGACCTCCAGAAAGGTTTGCGGATAGCGTGGAGCGAACGTCCCGAAGGAGACCTTGATGCGCCTTTTGGGGACCAAGACCGGCCCACAGAAAGAAAATTCCTTTCTGTTCAGTGGCTTAGGCCGCGTCGATGGCGGAGAGGGAGGGATTCGAACCCCCGATAGGCTTGCACCTATGCCGCATTTCGAGTGCGGTGCATTCAACCACTCTGCCACCTCTCCTGAAGGCGCCATGAGGGGCTGCGGCCCCTGTGGTTGGGGGCGTTCATAAGCGAGGATGGCGGGCCAGACAAGGCGCGAAAGGGGAAAATCGGGGGGTTGTTTCAGCCTCGCACCGGCTAGAGCCCCCGTTCCCTGGGGAATGGGGCTCCGGGTTCTGGTTTTGACGCGTTTTCCCGGCGCGTACCGCACTCTTTCAAGGCGGCGGCTGAGATCCCCGGGCAATCCCCCAGAGGAAAGAACCCTCACCCGCCGCACTCTGCGAGTGCGTCGGCCTCTCCCGCGAGCGGGAGAGGCGAAGCAAGAAAACGGGGTGGGACCGCCAGACGCGGTAAACACTGGCGGTCCCGTGCCGCTCATTAAAATGCTGGCCAGGAAGGGCGGCTTCGCAGGCCTGCGTGAGGCGACGGTTCCACCAATAACGTGCGGCCGGGGTATTGCAACCCAAAGCTGTCCTTAACCTAACCGAACAAGGTTACTGCTTGTCCGCCTTGGCCGTGTCCTTGTTGTTTTCCTTGGACTTTTTCTTGCCTTCCGTGGAATCCCGCTCCTTGCCGTTGCGGCGGTTGGTGAAGCGCGCATTGCCGAGGCCAGTGCCGATAGTGAGCACGCCCCAGCGATCGACATCTTGCATGAACGGCACCTCGGAGAGGCCCTGAACCACGCCGTCATTGTGCATCAGGACCGCGGTATCATGCTCGCCGACTTGCGGAATCGCCTCCACGAGGCTCGCCGGCAGGTTGAACTTGCTGCTCTCCCAATTGCCGGGCAGGTTCTGCGCGCCCTTCTCGATCGACCCGTCCGCGTTGATCACGCCGGGGCAGGCGATGCCGATGAAGGGGGCGAGCTTGAAGCCCTCGGCTTCGGCGTCCTCGATCAGGCCTTGAAGCATCTTCACCAGCCGCTTCACCGCGGCCTCGCGGCTCGGCTCGTCATCGGCGTGGCGCCACAGATCGGACTTGAAAACCACGGCCTTGGAGAGATCAGGCGCCTTCTTCCAGCGCGTCTCGACGATGCCGCAGCGGATGTTGGTGCCGCCGATATCGACCGCGAGGATGCTGTCATAGGCCTCGAAAATCCATGATGGCGCGAGGTGCAAGGCGCCGATCAGGCCGGCATCGTCAGGATCGAAGCGGATCGGCACCAGGTCGACCTTGAAGCCTTCCGATTTCAGGATGATCTCGGCCCGGGCAATGGCGATCTCGCCGAGCCTAGAGGCGCGAAAACCGCCGCCGACCACGATGCATTCGGTCCTGGCCCAGGCCTTGGTCTTGAGGAATCGCCGCGTGACGTAAGCGAGCTCCTGCGCGAATTCCTCGATCGCGCTGTGCACGACGGCCGCGGCCTCCGCGTCGTCGCCGCTCAGCACGGCATCGAGGGCCTTCTTGCTGATCTTGTCGGAGGGCTCGTCGCCGAACGGATCCTCGCCGCTTTTGCGCAGGGGTTTGCGCCATTCCTCGAGGATCTCGCGAAACGCGCCCTTACTGGCGCGGTCGCCGAGAAAGCCCTCGTCGTCCTTGATCTCGATATTGAAGCTGTCGACCTCGACCGAGGGCAGGCGGCTCGCCCCGTGCTGGGCGATGCCCGTTGTCTTGACCAGTTCGTCCGTTGCCATCGAAACCCTTGCCCGAATGCCTAATCACGGGGGACAACCGCGGGGGAACCCATTGGTTGCTGCGTGGGCCGAGATTCAGTGGCGGCGGCGGAAATGGCGCAAATCCTTCAAATCCGGGCGCTTTTCGGCTGAAATCCTTGACTCTTCGCCGCCGGCGGCTATAAGTCCGCACAGCCGGCGCGGGGCGTTTCTCGCGCCGCGTGTTTTTGCGTGGGTTTTCAAAGGGATAACTCCCACCCGCACAAAACTCGCAGTAACCCATAGCGGCAGTAACCCATAGCGACTGATCAAAAAGCCGACCCGGGCGATGTTCGTCCCGAGGCCGGGATTGAACACGGAGAAAAAACGATGTTCGCAGTCATCAAAACCGGCGGCAAGCAATACCGCGTCGTGCCGGATGATGTTCTC
>Ga0209758_1002758_pt1 | contig 17211 bp, 20 predicted proteins | sample AraplaMF_Col_mMF_FD_184258 | JGI IMG/M metagenome (GOLD analysis project Ga0209758, IMG submission 184258) | Arabidopsis root microbial communities from the University of North Carolina, USA - plate scrape MF_Col_mMF (SPAdes) (version 2) | ecosystem: Host-associated > Plants > Roots > Endosphere...
GTGAAGGAGAGCTGGTAGTCGGTCCATTGTCCCTTCGAGACAATCGTGAGTTCGTCTTCGCCGGAGCGTTCGAACGGCCAGTTGTTGCTGGCAGCGATATCCTCGACCACCGCGAGCGGATGGCTTCTGGAATCGATAGTGCCTTCGAGCAGGGACATGCCGTCTCGACCTCTTGCCTTTTTGTTATCCTTGATACGCACGCGGTCGGCCCGGCACGCTCCCTCAACGTCGCTGCTGCGATCCCTCAGGGTCGCTCTTGCGATCCCCAGGTCACTGTTGCGATCCCCTCGGATCAGCGCGGGCCTGTCGCGGATCAAGTGATGTGATTTGCGGAATCTGCGCAACCGGGTCCCGAGTCCGTCCACAAGCCAGGACTCGTTCGTCCACAGCTCATCTCCGCCACAATTCTTAACGTCGGAAGTCCCGGATCCCGATGCAGGAGAACAAACCGGAATCGGATTCGGCGGAGGGCGCCAGTCGTTAATTCCGTCCCGCGAGGCCCGGGCCACCGCGCCAGCATGGGACCATGCGATTTGCCCATGCGGAACACGCTTGCCGCGCCGGCGCGCCGGCGGCATATTTCCGCCCAGGCCGTTCATCCCGAGCGGCCGATGTTCTCAGGGCGGGGTGAAAGTCCCCACCGGCGGTAAGGGCCGAAAGGCCCAAGCCCGCGAGCGCCTTCCCTAAGGGGTTCCCGAAGGGAAGGGTCAGCAGATTCGGTGCAACTCCGAAGCCGACGGTCAAAGTCCGGATGAAAGAGAACGGTCGGTGGCAGACGCATCGCAAGGTGCGGCTGTTTGTCGTTCCGTGTGCCCTGATTCTGGTCCTTAAACCGAGGAAAGCCATGAATCAGATGCTGCAAGATCCCCAAGCCGAAGCTCTTCAAGCCGAAACTGAAATCCACCAACCGTCGGTTCCGCAAGGACCCGCGACCGAGCATCCACGCTTCGCCAAACCGCAGCGGGTGGCCTTCGTGAAGGCCTGCTGGCACCGCGACGTGGTCGAGGAGGCCCGTATCGCCTTCATGAGGGAGGCCGCGGCGCGGCACCTCACGCATGTCGACGTGTTCGAGGTGCCGGGCTCGTTCGAGATCCCGCTGCATGCGCAGGTTCTCGCCAAGACGCGGCGCTACACCGCGATCGTCGCCGCCGGCCTCGTCGTCGACGGTGGCATCTATCGCCACGAATTCGTCGCCGACACCGTGATCAAGGCCTTGATGGACGTGCAACTCCGCACCGAGGTGCCGGTGTTCTCAGCGGTGCTGACGCCGCAGCAATTCCACGAGACCGAGGTGCACTACGATTTCTTCCGCAAGCATTTTGCCATCAAGGGTGTCGAGGTCGCCGCCGCCTGTGCGGAGACCCTGCTCGGCCTCGAACGTCTGCGCGGCCAGGTCGCGGCGGGCATCGTGGGGTAGGCGGACTGCCGTAGGGTGGGCAAAGCGCAAGCGTGCCCACCTTCTCTCGCAAAAGAAAAAGGTGGGCACGGCGCGTCGCGCCTTTGCCCACCCTACGAGACCAGCAAAAGAAAAATCAGTCGAACAGGCTCGACACCGACTCTTCCGCCGCCGTGCGCGCGATCGCGTCCGAGATCAGGCTGCCGATCGGCAGCGTGCGGATGTTCGGCGCCTTGGTCACTGCCTCCGTCGGCAGGATCGAGTCGGTGATCACCAGCTCCTTCAGCTTGGAGCCGGAGATGCGGGCGGCCGCGCCGCCGGAGAGCACGCCATGGGTGATGTAGGCGTAGACGTCCTTGGCGCCCTTGGCGATCAGCGCGTCGGCCGCGTTCACCAGCGTGCCGCCGGAATCGACGATGTCGTCGACGAGGATGCAGGTGTAGCCGGCGACATCGCCGATCACGTTCATGACCTCGGATTCACCCGGGCGCTCGCGACGCTTGTCGACGATCGCGAGCGGGGTGTTGATGCGCTTGGCAAGGCCGCGCGCGCGGGCCACGCCGCCGACGTCGGGCGAGATCACCATCACCTTGGAGAGGTCGAACTTGTCCTTGATGTCGCGCACCATCAGCGGCGCCGCGTAGAGATTGTCGGTCGGGATGTCGAAGAAGCCCTGGATCTGGCCGGCATGCAGGTCGAGCGTCATGACGCGGTCGACACCGGCCTGCGTGATCAGATTGGCGACGAGCTTGGCCGAGATCGGCGTGCGCGAGCCCGATTTGCGGTCCTGCCGGGCGTAGCCGAAATAGGGCAGCACCGCGGTGATGCGGCGCGCCGAGGAGCGGCGCAGCGCGTCGGTGATGATCAGCAGCTCCATCAGATGGTCGTTCGCGGGAAACGAGGTCGACTGGATGACGAAGGCATCCGAGCCGCGGACGTTCTCCTGGATCTCGACGAAGATCTCCATGTCGGCGAAGCGCCGCACCACCGCCTTTGTCAGCGGCAGGTCGAGGCCTTGCGCGATCGCCTGCGCGAGGGCCGGATTGGAGTTGCCGGCGACGAGCTTGATGGAGCCGTTTTTGGCCGACATAGACGCTTCCTCCCGCGCTTTGCTGGATACGACGTTCAACATCTCAGATCCCACTGGAAGCACGGTTACGACGGGCGAGGAAATATCAGGCGGGAGGCTGCAATGGCAACCCGGAAGGCTACGTTTTCCCTTCGAAAATCCTGAGTCGGGCCAACGGTTTGGCCGCAACTTCAGGCCGTGGTTTAGCGGGGGTTATTGCTCGGCATAGCCGAGCGCCGAGGCCGGCATCTCCGGCGCGGGCGGGACCGGAGCGACGCTCGCCACCGCCGGACCCCGCAGGCCCGGAGCCGTGCTCGGTGTATCCGGCGTGCCGTTGATCATGTTGGAAAGTCCGCCGAATCCGGCCTGGGCGATCTTCCGCAGCACCAGATCGTCGGCAGCCGCCCACGCGTCGCGACCGGCCTTGGCCGAGGTCGGTTCCTCGCCGGACAGGCGCAGCGCGCGCTGCTGGTTGGCGTCGTAGACGTCCCAGACCCAGGCGATCACGGTCTTGCCGCGGACGATCTGGGCGGAGAGGTAGCTGCGCACGCGGTAGGCGGCCGAGCCCTCGCGGGAGACCACGGACAGGCTGCGCAGCTTGGATTCGCTGTCGAGCACGCCGACCATGCGGTCGAACACCTGCGGCGGCGGGCCGTCGATCGATTCGAAGGCCACCGTCGCGCCCGAGCCGGTGCTCGGCGCCATCGCATAGGAATTGGCGGCGCTGCCACCACCGCCGGCGCAGCCGCCAAGCGCGGTCGCAGCCGCCAGCAGCATGACCGCCAGCACGCGCGAACCCGCGCGGCCCAGGATGAATGACGCGTCCCTCATTATGGAGGGCAGCGATATCGTTAAAATCGGTTAAGGTCTAGGGCGGTGGCGACACAGACCACTGTCATTCCGGGGTGCGCCACCTGGCGCGAGCCCGGACTCCATTTCTCCCCGTACATTGCTGCACGATGGATTCCGGGTTCTCGCTTCGCGAGCCCCGGAATGACGGGATGTTGCCCTTGTGTTCACCCTTCGAGCGCGATCGCGTGGACGTGGCGGCCGTAATCCGGCTCCTTGCGATGCACCGAGCGGCGATAGCTGAAGAAGCGCTCGTCGGCATAGGTGTCGAGACCGAGATCGTCGATCATCAGGATGCCGGCGGCCTCGAGCCGCTGGCGGATGAAGCCGGCGAGATCGAACATCGCATGCCCCTCGCGCACCGACGGGATGAAGAACATTGCATTGTCCGCATCCGCCTCGATGAAGCGCGCCACGAACTCGTTGCCGACCTCGTAGCTCTCCTGCCGGATCAACGGCCCGATCGCGGCGATGATGCCGCCGCGGCTGGCGCCGAGATCCTCCATCGCCGAAATCGTCGCCTCCAGCACGCCGGTGAGCGCGCCTTTCCAGCCGGCATGTGCGCCGCCGATCACGCGCGCATGGGGATCGACGAACAGCACCGGTCCGCAATCGGCGGTGGAGACGCCGAGCGCAATGCCGGGCGTTTTCGTCACCAGCGCATCGCCCTTCGGCCGCGGCCCGCTCGGCCACGGTGTCTCGGCAACCAGCACGTCGGGCGAGTGGATCTGGTGCAGGCTGAGGAAACGGTCCGCGGCGACACCGACATGCTCAGCCATGCGGCGGCGGTTCTCCGCAACGAGGCCCTGATCGTCGTTGGAGCCGAGCCCGCCGTTCAGCGCGGAATAGATGCCGCCGGAGACGCCGCCTTCACGCGTGAAGAAGGCGTGGCGCAGGCCGGGCACTGCTGCCAGCAGCGAGGAGGTAAGCGTCATCAATTGCCTCCGGCCTGTTCGAGATCGCTGAGGCCGGCAATGCCCGTCAGCCGCGGCTCGGAGATGCCGAGCACCTTGAACATCGAGCCCATGCCGCCGCGCCCGGTGTCCGTCAGCCGCTTGAGCGCGATCGAAATGTCGGTGGCGACTTCCGGCGTGGCCTTCTGCATCAAAGCGGCGGCCCTGGTATCGATGCCGATGCGCTTGAGGAAGTCGCCTTGCGCCACCGGCCCGTGCACGCGCGCGCCGACATCCTCGGCCGCGCGCGCCAGCGCCTGGAAGTCGACATGGGCGGTGACGTCGGCCTGGCCCGGCGCCTTCAGGGGATCGGCGAAGGTGTGGCGGGCAATCGCCTGGAACGTGTCGCCGGCATCGCTGCGCAAATGGCCGTAGTCGATGATCAGGGCCGCGCCGTCCTGGTCGCGCACGCGGGTGGCGAGCTTCATGATCTCGCCGTCGGGCCGCCATTCGAACACGGCGCCGACCGGCGCGGCGCGCACCAAGGGCGGCAGCAGCACCTCGAAGCGCGGGGTCGGCTCCAGCGCCGCGCCGAATTGAAGCCTGCCGTTGCCGTCGAGCTCGATCACGCGCTCGTGCCAGCCGTTCTCGAGTCTGACCATCTGGTGGATCGGCAGCACGTCGAAATATTCATTGGCGAGGATGATGCTCGGTCCGTCCGGCACGTCGTCGATGCTGTCGTGCCAGGAGATGTTGCGCACGGCGGACAGCGTCGCGCCCTGCCGCTCGCGCAGGACCGGATTGACCTCGACCATGTGGATATGGAGCGCCTGGTAGAGCGGCGGCAGCACGCGGAGTGCGCGCAGGGCGTCCGCCATCATGGTGCCGCGGCCCGGTCCGAGCTCGATCAGCCGCAAGAATTGCGGCGAGCCCATCTGCTTCCACACCGAGGCGGTCCACAGGCCGAGGAGCTCGCCGAACATCTGGCTGACCTCGGGCGCGGTGGTGAAATCGCCCTCACGCCCGAGCGGATCGCGCGAGACGTAATAGCCATAGCGCGGATGCATCAGGCACAGTTCCATGTAGCGCCAGACCGGCATGGGGCCTGAGGATTTGATCAGCGCCTTGATCTCGTCGAGTAGCGGCTGGTCGGTCACGGCGTACTTTCTCGAAATGAATTAACGAATGGCCTCGACGGGCTGCGGCGCACCGCGCCTGACTGCCAATACAATAAGTACGAGGCCGACGATAAGCATCGGGATCGACAGCAGCATGCCCATGGTTAATCCGCCCCAGAGGAAACCAAGCTGTGCGTCCGGTTCGCGGAAATGCTCGCCGGCAATCCGGGTCAGGCCATAGATCAGGATGAAGGCGCCGAGGATCATGCCGGGCCGCTTCAAGGCACCGTAGCGGATCATGATCGCAAGCACGGTGAACAGCAGGATGCCCTCCATGCCAGCTTCGTAGAGCTGGCTCGGATGACGCGGCAGTTGCGTCGGATCGTTGGGGAAGATCATCGCCCAGGGCAGGCTCGCGTCGGTGGCGCGCCCCCACAATTCGCCGTTGATGAAATTGGCGATCCGCCCGAGCAGCAGCCCGACCGGGGCGACCGCGGTGGTGATGTCGCCGAGCGACAGGATGGAGATGCCGTTGCGATAGGCAAACCCCATCACCGCGACGACGCAGCCGAGGAAGCCGCCATGGAACGACATGCCGCCCTCCCATAGCCTGAAGATCGCGGCGGGATGATCGACGAAGAAAGGCAGGTTGTAGAACAGCACGTAGCCGGTGCGGCCGCCGAGGATGATCCCGAGCGTCACCCAGAGGATGAAGTCGTCAATCTGGAGCAGCGAGATCGGCGCCGGGCCGCCCCACAGCCGGTCGTTCTTCAAGAGCGAGCGCGCATAGAGCCAGCCGAACACGATGCCGCAGATATAAGCCAGCGCATACCAGCGGATCGCGAACGGACCGATCTCGAGCGCGATCGGCTTGAAGGCGGGGAAGTCGATCAGAAGAAGCTGCATCGCGCCTTCTATGTCCAAGCGAAATCGCGGCGGTCGGCGCCAGCAGACGCCCTGTGATTCTTCTTATGCAGGGACGTCGAGTACGATTGCAAGGACACCGGGGCATGACAAGGATACCACCCCGCGGCCCTTGAACCGCTCCCTTCGGATTGCCATTGTGTGTCGGAGAGTTCGCGCAAAGTTTATCGGAGGCCCGCCATGACCCAGACCAACAGCCGGTTTTTCGACGAGATCGGCCGCCTGATGAACGATGCCGCCGGGGCCGCCCAGGGCGTCAAGCGCGAGTTCGATACGGTGATGCGGACCCAGGCGGAAAAATTCCTGCGCGACATGGATCTGGTCAAGCGCGAGGAGTTCGAGGCGGTCAAGGACATGGCGCGCCTGGCGCGCGAGGAGAACGAGGCGCTGAAAGCGCGCATCGCGGCGCTGGAGGCCAAGCTCGGCGGGTAAGTTTCCTCGGCGTCATTCCGGGGCGATGCGGCAGCATCGAACCCGGAATCCCGAGCTTCTCAGGTGCGCAATTGCGCACCATAGTTCGGTCGCTGGTGCGACCGCCCCGGAATGACGGCAGCCGGTACCTCCTCCCGCCAGCCCATTCTTCTTGTCATTTCCGCATCTTCCAGCTAAAAGCCCGCCAAGTTCGTGGCCCCCGCACCCCTGGAGGCTTGCTGCGAGCTATGCCATGGGCCGCGCTGCGGCCCATTAACTTTTGCAAAAACAAGGACTTAACGACATGGCGACGACCGTCAAGGAATTGAAGGCGACCGCACGTCCGAAGAGCGGCAAGGGGGCCGCCCGGGCTGAGCGTCGCGCCGGGCGCGTGCCCGGAGTGATCTATGGCAACAACCAGCCCCCGGTGACGATCTCGATCGAAGATCGCGAACTGCGCCAGCGCATCCTTGCCGGCCGGTTCCTGACCACGCTGGTGGACATCGATCTCGAGGGCAAGAAGCACCGCGTGATTCCGCGCGACTACCACCTCGATCCGGTCAAGGACTTCCCGATCCATGTCGACTTCATGCGGCTCGGCGAAGGCGCCACCATCCGCATCAGCGTGCCCTTGCATGTCGTGAAGGCGGAAACGTCCCCGGGCGTGAAGCGCGGCGGCACCGTCAACATCGTCGCCCACGCGATCGAGCTCGAATGCGGCGTCGAGAGCATTCCGCAGTACATCGAGGCCGACGTCGGCTCGCTGGAAATCGGTCACTCGCTGCATCTGTCCGACGTCAAGCTGCCGGCCGGCGTGAAGGCGCTGACCCGCGAGGACGCGACCCTCGTCACCATCGTGCCCCCGTCCGGCTACGCCGAAGAGCAGAAGGCCGCGGCTGCGGCTGCAGCTCCTGGCGCTGCTGCGGCAGCTCCGGCCGCTGGCGCTGCGGCTCCGGCCGCGGGCGCTGCTGCGCCTGCCGCGGCTGCCAAGGCTCCCGCCGGCGGCGACAAGAAGAAGTAATCTCTCGAAAGAGCTGGCGCGGGGTCCCTGATCGCGCGCCAGCTGAGGGGCGCGCCGCGTCATGCGACTCTTTGTTGGGCTCGGCAATCCCGGCGCGAAATACGCACGTAACCGGCACAATATCGGCTTCATGGCCGTCGACGAGATCGCGCGGCGTCATGGCTTTGCGCCGTGGCGCCGCAGGTTTCAGGGCGAGACTTCGGAAGGCACGCTCGGACCTGAGCGCGTGATCCTGCTCAAGCCGACGACCTACATGAACGAATCCGGCCGCAGCGTTCAGGAGGCGGCGAGCTTCTTCAAGATCGCGCCCGGCGACGTCACGGTGTTCCATGACGAGCTCGAACTGCCGCCGGGCAAGGTGCGGGTGAAGATCGGCGGCGGTATCGCCGGACACAACGGCCTGCGGTCGATCTCGGCGCATATCGGCAACGACTATCGCCGCGTGCGCCTCGGCATCGGTCATCCCGGCGTCAAGGAACTGGTGCACGGCCACGTGCTGTCGGACTTCGCCAAGGCCGACAACGACTGGGTGGCGACGCTGTGCGAGGCGGTGGCCGAGCACGCAGGCCTGGTGGCCAAGGGCACGGACGCGACCTTCGCCAACAGGGTGCATCTCGCCATGCAAGCGAAGGGATTTTTGACCAAGGACGACAACGGCAAGGAATAGGGTCGCCGTTTTCTCCGTCATGCCCGGACAGAAGCGCGTCTTCGCGCTTGATGTTCCGGGCATCCACGTTCTTCCTTCCGCGCGTCAAGGCGTGGATGGCCGGGACGAAGCCCGGCCATGACGAATACGGATAGAGGATACCATGGGATTCAAATGCGGGATCGTCGGATTGCCCAATGTCGGCAAGTCGACCTTGTTCAACGCGCTGACCGAGACGGCCGCGGCGCAGGCCGCGAACTATCCGTTCTGCACCATCGAGCCGAATGTCGGCGAGGTCGCCGTGCCGGATCCGCGGCTGGAGAAGCTCGCCGCCATCGCCAAGTCCGGCCAGATCATCCCGACCCGGCTGACCTTCGTCGACATCGCGGGCCTCGTCCGCGGCGCCTCCAAGGGTGAAGGCCTCGGCAATCAGTTCCTCGCCAACATCCGCGAGGTCGATGCCATCGTGCATGTGGTGCGCTGCTTTGAAGATTCCGACATCACCCATGTCGAGGGAAAGATCGCCCCGCTCGCCGACATCGAGACCATCGAGACCGAGTTGATGCTCGCCGATCTCGACAGCCTCGAGAAGCGCGTCGACAACCTCACCAAGAAGGCCAAGGGCAACGACAAGGACGCCAAGGAGCAGCTCGACCTCGTCAACCGCACCCTGGTGCTGCTGCGCGAGGGCAAGCCCGCGCGCCTCGTCGAGCGCAAGGCGGAGGAGGAGCGTGCCTTCTCCATGCTCGGCCTGCTGTCCTCCAAGCCCGTCCTCTATGTCTGCAACGTCGAGGAAGGCTCGGCCGCGACCGGCAATGCGTTCTCCAAGGCCGTGGAGGAGCAGGCCGCCAAGGAGGGCGCTGTCGCCGTCGTCATCTCGGCGAAAATCGAATCCGAGATCGCCACCATCTCGCGTGAAGAGCGCGCCGAGTTCCTGGAGACGCTGGGACTGGAGGAAGCCGGCCTCGACCGCCTGATCCGCGCTGGCTACACGCTGCTCGACCTCATCACCTACTTCACCATCGGCCCGAAGGAAGCGCGCGCCTGGACCATCCATCGCGGCACCAAGGCGCCGGCCGCGGCCGGCGTGATCCACACCGATTTCGAGAAGGGTTTTATTCGCGCCGAGACGATTGCGTATGAGGACTATGTCGCGCTGGGCGGCGAAGCCGGCGCGCGCGATGCCGGCAAGCTCCGCCTCGAAGGCAAGGAATACGTCGTCGCCGACGGCGACGTGATGCATTTCAGGTTTAATACGTAAGACGGGAACACCGGTGCCGTAGGGTGGGCAAAGCGGAGCGTGCCCACCGCCTGTCGCCATTGAGAAAGATCGTGGGCACGGCGCTACGCGCCTTTGCCCACCCTACGGCACCTGCGCGAGGCTCACCGCATCCCGCTGCCCTGGTCGCGGATCGCGCCGAGATGTTCGTTGATGCGGAAGACGATCAGGATCAGCTCCGCGAGGATGCGCGAGAAGACGATTCCGACGACGACGCTCGCGATCGACGACAGCAGCACCAGGAAGCCGCCGAACGGGCTGATCGCCATCGCGGCGAGCCCGGAGAAGATGCCGGAGAGACCGAACAGGCAGATCAGCGCGATCACCAGCCAATAGAAGGTCTTGATGATCGTCGGCGTGATGAAGCGGTCCCACTGAAACAGGTCGCTGAATGAAAACATTGCTCTCCCCAGGGCATTGGGCCTTGGTAAATGGATCCCGGTCCTCGGTCGATCCGACTCAGATCAACGCCGCCACCCGGTATGTAGCACGAGCCATGCGGGCCGGCGGGTTGAGATTGCCGCAAAGTGCGGCCACAATCTGTCATTCCCGCGAAGCTTTCCCAAGATGACCCTGACCTTCGAAGATTTCCCGCCCGGCCGGTTCGGCACGTTCGGCCCGCGCCACGTCACCCGCGACGAGATTTTGGCCTTTGCCGCCGAGTTCGATCCGCAGCCGATGCACCTGGACGAGGAGGCTGCCAGCAAAAGCATGCTGCGTGGCCTGTCCGGCTCGGGCTGGCACCTCTGCTCGCTGATGATGCGGATGATGGCCGACGGCTTCATCACCCGCGCCGCATCGCTGGGATCGCCCGGCGTCGACGAGGTGCGTTGGCTCTCGCCGCTGCGGCCCGGCGACGACCTCACGCTCGACGTCGACGTGATGGAGGCGCGCGGCTCGAAGAGCCGGCCCGAGCTCGGCATCGTCAAGTTCAAGTGCACCGCGCGCAACGCCAAGGGTGAGGCGCTCGCCGAGATGACGTCGCCGATCCTGATCAAGCGGCGCGAGGGAGCGGTCTGATGCGGTTCTTCGACGACATCGAGATCGGCCAGCGCCGCGAGATCGGCACCTATACGTTCACGGCCGAGGCCATCAAGACATTCGCCGCCAAGTTCGATCCGCAGCGTTTTCATCTCGACGAGGTGGAGGGCAAGAACTCGCTGTTCGGCGGGCTCGCCGCGTCGGGCTGGCATGTCGGCTCGGCCTGCATGAGCCTGCTTGTCGCCGACGGCCAGCGTCTGGCGCGCGAGGCCGCTTCGCGCGGCGAGGAGGTTGCGGTGTGGGGCCCGTCGCCGGGCTTTCGTGACCTGCGCTGGATCAGGCCGGTGCTCGCCGGCGATACCGTCGCGTACGTCAACGTCGTCACCGACAAGCGCATCTCGGCCTCGCGCCCCGGCTGGGGCATCCTGACCGCCCGCACCACCGGCACCAACCAGCGCGGCGAAGACGTCTATTCCATCACCGCTTCAGCCTTCGTGCCGAGGCGGAAGGCCGGTTAGATCTGTTCCAAGATGAACGGTCCAAATGAGTGCGCGAGTGTTGCCCGCGCGCTATGGACGCGTTTTGGGACGGCTGCCATAAGCCTGCGCAACATGGTTATCGCGAAGCGTTTCTGCGGAACCAGTGAGTTGCTAACTAATTATGAACCTGTCGCTGTCTATTTGAAACGAATTGGCAGAGACAGGGGACGAGGACCATGGCAGATCGCGGCGCACTCAAGTTTGTTGGATTTATCTTCGCGACCGCGACGCTCGCCGTGATGCTGGCTGCCGGCATGGTGGTGAAGGGCTATGCCGATGGCGCCTACACCCTGGAAGTCTCGGCCGCCGACGCGAGCCGGTAACACTTCGTTCATCTTTCGCGGCCGGCATCCGGCCGCCGCACCTCAGCGGCTATAGACGAACGCCAGGACGGCGATCGCAACCGCCAGCAGCCCGACAAAGCGCAGCATGATCGTGCCGAATTGGTTCGGCGCGGGCCGCAACGGTATCGGGTCCGTGGTGTCGGGCCGAATGCTTTCCATCTGAAATGTCCCCAGGCCCGGCCACGGCGGCACGGGCGCCTGGCATTGGTCGCAGGGAAAGGGCGGCGGGTTCAAACGGACGCGCTGCTGGTGCGCTGACCATGTGAACGCGTATGCACCGCAGCGCTGTCGTCGCGGCCACACCCTCCGCTGTCATGCCCCGGCTTGACCGGGGCATCCAGTACGCCGAGGCCTCTCGGCTCGATCAACGCCGTCTCTGGAATACTGGATCACCCGCTTTCGCGGGTGATGACACCTCTGTCGGAGAGGCAGTGTGGCCTATCGCACCCTCCCGGAATCAAAACCGCCGCGCTCCCTTCCGGGAACGCGGCGGCCGGTGATGCGGTGCTTTGCGATCAGCTATTGCGCAGGCCGTCGGCGGCGCGCTTCCACTGCGCGACGTTGTCGGCGATCATGCGGGTCGACTTCATCGCGGCCTGGCTGAGCTGGGCATAGCCGGAGATCTCGCGCTGGACGCGCTGGCCTTCGGCATGGAGCAGGTCGCGCAGGCTCTCGAGCTCGGAGATCAGGTTCTCGATCTCGGCCAGAGAGGTGCCGGCGACGCGCTGGATCAGCGAGTTGACGTTGTTGACGGTGGCTTCCGCGCTCGGGTCGAGCGGCGGTGCGTCGGTGGTGGTCGACGCCGGGCGGCGCAAATAGGCGATATCGTTGCGCACGAAGTCACGGATGCCGGCCTCGACCTCCGTCACGGCGGCGAGGTTGGTGTCGACCGTCTCGGTCTCGGTGGTCTCGATCTTTTCGGGACGCATGGCGTTCATCGTTGTTCCCCTGTTCGCGTTGAGCGCAGCGCGAGTGTCCCCCGCACGACGACGTCTGTGAGGCTTCCCTATCAGGGCGTCCGAATTTGGCCGCAAATGGGCCGAGATGCGGCAAGGGGGGACGATTCAGGGGTTTTGCCGTGGCGCATGGTTAGGAGAGTATGAACGCCGTTGCGGGGACGCCAACCCTATCCCCTCATGGTGAGGAGCGCGCTCTTCGCGCGCGTCTCGAACCATGCAGGCCCGGCTGTGGCAGAGGGGCCTCGATCCTTCGAGACGCGCTCCTTCGGAGCGCCCACAGGATGAGGGGAGAAGGTGGGGCGTGGGACTACCAGCTCTTCTTGAAGCCGGCCGTGACGCTCTTGTTGATCGCGCCTTGCGAGGTCTCGCCGACCGAGCCGGAGACGGTGACGTTGTCGAACAGCTTCTGCTCGGCGCCGACCTTGCGCAGCCATTTGTCGTCGGTGGTCGACAGCGTCTGGCCGGCGGTGATGCTGGTGCCGGTGTCGCTGAGGGTGACCTTGGCGGACTGGTCGGTTTCGTAATTGCGGGTGATGTGGCCGCCGATGCCGGGCACGGCGCTGGTGCCCTGCTGGTTGACGCTGTAGCCGTTCTGGAGCGTCAGCGAGGTGTCGCTCGACAGCGGCACCGATTTGGTCAGCGAGGCCCCGATCTTGCTCTGCTCGGTGCCGGGATCGACGCGGGCTTCCACCGCGGTCTTGTCCCAGATCGCGCCGGCGCCGGGCGCGGTTGCCGCCGCCCAGGCGCTGCCGGAGGATTGCGGCAGGTTGCCGCCGTTGGTGGCCTTCTGCGCCAGCAGCTCGGACATCGTCCGCGGCTCGCTCGTCACCGTCATGTCGGCGCCGATCCGCGTGTCCCAGAACGAGGACACGGACTGCTTCACCGTCACCGCCGCGGAGCCGTTCGCGTTGGCATTGGACGACCAGTCCAGCCCGTCCCTGGCGGCGGCCTGGGCGCGCTTCTTGGCGGCCATGGGATCGATGCCGGTGCCGGCGTCGACCGCGAGCTGGCTCCAATCGAGCTTGTCGACGTCGATGCCTTTGAGCACGTCGGGATCGTTGACGTCGACCGGCTCTGCCGTCTCGGTTTCGGCCTCGTCGTCGGGCGCGGCCGCTGCGGGGGAGAAGGGCGGGATGATCTGCGCCGAGACCGTCAGAACCGAGCCCAAAATGAATGTGGCCGCCAACATCGGCAGCCTGGTCCAGCCAAACCCTGTCGAGAATTCCATCGTCCTGCCCGCGAGCCCCAACGCATGCTGTCCGATAACATATATCGGCCGTCAGCAAAGACCATGCGCCATTGCGCGCGAAAATGCTGATCCATCGTTGCGAAATTGTGGCGGTGCCTTCAAGGCGGCGAACCAACGGGCCGCGCGCGCGGCGCGCGCCCGACGACGAGCTTCTGGCGCGACGGCATCCGGCGGGGCTGGAAGCCAGGACGTCGCAGCCGGCATCGTCATCGGTCCCGAACAGCGGGGCCCGTTGGTGTCTCCCTCAGCCGGCGCTGGTCATCTTCGGCAGATGAATGGCGCGGCCGAGTGCCTGCTCGACCAGATCGAACGTGTCGATCAGGACGCGCATGCTGACGAGCTTGCCTGCCCTGAACTGGGCGAACTGCGCGACCCGCAGGCTGATAGGCTTGTTGGAATCCAGGGCCGTGAGTGAATAGCGCACCATCGAGGCGGCGGAATCGACGCCGAGCATGATGCTCTCGCGGTCGAAGCGGCGGACCTGGAAATTGTCGGCGAGCTGACGGATGACGTCGAGCACGGCGTTCTTGCCCTGGCGCGCGCCGAGGAACGGAAACATGTCGATCGGGCCGTAGAGCGCCCATTCGACGTCCTCGTCGATCAGGGCCTCGATATCCCCGAAATGCCGGTCGTTGATCGCGCGGTGCAACGCGCGCGAGAAACGCCAGAGGCTGTGCTCTGTCATTCTGGGCAGTCCTGAAGCTGGCTTGCGAAAAACGGAAAACAACCCCACGCGCAGTCAGGCGCCGGGGAGGATCAACTCATTTGTATGCGAACAAAATAGTGGGTTTCGGCCAAAACGCAATTCACGTTTTCGCAATGCACAATTGAACGGGTTTTGTGAGATTTACAATAGAACCCCGTAATCTTCCGGGCTCGGATCCGGGTTCGAGGCGAGAAGCGATCAATCCACCTGCACGCCCGTGATCAACGGCCCGATCTCGCGCTCCAGCACCTGCTGCACCAGATCGTAGGAATCGATGATCTCGCGGATCTCAGCCACCAGCCCGCCGCGGAAGGTATAGAACACCGCCATGTCGAACTGCACGATGCGGTCGTTGCTGCGCTTCCTGAAGTAGGTCTGCATGTAGGTCGCGACCGCCTCGCCCTCGGCGACAATGTGCGGCGCCTTGTAGCGGACTTCGGAATAGCGCGACCAGACGGTCTGCCACAGCTCGCGCAATTCGGCCTTGCCGTGGCGGGGCCCCATATGCGGCAGCACGTCGATCGGCGCATGGGTGAGGAAGTCGACGTCTTCGGTGCAGCAGGACAGCGCGGCTTCGATATCGCCGCGCACAAAGGCGTCGAGCAGATGCAGCACGCGTTGGCGATTGAGCTTCTCGATCGTCATTCCGCCCGTCCTTTTTTGGTCGTTGTGCAACGCTAGCGCGCGGTCCCGCGCACCGGCAATCCGCAAAATCACAGGGACGTTGCAGACGGTATGACGCCCCGGCGCAATGCCAGGTTCATGGCATGCAATTGAAAGTTGAATAATGGGTGGCTGCACGAATTCGTGCTGGAATGTGCAGCCTGTCGCGCAACGCGCAGGGGCGGGGAGAGGGGTAGCCGCGAACTCAGACCTGTTACGGAGCCATCCCTCTCAACGCGGAGCCGGCGGTAGGTTCAACGCCCGGCCCCCGTCTCACTCTTGTCCGGCGCCGAAAAGCGCGTGACCCATCTCACATCGCCCCGTGGGCATCGCCGCTAACGTCATCCCCAAGTCATGAGAGTGTCATCAGGGAGACGTGCCATGGCTGCCATCGCCAGAGTCCGAAAGTCCCGCCTGCACAACGCGCTCGAAGGCCTCGCTCTGACCGCGATCCTGCAGAGCTTCCCGACCTTCGCCCTGGCCGCCTTCCTGCTCAAGCTCTGCGGCAACCACGACCTCGTCGGCGATCCCGGCGTCGCCATCTTCGTCGCCATCGCCTCGCTCGCCCACGCGCTGCTGGCCGTGACGTTCGGCCCAAGCTTCCCGCACCTGTTCAAGACCGTCTACGAGTCGAAATTCTTCGAGGCCCAGCTGTCGCTGTCCGACAAGATCACGGCCTGGCGCACCCAGCCGGTCGCCTCGCTCCAGCTCGTCACCATCGTGCTGTTGCTGTCGGTGATGGCGGTGGTGACGGCGAGCGTGGGGTGAAGTCTCCGCCGTCATTCCGGGGCGCTGCAAAGCGAGCCCGGAATCCATAGCCACGAACGGTGTTGCCTCTAGGCCTACCTCTTCTTCCACCCACCCCGCCGTCCCGGCATCCCGCCGGTCGACTTCGGCGCGGGCCCGAACTCCGGGCCCGATTGCCTTGAATCCGTCGGCTGGATGATCCGGCTGGTGCTGCCGAACGGCTTTGCCGGCAGGCTCGGCTTCTCGCGGTAGGGCAGGGATTCCGGACCGTGCATCTCGTCGAGATGCGGCTTGTGCACCTTCGAGCCGCTGCCGCCGCTCGCCTTCAACGCGGAGCCGACCGTTTTCTTCTTCATCGCGCTGACCGGCAAGTTCGCCGCATCGCCGTACTTCTTAGCTCCGGCAAAGGCGCCGGCCTTGCCCGCGACGGTGCGCTGCTTGGCGGTGGGGTCGTCGACCACGGCGAGCTCGGTGGCGCGCAGGCGCTTGACCTCGTCGCGCAGGCGGGCGGCTTCCTCGAAGTTCAGATCGGCGGCGGCCTCGCGCATGCGGGTTTCCAGGTCCGCGAGCACGGCTTCGAAATTGTGGCCGATCGAGATGACGTCGTCGGTCATGTCGTGGCCGCCAACCTCGACCAGCACGTGGTCGCGCTCGTAGACGGAGTTGAGGATGTCGCCGATCTGCTTCTTGACGCTCTCCGGCGTGATGCCGTTGGCGTTGTTGTACTCGACCTGCTTCTCGCGGCGCCGGTTGGTCTCGGCGATGGCGCGCTCCATCGAGCCGGTCATCTGGTCGGCGTAGAGGATCACCTTGCCGTCGACGTTGCGCGCGGCGCGGCCGATGGTCTGGATCAGCGAGGTCTCGCTGCGCAGAAAACCTTCCTTGTCGGCGTCGAGGATCGCGACCAGTGCGCATTCGGGAATGTCGAGGCCCTCGCGCAGCAGGTTGATGCCGACCAGCGCGTCGAAGGCGCCGAGGCGCAGATCGCGGATGATCTCGATGCGCTCGATGGTGTCGATGTCGCTGTGCATGTAGCGGACGCGGATGCCCTGCTCGTGCAGATACTCGGTGAGATCCTCCGCCATGCGCTTGGTCAGCACCGTGATCAGCGAGCGATAGCCGGCCTGCGCGGTCGCACGCACCTCGCCGACGAGATCGTCGACCTGGGTGCGGGCCGGGCGAATGTCGACCGGAGGATCGATCAGTCCGGTCGGACGAATGACCTGCTCGACGAACACGCCGCCGCTCTCGTTCAGCTCCCAGCCGCTCGGCGTTGCCGACACCGCGATGGTCTGCGGCCGCATCATGTCCCATTCCTCGAAGCGGAGCGGGCGGTTGTCCATGCAGGAGGGCAGGCGGAAGCCGTATTCGGCCAGCGTCGCCTTGCGGCGGAAGTCGCCGCGGAACATGGCGCCGA
>Ga0209758_1002761_pt1 | contig 17186 bp, 15 predicted proteins | sample AraplaMF_Col_mMF_FD_184258 | JGI IMG/M metagenome (GOLD analysis project Ga0209758, IMG submission 184258) | Arabidopsis root microbial communities from the University of North Carolina, USA - plate scrape MF_Col_mMF (SPAdes) (version 2) | ecosystem: Host-associated > Plants > Roots > Endosphere...
CGAACGCCTCCTCGGTGATGTCGAAGCCGGCCGGGTCGATGTAGTTCTCCATGTACCATTTCTTCAGGTTCATCTGGATGGTCGAGTGACGGAATTCGTCGACCATCTGCATGGTGAAGCCGGTGCGGAGATCTTCGCCGGGTGCAAGACGCCCGACCATCGCCATGGAACGTGCCGCCGAGATTTCCGGGAACGGGATGATCGCCAGGAACAGCTTCATCCACTCGACCCAACGTGGCTCGACGTTGCGGAACATGTCGCCGCGAAGCGCGGCATCGAGCGCGCCGTAGACGCGGTTGTCCTTTTCCTCCTGCATCGGGAAATAGGAGCGAAGGACCTGCTTCATCGGATCCTTCGGCGCCTTCGTGATCTTGTAGTCGGTGGGGAAGGTCATCGCTTCCTGGACGTAGGACGGATTCCATCCGAGATCTGCAATCTTCTTTGCAGCCTCACCGACGGAAATGCCGCGCTGGGCGGTGATCTTGTTGAGTGTTAGCGTTCCAGACATCTCGTCTTTCCTCCTGATCGGGTCAGAAACCACATCGATATTCCGCCTGCCTGGACCTTCGCGGACCGAGCAGTGCCTACCCGTGCGTTACGGGCCACCTCGCGACCGTTTGCACGGCCGGACGTTTGATATCGGCAAGGGTCTCAGGATGACTGTGGAACGCCTCAGGGATGATCAGGAGCGATCTTCGGACCCAGCCGTCTTCCGATCGCAATTGAGTCAGCCCGCGCAAGGTTCGCCCTCAGCTCGACATCCCCTTCCCTCGTTCTTTTCGCGGCTCGCCCCGGACGGAGCAGTCAGCGTTGTTGTGCCAAACAGCTTTGCAATGGGCGTGCCAGCGCCCCTTGCCTGGCCAAATCGATTTCTGACTGCCGGAGGTGAGGATCAGCGCTGACGGAGACGTCGCGGCTCCCGGTGGGCGCCCCACGGAAATGCAAACTGCGACAAGAGTTGCAAAATGAGAATCGGCACAACACGGAGACCGCCACTTTGCGGCGCAATGTTTGCGCTGCAACAGCGCCGGAAATTGCTCCGGGCAATCCGTTGGGCGCTTTCGGAATCGAACGCGGCTCCCTCGATGCGACAGACCTCTTCCGCATTGAAGGCCGCGCATTGCCGAGACCGGCTCGTTGCCCGCCCACTCAGGCTAGCGATAGCTCTCGAAACCGGCCGCCTGGTTTGATTGCCCGACCTTCTCGATCCAGCGTTCCGTATACTGGGCGTAGCAATCATGATCGCAGAAAGGGAGCCCGGTGCTGAATTCTCTCAGATAGTGAGCGTGAATGGGCTCGCAGCAGGACATGCAGAACGTCTTCAGCCACGGTGTTCTGCCATTGACGAGGACGAACCTCATACGGCGTTCCTAAGCGGTCTTATCGATATGAGATCGACAGCGATGCAAATTGAGACGATGGCGCACAATGAGACTCCGGAGATCAGACCACCTTTGCGGTGTTTGCACTGCGATATGAGCTTGTGAAACCGGTCTGATTGAACTTCTGCAGCGCGTGACCAGCATAAGATTTCACGCGGCTGGGCTCCGGTGACGGCGTCAGACGACACCACACGGGCATGACGATGGCCGCTCGCTCGATCCATCGCGAGGAAATGCATGCTCGCGATGGATGATGCAGCCATCCTTCAAGGGATCAACACGGCCCGCCCATGAATTTTGCCAGCATTGAGATCGTGCAAGGCCTTATTGGCGTCCGCAAGGCGATACTCGGCCGTGGCAAGCTCAACCAGACCTCGATCCGCAAGGGCCATCAACTCGGTTAGTTCGGCCCATGTGCCGACCAGATTGCCGATGATGTTTTTCTCGGTTATCACCATGTCGACGGTCGGCACCCGAATGTCTTCGCCGTAACCGACGACGTAGTAGCTGCCCATCGGACGGGTCATTGCCAGGCCCTTCGACGTCGTGCCCTTCTCGCCGACGAAGTCGATCACTGCTTCCGCACCGTTTCCACCGGTCAGGCCCAGAACGGCTTCCACTTCGTTGCCGTCGGCTTTCACGAGATGATCGGCGCCCGATTTTTCGGCCAGTTTCAGCGATGCTTCGGACTTGTCGACGACAATGATGTCGGCCGCACACATCGCTTTGAGGCACTGAATTCCGATGTGGCCCAACCCTCCCGCACCGATAACAACGCAAGATTCGCCTGGCAAAAGGTGACGCGTGGCCTTCTTGACAGCGCGATAGGCGGTGAGGCCTGCATCGGCGTATGGCGCGACATCCTTTGGCGCCAAAGTTCGTGGCAGCGGGACGATGTTGCGTTCCGAGGTGCAAAGGAACTCTGCATAGCCGCCGTTGCAATCGAGGCCTGGAAACGTCCCAGGACCATGCATATCGAATCCTCGGCGACAGGCGAGACACGTCCCGCCGCTGATCTTCGGATGGACGATGACCGGATCGCCCTTCTTCAGTCCCTCGACTTCCTTGCCAATTTCTTCGATCCAGCCTGCATTTTCGTGCCCCATAATGAGGGGAAGCAGCTTGTCGCCGCTCGGATCCATGTGCGGCTTCCACACGCCTTCGACGATGTGAAGGTCGGTTCGGCATACGCCGGCACCACCTATGCGGACAATGACGTCGGTTGATTTCGTCAATTTCGGATCAGGCACCTTCTCTTCCCCGACCCAAAGGTCGCTGGAAAGTTTCTCGTCGTAGGCTCTCAATACTTGGGCTCTCATTTTCTCCTCCGTGCCCCCGGCGAACTTCGGTGCGCCATCAGGTCATTCGAGCCTCAGCATTTTTTGTGCCAGTAGATTTATGTCGCGACGCCAACGGCCATTGTCCGAGACGCGCCAACAGCCTTTCTGCGTTGCAGCGCGGTCGTCACTGTTCATCCATGATGAAACAGCCGGTTACTACCAGGCATGGATCAGCGTCATCTAAAGTCCTCAATCATCGGAGGATCGATGGTCCCGCTAGGCACGACAAAAAGAATAGCGGGTGGACTTTGCTGCGCATTGTTTGCGGCGCACCCCGCTCATGCCCAGATGCGCTTGCCTGCCGTCAGTCCAGGGAGCGGTCGAACTGGCCCTCCACCCTGCCCTCCACGAGCCGAGATCGTGGCCAAACGGAAGGCGGCCGACTATGTTGCCAGAATTCGCTCACGTGGAGCTGCGGCGGGACGGTTCGCCGGTGTCGATCTCTTCGTCACCGGCGATCATCGATATAGCCTCACCGCCCCTGGAAGACTGCCGGGCGCCGTTCGATAAAGGACTGAATACCTTCTCGCGCGTCAGCACTCTTGAGAACGCGGTCCCGGATCGCGGGGATGCAGGCAATCGCAGCCGCCTCGCCCTGCTCGGCATATTTCGCGGCCGCTTCCTTTGTCACCTGAATGCCAAGCGGTGCGTTGCGGGCGATGATCGCCGCGATCTCCATGGCGCGGGCGACCTGCTGACCCGCCGGCACGACCTCCTGCACGAGACCGATCTCCCGGGCTCGCTGCGCGGTGAATTCATCGCAGAGGAAGAGATGGTACATGGCATTGCCCCAGCCTGCGCGGGACAGGTAGCGGAAATGTGCGCCGCCCAAGGGGGCGATACCGCGCTTTGCCTCCATCTGGCAGAACCGGCTGTCGTCGGCGGCAACCACGATGTCGCCGGCCAGCATCAGCTCGATGCCGACGGTGTAGACGATGCCCTGCGTCGCGGTCACGATCGGCTTCTTGCAACGCTTGGTGAGGCCGAAGACGTCGACATTGCCTTCCTTGATGTTCCGCTTCTCCGCATTCGGACCGAAGAATTTCGGCATGTCGAGGCCAGCGGTGAAGTCCTTGCCTTCGGCGCAGATCACGCCGACCCAGTTGCTGTCGTTGTTGTGCAACTCGGTCAACGCGTCCGACAGCAGATCCATCATCAATGGCGAGAACGAGTTCTTCTTCGCGGGATTGTCGATGATGATCTTCAGGATGTGATCGTGCGCCTCGGTGCGGATCGTGCCTTCGGTGGTCATTCGAGCGTCTCCTGTTTATCGGTCGTTCTTGATGGCAAGTGCGGTTCGAATGGCTGCGGCCCGCTCCGGCGGGAACGCCGCTGCGCCCTCCTGGAGAATGTCGAGGAACGACAACACGCCACCGCGTGAGCCCCAGTTGCCCTCTTCGATGATGCGGAAATTGACCCACCAGCCCGGGGGAGGATCCTTAAGCTCACAAGCATCCGCGAGGGCTCTGAGAACGCTGCGAATGACGGTGGCTCGGTCCTCGCGGGTCCAGCAGCAGTCCATCACGACGACATCCACCACCATGACGTCGCTCGGCTGGTCCGACAGCAACTCTCCGCCATGCGCGATCATGTCGAGCGGCCGCTCGAGGAAGTGCACCTGGTAACCCCGTCGCGCCTGAGGAACGAGCTGCCCGACCTCTGGCACCAGCACGGCATCGGTCAACGTCTTGGCAAGCACCCGGCGCTGCTGACCGGTCAATCGTCCTTGCGGGGTCATTACATGGATAAAGGTCATCGCAATCTCTTTGGGTCGATGCTGACTATGTCACGTGACATACACGCACGAGGCGCTGGCTATGTCAACTGTCATATTGTAGTTTACGAGGAACGAGGTGCTGATGACGTCCGATACGAGAGCGAAAATGGTGGCCGGAGCCGCCGATCTGATGAGCCGGCGCGGCGTGAATGCGACGAGCATGCGGGAAGTCGTGCGTCACACCGGCACGCCGCGCGGATCGATCAGCCATCATTTCCCGGGGGGCAAACGGCAGCTCATCGAGGATGCCATCGTCTTTGCAGGCGCCCAGGTCAGCGGTCCCTTGCGGCATCTCACCAGCGAACGCGGGGCCATGGCCGGCCTCCGCGCCTTCATCACCCTTTGGAAGAGGACGCTGGAGCAGACGAATTATCAGGCCGGATGTCCGATCCTGGCAGTCGCCGTCGAGGAATATGTGAGCGATCCTTCCGACAAGGACACTGGCAGCGGACAGGCCGTCCAGCGCCATCTGCTCGACCTCGCTCAAGGCATCTTTGTGGACTGGCAACAGATCCTGTCCGCCGCGCTGAAACAGGAAGGTCTCGCCGCATCGCGCGCAAGACGGCTTGCCACGCTTGTCGTCGCATCGGTGGAAGGCACGGTCGCGATGTGCCGGGCCGCGCGCAGCGCCCAGCCCCTGGAGGAGGTCAGCCACGAGCTCGAACTCCTGCTGAAGAGCGCGATCGAAGGGCGGTAGCGTCGAGAGGCGAGAACCCCGGACTTCAACTTCAGGCTCCCTCGTCGAGCGCCACCAGTTCGCGCTTTCTGCGCAGCGACGGCAACAGCGGACCGATCAGCAGGACGAGGGCAAGCGCGAGGCACACCGCCGAGATCGGCCGTGTGAAGAAGATGCCGAGGTCGCCCTGCGAGAGGATCAGTGACTTGCGCAGATTGTTCTCCAGCATCGGTCCGAGCACGAAGGCGAGCACCAGCGGCGCCGGCTCATAGCCGAGCTTGCGCATGAAGTAGCCGATCACGCCGAAGGCAATCATGACGTAGACATCGAACACATTATTGCTGGAGCAGTAGACGCCGATGATGGTGAAGAGGATGATGAGGGGGAAAAGGATGTTGTACGGCAGCTTCAGAAGCTGCACCCACATACCGATCATCGGCAAATTGAGCACCAGCAGCATCAGATTGCCGATATACATGCTGGCGACGATGCCCCAGAACAACCCGGGGTTCTGCGCGATCATCAGTGGTCCCGGTTGCAGCCCATGAACCACGAAGGCGCCGAGCAGCAGCGCCATCACCACGTTCGGCGGAATGCCGAGCGTCATCAGCGGAATGAACGCGCCACCGGCCGCTGCGTTGTTGGCCGACTCCGGCCCTGCGACGCCTTCGATGGCGCCATGGCCGAAACGTTCGGGCGTCCCGGAGAGCCTCTTCTCCAGCGCGTAAGAAGCAAAGGACGCCACGACGGCGCCGCCGCCCGGCAGGATGCCGAGGAAGAAGCCGAGAATGGTGCCGCGGCCGACCGGGCCGGCGCTCGCCTTCCAGTCTTCCTTGTTCGGGAAGAGCCGGGTGATCTTGGCATTGATGATGTCGCGCCGGATCACCTGTTCGGTGTTGAGCAGGACCTCGGCGACGCCGAACAGGCCCATCACGACAGGCACGAGGCCGATGCCGTCCATCAGTTCCAGCCGGCCGAAAGTCAAGCGCGGCTGTGCGGTAATGCTGTCGAGCCCGATCAGACCGAGCACGACGCCGATACAGGCCATCAACAGCGCCTTTGCCATCGAGCCCTGGGTGAGGAAAGTCAGCACCACGAGCCCGAGCGCCATCAGGCTGAAATACTCGGCGGGGCCAAAAACGACGGCAACACTGGCGAGCTTCGGCGCGACCAGCATCAGCGCGACCAGCGCAAAGGTGCCCGCAATGAAGGAACCAAAAGCGGCAATGCCGAGAGCGGGACCCGCGCGACCCTGCTTCGCCATCTGGTGGCCGTCGATACAGGTGACGACGGATGCCGCCTCTCCGGGAATGTTGACCAATATCGAGGTGGTGGAGCCGCCGTACATCGAACCGTAGTAGATGCCGGCCATCATGATGATGCCGGATTCCGGCGTGCCCGACAGCGTCACGGGCAAGAGCAGCGACATCGCCGAAATCGGACCGATGCCCGGCAACACGCCAACCAGCGTACCGATGAAGACGCCGACGAAACAATAGAGCAGGTTGACCGGCGCCAGTGCGACCCCGAATCCATGCGCGACATTGACAAGCGTATCCATGGCGCGTGCTCAGCCGATACCGATGGTGCCGGACGGCAGTTGGATGCCAAGCGCTTGCTTGAGCAGCCACCACATGCCGGCGGGAACGAGGATGGAGATTGGAACAGCCAGCGACCAACGCACCGGGTCGATCAGTCTCATCAACAGCAGTGTCAGCGGAATTGCGGCGAGCAGGAATCCGAGCGAATCGAGCGCAAAGGCGAACGCGGTGAGGCATGCGATGACGATGACCGGCTTTGCCCAGCGCGCATCCTTCCAGCGTGAGCCGAAAGTCGGCCCGCCCTCGGTGAGCGCGGCAATCATGATCGTTGCCGCAAACGCGCATATCAGGATGCCGGCATAGAACAGCACGAAGCCCGGGCCTGGCTCGTGGATGGTGCCGAGCTTCAGCTTCAGGCCGGACTGGACCACGAAGATTCCGAGCCCGAGCCCGATTAACCCACCCCATAGCTCGGAATTGTTGAGGCGCACTTTGACGTTGCTATCGGCACTCATGGGTCAGTTCTTCTTTCCGAGCCCGAGCGCATCGATCACCTTGCGTTCGGATTCGGTAACCTCGACGACGAACTTCTTGTAGTCCTCGCTGTTCTTGTAGTTCGGCACCATGTCGTACTTGGACAGCGTCGCGATCACCGCCGGATCATCCAGAGCCTTCTTGAAGGCGTCGTGCAGCTTGGCGACTATCTTCGGGTCCATGCCTTTCGGGCCGGCTATGCCGAACGGCGAGTCATAGACGACGGGGTAGCCAAGCTCCTTCAGGGTCGGCACTTCGGGAAAGTTCGGCGAGCGGCTCGCGGTCCACACCATCAGCAGGCGCAGCTTGCCAGCATCGACCAGCGGGCGCCAGCCGGTCGCATCGGCCTGAAGCATCGTATGCTGGCCGAGCACGGCGGCATTGGTCTCCGCGCCACCCTTGAACGGAACAGCCGTGAGCTTGATGCCCGCGAGCATGGCGATCTGCTCCATGCCGACATGCGGCGAAGTACCGACACCAGGCGTCGCATAAGTGACTTTGCCTGGATTGGCCTTGGCATAGTCAACCACGTCCTGCCACGTCTTGAACGGCCCTTCCGCACTGGTGGTGACGCCGAAGGTGTAGCCCGAGAGGTGGACGATATAGGTGAAATCCTTCGACGGATCCCACGGGACCTCCTGCATCAACGGCAGACGGAAAACGCCCATGGGAAGCTGCGCGATGGTGTAGCCGTCGGGTTTCGCGGTTGCAGCCATTGTGGCCGGGCCGACCGTGCCACTGCCTCCCGCCTTGTTGTCGATCGCGATCGGCTGCCCGAGCACCTTCGAGGCGCTCTCGGCGATCGCGCGCATGGTGAGGTCGGTCGATCCGCCCGCGGGCCACGGCACGATCAGGGTGATCGGTTTTGTCGGGTATTCTTGCGCATCGGCACGAACCGACACGAGCATGGCGAGCGCCACGAGCGCGATGGCTAAACAGCTGCGCTGAAACATAATGTCCCCTTTCTCTTAAGGTCCGTTCGAGGCCAAATCCGCGTTGTCACGTTACCTGTCCGCGGACCGCAATCGGCGCCGTGATCCGCTCATGGCGGCCCGGCTCGCCGATGACCTGCTTGGCTGCTTCATTCAATTCGCAATCCGATCGAGTTGATGACATCCCGCCACTTGGGAATTTCCTGTGCCATGAACTTCCCGAGATATGCCGGGCTATTCGACGGTGCCGGGATGATCCCTTGTGCATCGATAATTGGCTTGATCGAGCTGTCGTTCATGGCGGCCACGAACGCGGCGTTGAGCTTGTCGACGACCGGCGCCGGCACGCCCTTTGGCGCAACGACACCGAAGAAGACGCTGACGTCGAAACCCTTCAGACCTTGCTCATCGAAGGTCGGCACATCGGGCAGAACCGGCGTCCGCTCGATCGTCGTGACACCCAGTGCACGAAGGATGCCGGCCTTGATGTGAGGTGCGGACACGAAGAGGTCGGCAAAGCTCATCTGGACCTGGCCGCCGATGAGATCGTTTATAGCGGGCGCGCCGCCGCGGTAAGGAACATGCAGGATGTCGGTGCCTGTGACGGCATTGAACATGACGCCGGCGAGGTGAGTGGACGCACCATTGCCGGACGAAGAGAAGCTCAATTTTCCCGGATTCGCCTTCGCATAGGCGATCAACTCCTGCACATTCTGCGCCGGCACGGAGGGATGAACCGAGAGCACGTTGGGCATCTTGCCGATCATGATGATCGGATCGAAGCTTTTGATCGGATCATAGCTGAGCTTTGCGTACAGGCTCACATTGATGGCAAGCGGGCCCGATGTCCCAAACAGGAGGGTGTAACCATCGGCCGGCGCGTTGGCGACGAAGTCTGCTCCGACATTGGCGCCGGCGCCGGCGCGATTTTCGACAATCACAGGCTGGCCGAGCTTGACTCTGACACCCTCGGCCAGAGACCGCGCCAATGCGTCCGTCGGACCGCCGGCCGCGAACGGCACGATGAACTTTATCGACCGCTCGGGAAACTCCGCCCACGCCACGGTGGGCATGGACAAGAAAATCGTCACGAGAAGTAGTTTGCGGCAAAGACCGATGAACGCCATAGGCTTCTTTCCTCCCCCAAATGCAAGGCTGACGCCGTGCCGTTTCCAACTCCCTGCCGGTTCGGTGCAGCGATGATGTCATGCAGCACGTCCGACTTTTGTTCTGTGGAATTGTTCGTTCGATCAGATCACGCGTATGTCACCGTCACGCTGCCGAAAGGTCCGTAATCTGCGACAAACGTCTCGCCAGGCTTCGGTCTCAACATTCCCGTCAACGTGCCGGTGCTGATCACCTGCCCCGCTTTCAGGCCGATGCCAGTCAGAGACAGTTCGTTGGCAAGCCATGTCACCGGCACGATTGGATGGTCCAGCGCTATCGCCGCGTTGCCCTTCCGCCTCAATGTCCCATTGCAAGTCAGGACAACCTCCTGTCCGGCAATGTCGCGTTCCCGCCAGTTCTCGATCGGCGGACCATAGGCAATGGTGCCGCTGCCAGCCCCGTCCGCCAGAATCGCCGGCAGAGGCGGAAATGCGGCGTCGTGAACGAAGCGGCACTCGGCCAATTCCACGCCCGGATGCAGCGAAGCGACGGCGTCCCTGACCTCCGCGATGCTGTAAGGCGTGTCACGCGGCGGCAGGTCCGCGCCGAGCACCGCCTGGTATTCGACTTCCGGAATCGGGCTGCACTGCCGTGCATGCTCGACCGTCACCGGCGACTCCTGGACGAGCGGGGCGTAGACCCGGCCGTAGATCGGCGAGTCCGTGCGCAACTCACGCTGTAACCCCTCCTTCATCGCCGCGATCTTCCACCCGGCGACAGCCCAGCCGAGCTCCTCCTCGACCATGCGCGCGATTCGATAGGCGGTCGCCTTGTCGGGCGGCACGAGACGCTGATCGAGACCGCTTTGCTGGCGTCCTTCGCGCCGCAGGGTTGCGAGCAGGCGCGCGAGTTCGCGTTGGGTCGGCTGATCCATCGTGACTACCTCACCAGCAGCGCAGCCGCGCGCGACAGTGGCACCGGCGCCTCACCCAGCAGCAGGTCGATCGCCTCGTCCTCCCAGCGTTGACCGTCGAGGTTCAAGTGGTTCGGCTCCTGCAGGCGATGCTCGAGCACAAAGCGCGCCAACAGCAGGCGACGGGCATCACCGCCGGATGTCCCCAGACGCAGGCCCTCCTCGATGAACAGCGCGGCTGTGACGGCGTGATAGAGCTTGCCCGCAGCAAGCCGGCAGAAGCGCTCGTTCTCCTCACGTGAGGCGACCTCTTCGGCAAAGCACAGTGCGCCGTTGATCGCACAGTCGAGCCGCGTGCGGAATTGGCCGGGAACTCCCTGCGTGTCGCCGAGCCGGGTCGCGAGATCGTCGCGCAAGGTGGCATGCGCGCCGACCTTTCCAACCGCGCGCTGCACGGCGTCGAGCGCGTTGATATTGCTGGTGCCCTCCCAGATCAGGCCGAGATGGGCGTCGCGCACCAGCCGTGCATTCGGCCAGTCTTCGATGTAGCCGTTGCCGCCGCGCGCCTCCATCGCACCGGTCGCCACCGTGACGTTGTCGCGGCAGGCCCGGTACTTGACGATCGGCGTCAGCAACCGCAGCACCTTCTCCGGCGCAGTCGCCGAATAGAGGAGCGCCGACAATGCCTGCTCGGTCGGTACCATCAGCTTGACGAGCTGCCGGCGCATGAGAGGATGATCAATCACGGCGCGGCCAAAAGCGTTACGATGACGGGAGGCCTGAAGCGCCTCGTTGAGGCAGCGGCGCATCATGCCGGCGGCGCGGGCCAGATGCGAGACGCGGCTGGAGTTCACCATTACCAGCATGTGCTTCAGGCCCTGGTTGAGCTCACCGAGCTGATAGGCAACGGCACCATCGAACACGATCTCGCCGCTCGCCATGGTGCGGCTGCCGAGCTTCTCCTTGAGCCGCATGATGCGATACGCGTTGCGGCTGCCGTCCGGCAGCGTCTTCGGCATCAGGAACAGGCCGAGGCCCCGCCCGCCGCCGACTGCACCCTCCGGCCGTGCCAACAACACGGCAAGCTCCGCGTCGGCATTGGAGCAGAACCATTTTTCCCCGTAGAGCTTCCAGTGCGCGCCATCGCGCACCGCGGTCAGCTCGGCCGCACCGACATCGGAGCCGCCGGCCTTCTCGGTCATGAACTGCGCACATTTGAACAGCGTGGCCGGATCCTGGCTCCACATCCCCGGAAGATAGCGCTCATGCAGCTCGGCACTGCCGAAGCGTCGCACTAGCTCCGAGGAGCTGTCGGTGAGGTTCACCGGACACAGCAGGCCGAACTCGGCCTGGGCGAAGAGGTAGTGAAACACGTATTTCGCGATCGGCGGCATGGCCGAGGGCCAACCCAGCACGCCAGGGCGATTGCACATCGCGTGCATGCCGAATTGTCCGAACGCGATCCGCTCCATCTCCCGATAGGCCGGGTGGTACTCGACCCACTCCTCGTCACGGCCATAACCGTCGCGGGAATGGAGTACGGGCTGGTGGCGCTCGGCTAGATCGGACAGGTCGTACAGCTTGCCGCCGGCGAGCGCGCCGAGCTCTTGAAGATGCGGCTCGAGATGCGCCAACAATGGTTCGTCCATGTAGAGCGGAAGCAGATCCCGAACGCTCTGGTCGATGGCAAAGTAATTCAGCCCACGGCAGGTGGGCGCTAACGCCATCGAGCGCCGGAACGAGGCTTCGCGACGGGCCAAACCGGCATGAACGGTCATGAGCTTCCTCTTCGAATGGACGTATCTTGGGCTGGGCCGGACCCGGGCCAATTTTCGGGTATGACTTGACAGCGCTCCACGCAAACGACTTCTTGGGTGGGGGCCTTGAGCTAAACTCAAGGCCGAGTGATCCCGCGGGGCGGACTATCATGGCTTCACGACGACTTCCTCCACTCCATGCCGTGCGGGCATTCGAAGCAGCCGCGCGACATCTGTCGATCACGCGAGCCGCCGACGAGTTGAACGTGACGGTCGGTGCTGTCAGCAGGCACGTCCGCGCCCTCGAAGTGCGCATGAACACGGCGCTGTTCCTGCGGGGATCGCGTGGCCTGGTCCTGACCTCGGCCGGCAAGGCTTTCGCCGATTCCGCCCGCGAAGCGCTGGACCGTATTGCGGATGCGGCTGAAGGCCTGCACTTGCGGCAGTTCAGGCGGCTGTCCGTCGGCGTCTACGGGTTCTTCCTGTCGCGCTTTCTGCTGCCGATGTGGCCGGCGCTCAAGGCAGCACATCCCGAGTTGGAGATCGATCTGCATACCAGCGCGAATCCCGTGGACCTTCTTGCCAGCCGCTACGATGCGGTCATCGCGGTATCGGATGGGGAGCCGAGGGCGGGTCTCGTCACCCGGCCTTTGCTGCCGATAGCTACCGTGCCGGTCTGCTCGCAAGCCCTGCTGACTAATGGCACGCTGGATTTCACGTCCGTTCCGCTGCTGCACAACCGGCCACGACCGGACGATTGGCGGCGCTGGCTCGATCACGCCCAACTCACGAAGGTACCGGTCCGGGCCGGTAGCAGCTTTGAGAATCTTGGCCTTGCGATTGAAGCTGCGGCCGCCGGGCTCGGTGCGGTCATCGCGATCGACAGCCTGCTCGCGACCGATCTTGCGCAGCTCAATCTCGTCAAAGCGCATCACGCCGTCCGGCCGACGCGGCGTCACTTCGTGCTCGAATACGAACAACGCATGGCGGACGACCCCGCGGTAGCCGCGTTTGCCACCTGGCTATGTGATGCCTGCAAACAGCAGGGCACGAAGAAGGCGACAGCTAGGAGATCTACACGAAAGCGCCCTGCCTGACTGAGCATTGAGTTTCGCTCAAGGGACACCGAAAAAACCTCGTTTGCCAGTCTGAGCCGGCTCTGACACAGACCCCGTCATCAAATCCTGATGATGGGGGGGAACGCTGGATGAGGTTGCTATTCGGGATGCTCGTCGCAGGACTGGCGATCAGCGGAAGCGCGCCTGCCCACGCACAGATCTCCGGCGACGTCGTGAAGATCGGCGTGTTGACCGACATGTCGGGCATCGTCTCCGATGCCACGGGCGAAGGCTCCGTCGTCGCGGCGCAGCTGGCTGCAGAAGAGTTCGGCAACCGCGTCGCTGGGAAGCCGGTCCAGATCGTCTTCGCGGACCATCAGCTCAAGCCCGACGTCGGCGCCAACATTGCCCGCAAATGGTTCGAGCAGGACAGCGTGGACGCCATTGCCGACGTGCCAAATTCGGCCGTCGCGCTCGCGGTACAGGAGGTCGCGCGGTCCCGCTCCCGCATCATGCTGTTCTCCTCGCCCGGGACCACGGCGCTCACCAACCAGTTCTGCTCACTGACCAGTGTCGCCTGGACCTTCGACACCTATGCTCTCGCCCGCGGAACGGCCAAGGCGGTGGTCGAAGGCGGCGGAAAGACCTGGTACTTCGTGACGGCCGACTACGCCTTTGGCCATCAGCTTCAGAAGGACGCCAGTGCCGTCGTTCAGGCCAATGGCGGCGAGGTGCTGGGGTCCTCAGCTCATCCGCAAGGCACTTCGGATTTCGCGTCCTTTCTCCTCCAGGCCCAAGCTTCCAAGGCAAACATCGTCGGACTCGCAAATGCTGCCGGAGACACGGTCGCAACCATCAAGCAGGCCGAAGAGTTCGGCCTGACGGCGGGCGGGCAGAAGATGGCCGCGATGCTCCTGCTGCTCACCGACGTCCACTCGCTCGGCCTTCCGGCGACACAAGGCACGTTCCTCACGACTCCCTTCTATTGGGATCTCGACGAACAGACCCGCGCCTGGTCGGAAAAGTTTGCGGCCCGACGCAAGGGGCAGCGGCCGACCTTCATGCAGATCGGCGTCTACGAGGCCGTCCGCCACTATCTACAGGCCATCGAAGCAACCGGCTCGGACGACGCGAACAAGGTGATCGCGAAGATGCGCGCAACGCCGATCGAGAGCGCCTTCACGCATGGCGCCAAGATCCGCGAAGACGGCCGCGTCGTTCGCGACATGTACCTCGCCGAGGTCAAGGCTCCCAAGGAGTCCAAAGGAGAGTGGGACCTCTACAAGATCCTGCGCACGATCCCGGCCCAGGACGTCACCATTCCGCTGACCGAAAGCACCTGCCCGCTCGTCAAGCGCTGACAGGACACATCAAACATCCGACTTCAACATCCGAGGACGACAATGACGACACCCGAGAGCGAGTGGCAATACCCTTACGGCACCAAGCAGCGTTACCACCTCCAGCACGTGCATCTGTTTGCCTCCAACGTCGACGCCACCATCGACTTTTACAAAAAATGGTTTGATGCCGAAGTGATGTGGGATGGAGATGTCGCCGGAGCGCGCAACGTCTTCATCAAGGTCGGCATTGGCGCCCTGCATCTCTACGATCAACTTCCGCGCGGCGAAGGCAAGAATGCTGTCCACCATCTCGGCATGCAAGTGGTCGGGATCGACGAGCTCTACGACCGCATGAAGGCCGCAGGCCTGCATATTCCCAATCCCATTCGCCGCCTCGGCGGAGGTAGCGGCTATTTCATGCTCGGCGCTCCCGATGGCGTCGTCATCGAGATCTTCGAGCCGGGCAAGCTGCGCGAGCCGGTGGTCCGCAGCTACTATGGTTTTGGGGGTTGAGGCCCATGGGAACCACTCCTCCGCTCGATACCGTCGCAGACCTTGTTGCCGCCCAAGCTTTGGGGACGCCTGACAAGACGGCCCTGACATTCGTCGACGTGACGGCTGACGGCACTTATCGGACGGAGGAGCGCACCTACGCTCAGTTGGAGCGAAACGGCGCTGCACTCGCGCGGCGTCTAGCGGCGCTCGGCCTTCGGCGCGGCGACACGTTCGCGCTGATGATGGCCAATCATCCAGAATTCGTCGAAGCCATGCTGGCTGCCGCCATGCTGGGCGCAGTCTTCGTGCCGATCGATCCCAGGACGATCGGCGAGAAGCTGAGCTTCATGCTGTCGCATGCCGAGTGCCGCGGCGTCATCTGCTCGGCCGAATGTGCAGCCGCCATTGCCGACCTCGGAGGCAACAACCTCTCCTGGGCCTTGATTCTTACCGAGCAAAGCACTTGGCCTGCCTCGATCGCGCGGGTGAACCTGGCTTACCGGGACGTCTTGAAGGAAGGCGCATCCAACGACCGCGTGGGCGTTTCACCGACCGATCCCATGATGCTGATGTTCACGTCGGGCACGACGGGCAACCCCAAAGCCGTAGTGATATCCCATGGCGCCTATATGAGCCGAGCGCGCGGCATGCACGGGATAGAGCTCAGGGGCGATGACACCCTCTACACCGGCCTTTCGCTGACGCACATTAACGCCCAGGGCACGCTTCGCATCGGCCTGACGGCAGGCTTGCCGGTCGTCATCAGCCGCAAATTCAGCAAGCGTCATCTCTGGCCGATCTGCCGGAGATTCGGTTGCACCATGTTCAACATTCTCGGCGGCATGATCCCTGAGATCTACAGCATTCCGGAAGCGCCCGACGATGCGAGCAACCCGGTCCGGCTGATCATCAGCGCCGGCATGCCGCCCGACCTCTGGAAAGAGTACGAGCGCCGTTATGGCGTGAGGATCTGCGAGATCTACGGCTCGACCGAAGGCGGCGGCGCCCTCACCAACCCGCCAGGATCTGGACCGATTGGAAGCCTGGGCAAGCCGCCGCCCGAACTCGAAGCAGCCGTGTTCGATGACGACGGACGGCGCTGCCTGCCAATGCATGCCGGAGAGCTGCGCTTTCGGCGCAAGGATGGCGTGCCCATCAAGATCACGTACTTCAGAAATCCTGAGGCGAGCGAGGCAAAGGTTGTCGATGGCTGGTTCCGCACCGGTGACGTCGTACACGCTGATGAAAACGGCTGGTTCTTCTTCCATTACCGGATTGGCGGTGGCGTTCGGCGCGATGGTGATTTCATTAACACCGCATTGGTCGAAGCGACTCTGATCAAGTCTGGCCTAGTCTCGGATGTCTTCGTTTACGGCGTCGCGGCGCAACAGAATGTGGCAGGCGAGAAGACCTTGGTGGCAGCTGTGGTCCCGCGTACATCTGACTTCAGTGAAGCTGCGCTCCGTGCTTATTGCAGTAGAGTATTGCAGAAGCGGGATATCCCCGAGATCATCCAGGTTCTCGCCGAGATTCCCAAAACGATTTCCGAGAAGCCGATCGAGCGCATTTGCATCGAGCGGTTGCGGGAAAGTGGCTTACTCGGATAAACGTCTCATACCGTCCTCCCAAAAGGGAGGATTGCCCAATCGCGACGCAAGCCACGAAGTCAAGGCAAGCGCCAAAGGACGCGGTTCTCGGCGGCGTGGATGAAGTGCCCAGAGTTCGACCGGCGCAATTTCAAAGCCCAAGTCCAGCAAGATGATCCTTCCCGCTCTGATGTCTTCGGCGACAAAGAAGCTAGGCAAATTCGATATTCCGAGCCCCGCAAGTAAGGCATCGCGTATCGCCTCGCCATTGTTAGCCAGAAAGACCAAGCGCGGCGGCTTTGATCGCACCGCCTTATGTGCCGGCGAGACGAAGCGCCATTGCCGCGTGCTCTGCAAGAGGCTGTATCCGACCCCCCGATGATCTTGCAGTTCCTCGATACTTCGGGGGAGGCCAAATTTCTCGATGTAGAGTGGGCTGACACAAGGCAGGCGCCGAATCGCGCAGAGACGCCGCCCAACCAGCTCGCTGTTCTGCAGATAGCCGATCCGCAAGGCCAAGTCGTAGTTCTCGCCTGCAATGTCCACGAAGCGGTCGTCGTACGTGATCTCGGCCTGGACATTGGGATGCTCTGCCAAAAAGGCAGTGATGATCGATCCGAGATAACGGACGCCTAGGCCCGCCGAAGTAGTGATCTTGATGCGCCCGCCGAGTGCTGGCCGATCCGTTGTAACGTTGTGAACCAGGACGTCCAGATTCTCGACAACGTCCTTCATGCCTTCGGCG
>Ga0209758_1002762_pt1 | contig 17186 bp, 12 predicted proteins | sample AraplaMF_Col_mMF_FD_184258 | JGI IMG/M metagenome (GOLD analysis project Ga0209758, IMG submission 184258) | Arabidopsis root microbial communities from the University of North Carolina, USA - plate scrape MF_Col_mMF (SPAdes) (version 2) | ecosystem: Host-associated > Plants > Roots > Endosphere...
CGGGCCGCTGGGGATGCAGTCGGCGGGGGTGACCGCGCCACGGGCGGAGGGGACGGTGCCGGGAAGGTTCCCGCCGGCGAACGGAACCCGGCCGAACATGCCCCGGCAGCGCCCGCCGGAACCGCGCTGAGAGGGCAGGCGGCGGCCCGGCGCCGGCGGCTTCAGCCCTCGTCGTCCGCGCACAGCGGAAGCACCGCGGGCGCGGAGCACGGCAGATGGCCGTGCGCCCGGATCACGGTCCCGCCGACGCCCTGGCCGAGATAGGCGAGGAAGCCTGCCGCGAGGGAGCCGGCCGCCGGGCTGCGATAGGTGTAGGCGTACTCGACCCCGCGATAGGGGTAATGGCTCCTGCCGAGCTCGATGTCCTCGACCGAGGCCGCCGCGCCGTCCAAGGACACCCGGCGCACGCCCTTGTTGCCGAGAGCGAGGTTCAGCTCGCTGTAACCGATGGCACCGGGAAGTTCGGCCACCTTGTCCAGCACCTGCTGCGTGGAGTCGAGTTCGCAGCGCATGACGGGGGCGGACCGGTCGTCCTTGTGGACGCAGTCCAGCGAGGTGCTGGGGGCGCGCTCCCAACTGCCCAGCACCTGACGCTGGAAGATCTGCCGCGTGCCGGAGTCGGCGTTGCGACTGACGAGGACCACGGGAAGATCGGGCAGCCGGCGGTCGATCTGCTTCCAGCGTGTGACCTGTCCGCGGTAGATGCGCCGTACGTCGCTCAGGGACAGCCCGTGGGGCAGGTCGATGCCCTTGTTCACGACCAGGGTGAAGGCCAGTACCGCGACCCGGTTCGCGACGAGTTCACGGGACCCGTCGGCGGTGAGGCCGTCGGAGAACGCGATCACGGAGGGCGAGCCCCCGGACTTGGCGCCCCGCCCGACGAGTTCGCCCACGCCCGCCTCGCTGCCGCGCGCATCCACGGTGATGCGGGCGCCCGCGCACTTCTTCTCGTACTCCTTCGCCACCTCCCGCGCCACGGGAGCGAAGGCCGTGGACCCGGTGATCCTCAGGGAGCCGCGGGCGCAGTCCATCGGCGGCGGTTCGGGCGGGCTGTCGTCGCGGGCGATGACGATGCCGGCGAGCGTGACGACGCTCAGGGTGAGCGTGATGCTGATCAGCCGGGCGGCCCGGCTGAACAGCGGCGGCTTGTCGTCCGGCGTGGCGCTGCGGTTGGGGTGCACCTCGCCGTCCCGGATGCCGCCCGTGAGCCGTATCGCACGGCCCACGTCGCCGCCCGACAGCAGCACGAGCAGCTTGAAGTGGTCGCCGTGGTTGAGCGGTACCCGCGGGATGCGCAGCCGGCTGCCCTCGTAGCCGAACCCGCGCTCCGGAGTGAAGTGGTCCATGAGGTGGTCGGTGTCGGTCGGCTGCGTGACCGAGACACCGCGGATGGTGCGATCGGTGAACACCGCGGTCAGCCCGTGGCGTTCGGGGCCGGTGTAGTCGTCGCGGTCGATGCCCTGCGAGCCGTCGTTCTCGATGCGGAGGAGCACGAGCGTCGCGTCCACCATGCCCGGGGTCTCGTCGAAGAGGCCGAGACGTCCGTTGGCGCGGCCCGAACGGACGTCGTCGCCTATCGGGTTGTCCATCTGGACGCGGTAGCCGATGCGCTTGCGGCGCGGTACCCGGCGCTCGTACCAGACCATGACACCGGACGCGACGATGCCGAGAAAGGCCGTCCCCACGGCCACGACGTTCTCTGCGCTCAACCACTCCATCGTGGGTCCCCCGCCACTTCCCGGAGCCGATCGTGGGGTCACGGTACGACTGCGGGCGGAAACGGACCGGGGTCGTCCGCCGAAGTTCGAATGACGTTCAACGGACAAGCGGATGACGGGAGTTCAGTTCGCTTTCGTGTATGTCAGGGACTCGCCGGTGCTGGTGTTCAGACGCTCGAGCCGGCCGTCCGGGAGGATCGTCAGCTCCGTCGCGGCGCCCGGGGTGCAGGACGAGGCGGGGCTGCCGACCGTGACCGTGGACGGGCCGATCCTCAACGGGCCGCCGGAGGCGGGCTCTTCGGCGAGCTTCGCCTGGAAGACGCAGTGGTACGTGCCGCTGCCCGCCGGGCCCTCCGCGGTCAGGGAGAGCACCGGGTCGCCCACGTCGCCCTGCTCGATGACCAGGCTGCGGGTGCTGTGGCCGCCCGAGTTGTCGATGCTGCCGTTCCAGGTGCCGAGGTAGGCGTCCGGCACGGCGCCGGCAGCCGGCGACGGCGAGGTGGGGCTCGCGCTCACCGGACTGGAGGGCGCGGGCGTGGTCGGATCGTGGGTCGTGGGCGCGGCGGAGGTGTGCGAGGGTGCTGCGCCGCCACTCGTCCCGATCCCCCCGCCCCGCATCAGCGCGAACACCGAGCCGCCCGCGCCGAGCGCCACCACCAGGGCGACGACGATCAGCACGGCGGTGGAGCGGCCGCTTCTGCGCGCTGGTTCCGGCTGCCCCGGATCACCATAGGGGGACGGCCCGTACGGGGACGGCCCGTACGGCGGGGTCGGGCCGTAGGCCTGGTCCGTGGCGCCGCCCCGGCCACCGGCGTGCTGCGGGTAGCCGTACGCGGGAGGCTGGGGATGACCGTGGGCGGGGTGCGGGGCGGGCGCGGAGGTGTGATCGGCGCGGACCACCTCGGTGGGCCGCCGTTCGAGCTCGCGGGACCCGACCGGCGGGGGCGTGTCCGGGCCGTCGGTGCCGTCCGCCGGGCCGGCCGCGGAAGCGTGCCCGAGCGGCGCCCCGGCCCCCCGGGGCGCCGGCACCCGCTCGATGAGGTCCGCGGGATCCTGCGGTCCGGCCTCGACGAAGACCGTGGGACCCCCGCGTCCGGTGGCCCCGTCACCGCCCACCGCGTCCACCTGCTGCCCGCCGACCTCGGCTCCGGGCACCCGGGGGCCCTCCGCGCCATCGCCGGCCATCGCGCCCTCCGGCACGGCGGCACCGGCGGCGGGGGGCACTGCGGGGCCGAAGTGCCCCGGGTCCACGGCCTGCCCCATGGTGCCTCCGGGAGCCGTCACCGGCACCGTGGCGGTGGCCCGCGTCCCCTCCTCCGGGTCCTCCGTGTCCAGCAGCCGTACCGCGTGGCGGCCGAGTTGCGCGACCAGCACGCCGGGCAGCCAGGGGTCCTTGCTCCGGCCGCCGGAGACCGTGTCCTCGGCACCGGACCGCTCCAGGATCTCGGCGAGCGTGGGCCGGGCCGCCGGGTCCTTGCGCAGGCAGTCCCGCACGAGGTCGTCGAGCCCCTCCGGCAGCCCGTCGAGGTCGGGGTCTTCCTGCGCGATGCGGAACATCAGCGCATGCGCCGCGCTGTTCGCGTCACCGAAGGGGAGGGTGCCCGTGGCGGCGTAGGCGAGCACGGACCCGAGGCAGAAGACGTCGCACGCGGGCGTGATGCGGTCGCCGCGCACCTGCTCGGGCGCCATGAACCCGGGCGATCCGACGAGCGCGCCGGTGCGGGTGAGCCCCACGCCGGCCAGGGTCTCCAGGGCGCGGGCGATGCCGAAGTCGATGACCCGCGGCCCGTCGATCGTCACCAGGACGTTGGAGGGCTTGAGGTCGCGGTGGATCAGACCGGCGGCGTGGATGTCCTGCAGGGCGTGGGCGAGTCCGGCGGCCAGGATGCCCACGGAGCGTTCCGGCAGGGCACCGTGATCGTGCGAGACCACGGCCTGGAGGGGCGGTCCGGCTACGTACCCGGTGGCGACCCAGGGGATGTCGGCCTCGGTGTCGGCGTCGAGGACGGGTGCGGTCCAGTACCCGCCGACCTGCCGCGCGGCCTGCACCTCCTGCCGGAAGCGCGCCCTGAACTCCTCCTGCTCGGCCAGCTCCCGCCGGACGAGTTTCACGGCGACGGTCCGGCCCCGGTCCGACCGGGCCAGATACACCCTCCCCATGCCGCCGGCCCCGAGCCGCGCGAGCAGCCGATAGGCCCCGATCCGTTGCGGGTCCCCCGCCCCCAGCCTGTCCATCACCGCGTCACCTGCCCCGCCCCTGCGTGTGCGACAGCCAGAGAATAGTGCCGCCGTACACCTAGTCGGCCGACCCGGTACCCGCGGTTCCATGAACGCCCCTCCACGTCGACACACTGTCGCGTTCACGTCCCGACCGCAGACAGGACGCCGATGTCGCGTCCGCCTCCCGGACACCTACGCTTCGCCGCATGACCCCTCAGATCGACCCCCGGGCCGGCGCCGCCGTCAAGGCCGCGGACCGTGCGCACGTCTTCCACTCCTGGTCAGCGCAGGACCTCATCGACCCGCTCGCCGTAGCCGGTGCGGAGGGGTCGTACTTCTGGGACTACGACGGCAACCGCTACCTCGACTTCACCAGCGGACTCGTCTTCACCAACATCGGCTACCAGCACCCGAAGGTCGTCGCCGCGATACAGGAGCAGGCCGCCACCCTGACCACGTTCGCGCCCGCCTTCGCCGTGGAGGCCCGGTCGGAGGCGGCGCGGCTGATCGCCGAGCGCACTCCCGGTGACCTCGACAAGATCTTCTTCACCAACGGCGGCGCCGACGCGGTGGAGCACGCCGTGCGCATGGCGCGCATCCACACCGGCCGCCCCAAGGTGCTGTCCGCCTACCGCTCGTACCACGGCGGTACCCAGCAGGCCGTGAACATCACCGGAGACCCGCGCCGCTGGGCCTCCGACGGCGCCGCGGCGGGCGTGGTGCACTTCTGGGCCCCGTTCCTGTACCGCTCGCGGTTCTACGCCGAGACCGAGCAGCAGGAGTGCGAGCGGGCGCTGGAGCACCTGGAGACGACCATCGCCTTCGAGGGGCCCGGGACGATCGCCGCCGTCGTCCTGGAGACCATCCCCGGGACCGCCGGGATCATGGTCCCGCCGCGCGGCTATCTGGCGGGCGTCCGCGACCTGTGCGACAAGTACGGGATCGTCTTCGTGCTCGACGAGGTGATGGCCGGGTTCGGACGGACCGGCGAATGGTTCGCGGCGGACCTCTTCGAGGTGACCCCCGACCTGATGACCTTCGCGAAGGGCGTGAACTCCGGCTATGTGCCGCTCGGCGGCGTCGCCGTCTCCGGGAGGATCGCGGAGACCTTCGGCAAGCGGCCCTATCCGGGCGGTCTGACGTACTCCGGGCACCCGCTGGCCTGTGCCGCGGCCGTCGCCACGATCAACGTGATGGCGCAGGAGGGCGTCGTCGCCAACGCGGCGGTGGTCGGCGCCCAGGTCATCGAGCCGGGGCTGCGCGAACTGGCCGAGCGGCACCCGTCGGTGGGCGAGGTGCGCGGGGTGGGCATGTTCTGGGCCCTGGAGCTGGTGAAGAACCGGGAGAGCCGGGAGCCGCTCGTGCCGTACAACGCGGCCGGTGAGGCGAACGCGCCGATGGCCGCCTTCGCGGCCGCCGCGAAGGCCCACGGCCTGTGGCCCTTCGTCAACATGAACCGCACACACGTGGTCCCGCCCTGCACCATCACGGAGACGGAGGCGAAGGAGGGCCTCGCGGCCCTCGACGCGGCACTGTCGGTGGCGGACGAGTACACGGAGTGATCGCCCTCCGCCGCGCAGGCGGATCACGCCGCACAGGAGCGCACGGGATGCGGCACTCAGGGAACCCCCACCGCGTAAGGTGACGTGCTCGATAAGGAACACGAGACCGTACGCGGATGGGGGATCCAGAGCACGATGCCCGGCAATGGCACCGTTACCCGTAGCACCCTGCGGCAGCAGATCGCGGACGCGCTCCGCGACGAGGTGCTGGCCGGCCGTTTGCAGCCGGGGCAGGAGTTCACGGTGAAGGAGATCGCCGAGCAGTACGGCGTCTCCGCGACCCCCGTCCGCGAGGCTCTGGTCGACCTGTCGGCCCAGGGCCTCCTGGACGCCGTCCAGCACCGCGGCTTCGCGGTCCGCGCCTTCTCCCTCGACGACTACCGCGACATGATCGAGGCCCGGAGCCTCGTCACCGAGGGGATCTTCCACCGCCTCGCCACCGAGGGCGGCGCCGCGGTACTGACCGAGCCCCGCCATGCCGCCGCCCTCACGGCGGTGCGCCGCCGCGGCGAGGAGGCCCAGCGCGCGGCCGCCGCGGGCGAGCTGAACATCCTCATCGGGTACGACCTGCGATTCTGGCGCGAGTTGAGCGCCGTGTTCGGCAACCCCTACCTCGCCGACTTCCTGCACCGGCTGCGGGTGCAGTCGTGGGTCTGCACGGTTCAGCATCTGCGCAGGGTGACCGACCTCAAGGGCCGGCTCTGGGCCGGCCACACCGAACTCGTCGACGCGCTCGCCCGCCGCGACGCCGCTGCGGCACGCGCCCTGATCGAGGCGTACAACACGCACTCCCTCGACCTCCTCGAGCGACTGGCGGCCGGATGAGCGCGCCCCAGGCCGCGAACGTCAGGAAGAACGTTCCGGCCGCCTCCGTCGACCTGTCCGTCGTCGTCCCCGCCCACAACGAGGAACAGCGGCTCGGCCCCACCCTCGAGGCGATCGTCGGCTATCTGGGCGACAGCGGAAGCCGTTTCGGCCCGTGGGAGGTCCTCGTCGTCGACGACGGGTCGACCGACGGCACCCGCGACGTGGTCACCGCCGTCGCGGCCCGCGAGCGGCGCGTCCGGCTCGTCACCAGTGCCGAGAACCAGGGCAAGGGCCATGCGCTGCGCCTGGGCGTACTCGCCTCCCGCGGCCGCCGGGTGCTGGTCACGGACGCCGATCTGGCCACCCCGATCGAGGAGTTGGAGGCGCTGGACAAGGCGCTGGCCGACGGGCCCTCGGCGGCGATCGGCTCACGCTCGGCTCCGGGCGCGACCATAGAGCGGCACCAGAGCCGCGCTCGCGAAGTGCTCGGGCGGGCCGGGAACTTCCTGATACGCCGGATAGCCGTGCCCGGCATACGTGACACGCAGTGCGGCTTCAAGCTCTTCGACGGCGAGCGGGCCCGCGAGGCCTTCGGCGAGTCCCGGCTCCGCGGCTGGGGCATCGACGTGGAGATACTCCAGCACTTCCGGCGCTCGGGCTGGCCGGTCGCCGAGGTCCCGGTGCGCTGGGCGCACCAGCCGGGCTCCAAGGTCCGCCCGTGGGACTATGCCCGCGTCCTGGCCGAGCTGACCGCCCTGAAGGTCCGTTCCGTCCGGCCCGCCGACCTCCTCGCGGTGGCCGCTTTCCTGGCGATGGCGGTCTGCCTGTACGCCGGCCGCTGGGCCGACCCGAACCACCGCTACCTCCCGGAATCGCTCCAGGACCAGAACCAGTGGGAGTGGTTCTTCGCGGTGACGGCCGACAACGTGGCCCATCTCCGCAACCCCCTCTTCACCGCCCTGCAGGGCTATCCCGACGGCGTGAACCTCATGGCCAACACGGTCATGCTGGGCCTGACCGTTCCCCTGACCCCGGTCACCCTGCTACTCGGCCCCGCGATCACCCTCGCCCTCGTCATGACGGTCGGGCTGGCCGCCACGGCCACCGCCTGGTACCGGCTGGCCGTGAAACGGGTCGTCCGGCACCGGGGCGCGGCCTTCGTCGGCGCGGCGCTCGCCGCCTTCGCGCCCCCGATGGTCAGCCACGCCAACGCCCACCCGAACTTCATCGTGCTGTTCATGATCCCGCTGATCATCGAGCGCGCGCTGCGGTTGTGCGGGGGCGATCGGGTCGTCCGCAACGGCGTGGTCCTCGGGCTGATGCTGGCGTACCAGATCTTCCTCGGGGAGGAGCCGCTGCTGCTCGCCTGCATCGGCATGGTCCTCTTCGCGGGCGCATACGCGGTCCTGCGACCGGATGTGGCGAAGGCGGCCTGGCGGCCGCTGCTGAAGGGCCTCGCGATCGGTGCGGCGGTGTGCCTCCCTCTGGTCGCGCTGCCCCTGTACTGGCAGTTCTTCGGCCCGCAGAGCTACAAGAGCGTGCTGCACGGGGACAACGCGGGCAACAGTCCGCTCGCCCTGCTCTCCTTCGCCGGGCGCTCGCTGGTCGCGGGCAACGACGCGAGGGCGAGCGCGCTCTCCCTGAACCCCACCGAGCAGAACGCCTTCTACGGCTGGCCGCTCGTGGCCCTGGCCTTCGCCATCGTGGTGCGGCTGTGGGAGCACGTCCTGGTCAAGGCGCTGGCGTTCACGGCGGCGGCGGCCGCGTTGCTCTCGCTGGGCCCGCGCTTCCGGATCCCGCTCAGCGACTCCACGCTCCCCGGCCCCTGGGCCCTGCTCGCGGACAAGCCCCTGTTCGAGTCGGTCATCGAGGGCAGGGTCGCGATGATCTGCGCACCCGCGCTCGGCATGCTGCTGGCGGTGGCGATCGAGCGGCTGGTGCGCACCCCGAACATCGGCAACCAGTTCATCGGCCTCACCGCGATCGCCGCGGCCCTCATCCCGATCGTCCCGGCCCCGCTGAAGTCGGTCGACCGCGCCGAGGTGCCCGCCTTCATCGCGGACGGGACCTGGAGGTCGTACCTCGGCAAGGACGAGACGCTCGTGCCGATCCCGCTGCCGGACTCGGGCAACGCGGAGGCACTGCACTGGCAGACCGCGGCGGGCCTGGGGTTCAGGCTGCCCGGCGGTTACTTCAACGGCCCCTACGGCAGTGAGCGCATCGGCATCTACACCGCGTCCCCCCGCTACACGTCCAACATGCTGCGTGACGTCAGTTTCACCGGCCGGGTCCCCGTGATCGGCAGGAACTGGCAGGCGCAGGCCCGCGCCGACTTCGCCTACTGGAAGGCGGGGGTGCTGGTGCTGCCCCCGCAGCAGTACCAGGACCAGCTGCGCCAGGCCGTGGACAAGCTGGTGGGGCGGCCGGGTAGGTGGGTCGGCGGAGTATGGGTATGGGACCTGCACGGTTGAGGCGAACCGCCCTCGCGACCACTACTCTGCCTGGACCACACCGATAACCGGAGGAGCTGACTGTTGGCCTGTGACCTGTGGCTGGTCCCGCTCGTCGACGTGTTGTGCCACACACCCGACAATCCGTTCGCGGAAGAACTCGCCCTCTACGACAAGGTGCTGGGCGAGGCAGGACTGCCGCCGGTGCCGGTGTACCAGTACATGCCGGGGCTGACCGGTGAGGTGGCCCCGATCGCGGGGTTCGACTACGACGCGCTGCACTTCCTGCGCCGCGCGTACCTGCTCCAGGTGTGCGGTCTCGCCGTGACCCCGGTCGACGAACTCGGCGGCGACTACGAGCAGCTGCTGGAGATGTTCGAGTCGACGGCCCAGCAGTCCCATCTGGTCTGGCACTACGACCACGCCGGTGCGTACGTCCCGGTCGACTTCCCGCACCCGCTGTCGAACGACGAACTCCTCACGGGCGGCGGTCCCCTGGGTTCCTCCCACGGGCTGCTGCGGGAGCTGAAGCTGGTGGCCCCGGCCATCGGCATCGACCCGGCGAACCCGCCCGCCGCGCCGGAACCCCCCGCCGCTCCCACGGAGCTGGAGGAACCGGCGCTTCCCGCTCCGTACGACCCGAGCCCCTTCGCGCGTGAACGGCACGTGTGGCTGGGCCTGCACACGGCGGTGACCCGGAGCCTCGCCCAGGGCTCGATGATCGTCTTCAGCTGAGGCGGTCCGGCGGCCGCGCACGGGCTTCAGGACGGGCCGTGGAACGCCCCTGCCCCCGGATGTGGCCGGAGTCACACCGAGGGCAGGGGCGGACGGCGGATCCGCGGTCTACAGGAACGAGTTGACCTCGATCGTCTCGTCACGGCCCGGGCCCACACCGATCGCGGAGATCGGGGCGCCGGACATCTCCTCCAGCGCCTTGACGTAACCCTGGGCGTTCTTCGGCAGATCCGCGAAGGTCTTGGCCTTCGTGATGTCCTCCTGCCAGCCCGGCAGGTACTCGTAGACCGGCTTCGCGTGGTGGAAGTCCGTCTGGGAGTAGGGGAGTTCCTCGACCCGCTTGCCGTCGATCTCGTACGCGACGCAGACCGGGATCTGCTCCCAGCCGGTGAGCACGTCGAGCTTGGTGAGGAAGAAGTCGGTCAGTCCGTTCACCCGGGTCGCGTAGCGGGCGATCACCGCGTCGAACCAGCCGCAGCGGCGGTCCCGGCCGGTGGTGACGCCCCGCTCGCCGCCGATGCGGCGCAGGGCCTCGCCGTCGTCGTCGAACAGCTCGGTCGGGAAGGGGCCCGAACCGACGCGGGTCGTGTACGCCTTCAGGATGCCGATGACCCGGCTGATCTTCGTCGGGCCGACGCCGGAGCCCGTGCACGCGCCGCCCGCGGTCGGGTTCGACGAGGTCACGAAGGGGTAGGTCCCGTGGTCGATGTCCAGCAGGGTGCCCTGGCCGCCCTCGAACAGGACGACCTTGCCGTCGTCGAGCGCCTGGTTGAGGACGAGCACCGTGTCGGCGACGTACGGCCTGATCTTCTCGGCGTAGCCCAGCAGTTCCTCGACGACCTGGTCGACGGCGATCGCGCGCCGGTTGTACAGCTTGGTGAGGACCTGGTTCTTGACGTCGAGGGCCGCCTCCACCTTCTGGGTGAGGATCGACTCGTCGTACAGGTCCTGGACCCGGATGCCCACGCGGTTGATCTTGTCGGCGTAGGTCGGGCCGATGCCGCGACCGGTGGTGCCGATCTTGCGCTTGCCCAGGAAACGCTCCGTCACCTTGTCGACCGTGACGTTGTACGGCGTGATGACGTGAGCGTTGCCGCTGATCAGAAGCTTCGAGGTGTCGACGCCTCGCTCGTTCAGACCGCTCAGCTCGGAGAGCAGGACCGACGGATCGACGACGACGCCGTTGCCGATGACGGGTGTACATCCGGGCGACAGGATTCCGGAAGGGAGGAGGTGGAGCGCATACTTCTGGTCGCCTACGACCACCGTGTGGCCGGCGTTGTTGCCGCCCTGATAGCGCACTACATAGTCCACCGAGCCGCCGAGCAGATCGGTGGCCTTTCCCTTGCCCTCGTCACCCCACTGAGCACCGAGCAGCACAAGTGCGGGCACGCGCGTACACCCCTTCCGGGCGGGGCATGTCCAAGGCCAGGGGCGTACGCGGAGGGTCCACCGCCGCGTGCACCGCGACCGTCATCGGTCGCAACCGTCGGACCGGATGCCCCGGAATAGACGAAGCCCCTGGCGCAATAGCGCAAGGGGCTCTTGCACAAAGATGCTACCCGAGGAAGCGAGGCAGGACCGAGGTGGCGACTTCCGACCAGCTCCTCGTGGTCATCGACCCGGTCGCCCGTCACAGTGACGGTGAGTCGGTACGGATCGCGAAAGACGTGCTCAGCGCGGGTGCGGCGGCCAAGGTGTGCCTCCCGGACGGCCCGGAGGAATTCGCCCGGGCGCTGGATCGCCGGGGGTCCCGGCGGCCGGTCGTCGTGGGTGACGACCGGGCTCTGCTGCGCGCGGTGACCCAGCTGCACCGCAGACGCGAGCTCGGCACGACGAGCCTGTCGTTCGTGCCGGTGGGGGCCGTGCTGACGCTCGCGCGGTCCCTGGGGGTGCCCACCGGGGCGGTGGCGGCGGCCCGGGCCGTGCTGGACGGCGCGGTACGTCGACTGGATCTGCTGGTGGACGACAGCGACGGAGTGGTCCTCGGGGATCTGCGGATTCCGTCCGTACCGGCCGCGCCCCCCGGATACGACGGCGCACCGGTCGGCGAGGAGGCCGCGCAGGGACGCCCGTGGCTGCGGATGCGGCAGTCCCTGGTCCGCACGCTGGCGCCGCGTCCCCCGAGGCCCGCGTTCCCTCCCGCCCGGCCCTCCCGGCTGCGGGTGGAGGTCGACGGTCTGATGCTCGTGGACCTCGACCAGCCCGTGGCGGGGGTGTCCGTGGTGCCGGGCGATCCGGGGGTGGCCGAGGTCCAGGTGCGACCGGTGTCGGTCGGGGCCGAGGCCGCACCCCTCAACGCGGTCGGGCGCCGGGTGACGGTGTCCGGCGCCGACTTCCGCTACCGGGCGGACTCCGTGGTCGGCGGGCCCGTGCGGACGCGGACGTGGGTGGTGCGCGAGGCGGCCTGGGGACTGACGCTGCCCGGCTGAGGACTGCTGCCCGCGTCCCGATCGGTTCCCCGGTCAGCCCGCGTGGCCCGCCCCGTCCGCGCCGTACTGCTGGTCCCGTTGGACACGCCAGCGCTCCATCATCCTGGCGATCTCGCCGTCGATGAACTCGAAGAAGGCCAGCGTCTCCGACAGCCGCCGGCCGGCCGGGGTCTGCGCGCCCAGGCTGTCGACACCCTCACGCAGGGCGTGTTCCCAGCGCTTGATCACCGCGTCCCGGTTGGTCAGCGCCTCGTACCACTGGTTGCTGCTGACGCGGTACCGCTCGCGCCGCGATCCCGGCTCGCGCTCCCGCGCGACCATGTGCTGCTGGGCGAGGTAGCGCACCGCGCCGGAGACGGCGGCGGGGCTGACCTGGAGCTGCTCACCGAGTTCGGCGGAGGTCAGGGAACCGGGGTCGGAGGACAGCAGCGCCGTGAAGACCCGGGCGGGCATCCGCTGCATACCGGCCTCGACGAGTTGCGCCGCGAAGCCCTCCACGAACTTGGAGACCACCTCGGGGTCGCGCCCCTCCCTGTTCGGCTCCGTCATCCCGCGATCATCTCCCCTGCTCGTCGGCCCCCTCGCCAGTCTATCCGGGGTTTATACATTTCATTAACTTCACAAATTTCTGAAGATAGCGTAGCTTCCAAAGCATGACCAAGGCCATCACCGTCTCCGGACTACACAAGTCGTTCGGCAGGACGCACGCGCTCGCGGGCCTCGACCTGGAGGTCGAGGCCGGCGAGGTCCACGGTTTCCTGGGCCCGAACGGCGCGGGGAAGTCCACCACCATCAGGGTTCTGCTCGGTCTGCTGCGCGCGGACTCCGGAGCCGCCCAGGTGCTCGGCCGCGACCCATGGGCGGACGCGGTGGAGCTGCACCGGCGGGTCGCGTACGTCCCCGGGGACGTCACCCTGTGGCGCAACCTCTCGGGCGGCGAGGTCATCGACCTGTACGGCCGTCTGCGCGGGGGCCTCGACCAGGCGCGCAGGGCGGAGCTGATCGAGCGCTTCGAACTGGATCCCACCAAAAAGGGGCGGACGTACTCCAAGGGCAACCGGCAGAAGGTCGCCCTTGTCGCCGCGTTCGCCTCGGACGTCGACCTGCTGATCCTCGACGAACCGACCTCCGGCCTCGACCCGCTGATGGAGGAGGTCTTCCAGCGGTGCGTCGAGGAGGAGCGCGGCCGCGGCCGGACCATCCTGCTGTCCTCGCACATCCTCAGCGAGGTGGAGGAGCTCTGCGATCGGGTGAGCATCATCCGCAACGGCCGGACGGTCGAGAGCGGCTCACTCTCCGAACTGCGGCATCTGACCCGCACCAGCGTCACCGCCGAACTCGCCGGGACGCCCAACGGACTGGCCGGACTGCCCGGCGTCCACGATCTCGACATCCAGGGCCGCCGGGTCAGGCTCCAGGTGGAAACGGACAAGCTGGACGCGGTGCTGAGGTCGCTCGGCGAGTCGGGCGTGCGGTCGCTGACGTCGACACCGCCGACGCTCGAGGAGCTCTTCCTGCGCCACTACCAGGACGAACTCCAGGAAGAAGGGGCCCGATGACCGCCGTCGCGCCGGCCTTCGCCGTGCGGACCGGAGGATCCCGGCAACTCGCCGGAACGGGAACGCTGTTGAGGTTCGCCCTGCGCCGGGACCGGTCGATGATCCCGCTCTGGGTCGCGATCAACGCCCTGATGGTGCTGTCGATGCCGGGCACACTCAAGGGCCTGTACGGCACGGCGGCCCAACGCGCCGACCTGGCCGACCAGATGGCCACCAACAGCTCGCTGCGCGCGATGGTCGGACCGGTCTTCGGCGAGTCGCTCGGTGCCCTCACCGCCTGGCGCATCGGCGTCTACGCCGCGCTGCTCGCCGCGGTGATGTCCCTGCTCGTCGTCGTACGGCACACCCGTGACGAGGAGGAGAGCGGACGGCAGGAACTGATCTCCTCGGCGATGGTGGGGCGACGTGCCCCGCTGACGGCGGCCCTGCTCACGGCCGCCGTCGCGAACGCCGTCCTGGCGCTGGTGATCACGGGCGGTCTCGCCGGGCAGGGCGCCACGGGCGCGCTGGCGCTGGGGCTGGGGATCGCCGGAGTCGGCATGGTCTTCGCCACCATGGCGGCGATCGCCGCACAGCTGACCGAGAGCGCACGGCTGGCCCGCGGTCTGACCAGTGCGGTGCTGGGCGCCGCCTTCGTGCTGCGGGCGGCGGGCGACGCCGGATCGAGCGACGGCTCGTCGGTGCTGACCTGGCTCTCCCCCATCGGCTGGCTGGAGAACGAGCGCCCCTACGCCGGCGAGCGCTGGTGGGTGCTGCTGCTGTTCGCGGCGGCGGTGCTGGTCCAGGGTGTGCTGGCCTACACGCTCGCCGGGCGGCGTGACATCGGTATGAGCTTCCTGCCCACCCGGCCGGGGCCCGCCACCGGGCGCCTCGGCTCGGCGGGGGCCCTGGCCTGGCGGCTGCAGCGCGGCGGTGTGCTGGGCTGGAGCGTGGGCTTCTTCCTCGCCGGGGTCGTCTACGGCGGTATGACCGACGGCGCGACGGACCTCGTCGGCGACAACGACAAGGCCCGCGAGATCTTCCAGCGGATGGGCGGGCAGTCCGGGCTGACGGACACGTTCCTCGCCGCCATGGTCGGCATCATGGGCCTGGTCGCCGCGCTCTACATCGTGGCGTCCGTGCTGCGCCTGAACGGCGAGGAGACGTCGGGCCGGGCCGAACCGGTGCTGGCGAACGCGGTGGGACGGCTGCGGTGGGCCGGCGGCCATCTGGTGATCGCCTTCGGCGGCGCCGCACTGATCATGATCCTCTCGGGGCTGGGTTTCGCGGTGGGCTACGGCAAGGAGATCGGCCCGATCCTGGGCGCGTGCCTGGTCCAGCTCCCGGCGATCTGGGTGATCGGCGGACTGGCAGTCCTGCTCTACGGCGTGCTCCCGCAGGGTGCGGCGGCGGCGTGGGGCGTGGCGGGTGCGGCGCTGCTGATCGGCTGGGTGGGCCCGGCACTGGACCTTCCGCAGGCCGTGCTGGACATCTCGCCCTTCGGTCATCTGCCGAAGCTGCCGGGCGGGGAGATGGACTGGCCGCCGGTGCTCCTGCTGACCGCACTGGCCGCCGTGCTGGTGGCCGCGGGGCTGACGGGGTTGCGCAGGCGCGACCTGTCGACCTGAGGGTGCCTACGGGAAAGGCCGGCGTTCCCGCCTGCCTTCTCCGGGTGCATCACCCTCGTCCGCCGTCCGGGTCGGCGCGGCCCGGCGCAAGGGCGCCCCGGGACCGCCGGCTCACACGCAGGTCGTCCGAAGGGGAGATCAGCCGATCTCCACGCTCAGTCCTTCCAGCCCCCGGATCACGAAGTTCGGCTTGCGCCGCGGCTCCGCCGCCAGACGCAGCGTGGGCGCCGTCTCCAGCAGGGCCGTCATGGACGCCGCCAGCTCGATGCGGGCCAGCGGCGCGCCGATGCAGTAGTGGATGCCCGCGCTGAAGGAGATGTGCGGGTTGTCCCGACGGGTCAGGTCCAGTCGCTCCGGGGCGCCGAACACCGCGGGGTCGTGGTTCGCCGAGCCGAACAGCATCGCGATCTCGGCGCCCCGGGGAATGACGGTGCCGTCGATCTCGATCTCGTCCAGCACCCAGCGCTCGAAGAGCTGGAGCGGGGTGTCGTAGCGCATCAGCTCCTCCACGGCGGTCGGGACGAGCGAGTGGTCGGCGCGGAGGGCCGCCAGCTGGTCCGGGTGGCGGAACAGCGCCCACCAGCCGTTCACCGTGGAGTTCACCGTCGCCTCGTGTCCGGCGTTCAGCAGCAGCACGCAGGTCGAGATCATCTCCTGCTCGGTGAGCCGGTCGCCCTCGTCGTGCGCGGCGATCAGACCCGAGATCAGGTCCTCGCCGGGCTCCTTGCGGCGCTGCTCGATCAACTCCCGCAGATAGGCGGAGAACTCCACCGACGCCCGTACCGCCCGCTGCGCGGACTCCCCGGACGGATGCAGCTCGTACATCCCGCAGATGTCCGCCGACCAGGGCCGCAGTCGGGCCCGGTCCGCCTCGGGGATGCCGAGCATCTCGGCGATCACCGCGACCGGGAGCGGCTCGGCGACGTCCTTCAGCAGGTCGCCGCCGCCGCGCGCCACGAGCCGGGACACCAGCTCCCCCGCGAGCCCCCGCACATAGGGCGCCAGCCGCTCCACCGTCCGCGGTGTGAACGCCTTCGACACCAGGCGCCGGATGCGGGTGTGGTCCGGCGGCTCCAGGTCGAGCATGCCGTGGTCGTTGAGCGTGTGGAACGGCTCGTGCTCGGGGGGCGGGGCGGTCCGGCCGAATTCCTCGTGCGTGAAACGGTGCCGGTACGTGCGGCCCAGCCGCCGGTCGCGCAGCAGCGCCGACACATCCGCGTGGTGCGCGACCAGCCACTGGTCGGTGGGCTGGTAGTAGTGCACACGGCCCCGCTCACGCAGTTCGGCGTAGGCGGGGTAGGGGTCCGCGAGGAACGCCGGGTCCCAGGGGTCGAACGCGAGGTCGGAACGGGCTGCCATGCCCGGACGCTAACCCGGCCTCCCCTCCCCTGACCAGAGGCGTCCCCCGCAGGACGGACCGGGCGGGGCGCCTCAGCCCGGCGTCACCAGTCTCGCCTCGTACGCGAACACCGCCGCCTGCGTCCGGTCCCGCAGCCCCAGCTTCACCAGGATCCGGCTGACGTGGGTCTTGATCGTCGATTCGGCGACGACCAGTCGCGCGGCGATCTCCGCGTTAGACAGACCCTGCGCGATGAGCACCAGCACCTCCGTCTCCCGCTCGGTCAGGTCCCCGTACGCGGCCTGGGCCGAGGGGGCGAGGCGCGGTCCCTCGGACAGTTTGGAGAACTCGGTGATCAGCCGCTTCGTCACCGACGGGGCCAGCAGCGCCTCGCCGGCCGCCACCACCCGCACCCCCTCGGCCAGCTGCCGTGCCGAGGCGTCCTTGAGCAGGAAGCCGGAGGCGCCGGCCCGCAACGCCTGGTAGACGTACTCGTCGAGATCGAACGTAGTCAGTACCAGCACCTTCGCCGACCCGTCCGCGGCGACGATCTCCCGGGTCGCCTCGATCCCGTTCAGCTCCGGCATGCGGATGTCCATGAGCACGACGTCCGGGGACAGCTCGCGGACCCGTTCGACCGCCTCCCTGCCGTTGACCGCCTCCCCGACGACCTCGATGTCGGGCATCGCCCCGAGGAGCACCGAGAACCCCTCCCGCACCATCATCTGGTCGTCGGCGATCAGTACCCGTACGGCGC
>Ga0209758_1002763_pt1 | contig 17183 bp, 16 predicted proteins | sample AraplaMF_Col_mMF_FD_184258 | JGI IMG/M metagenome (GOLD analysis project Ga0209758, IMG submission 184258) | Arabidopsis root microbial communities from the University of North Carolina, USA - plate scrape MF_Col_mMF (SPAdes) (version 2) | ecosystem: Host-associated > Plants > Roots > Endosphere...
GGGATGACCGAGGAGCAGACGCCGACGCCGATCGCGGCGCCAAGCAGTTGCGGCGATGAGAAGGCCGGCAGCGCCTCGCGGAAGCCGATGGGCAAGACGATGAGGAATGCGATCGCCATGGCGGCTCCGAGGCCGGTAATGCCGATGCCTGCCTGGGCGACGCGGTGGCCGATCATGATGTAGCCGACGAACAGGGCGCCATTCAAAAAGGCCCAGAACAGGCCGACCGGATCGCTGGACCATTTCACGTCGATGAGCAGCAAGGTGCCGAGGACGGCAACAGCGAGCGCAGCAAAATTGCGCCGGCTGCGCAGGCCAACGAGCGCCACTGCGATCGTGCCGACGAATTCGATCGCCGCCACCAGCGAGATCGGCAGGCGGTCGAGCGCGAGATAGAACGAGCAGTTCATCACCGCCAGGCAGATGCCGAATGCCAGCAACAGGAGCCGCTGAGCACGATCCGCGCGGGCGAAAACGCGCCAGGGCCTGGTCAAGGGAGCGAAGACGAGGGCGGCTGTGGCGATGCGCAGCCACGCCATGCCGAGGACGCCGACTTGAGCGAAAAGCAGCACGGCGAAGGCCGGCCCGAGATAATGGAAAACGGCGCTGACGCCGAACCAGACATGTGGCGGCAAGGCGTTGGCCATTCCAAAAAGGCCTGGGCCGGCAACGGTAGGGACAGCGGCATCTGCATCCCTGGCAGCCTGGTTTACAGCTGGTATTTGCGTTTGAGCTTTCATGTGAGCATTATCGCAGGCGAAACTCGCGAGTTACATGCATGACGAATGGCCTGACGGCATTTTCGCGTTCCGATGGAAGGGGTAGGCTTTGAAAAACCTTCGAAGTGAAAATGTCGGTCTGGATGCGATCGATCTAAAGGTTCTGCGGCTCCTGGAAAAGGACGCGCGCATCAGCACGGCGGAACTGGCGCGCGCGGTCGGGCTGTCGGCGCCGAGCGTGGCGGAACGCATCCGCAAGCTGCAGGAGAACGGCGTGATCGAGGCCTATACGGTCAGGATCAATCCGGCCGCTCTGGGCATGAAGCTGTCGGCATGGCTGAGAATAAGGCCCGTGCCGGGGCAGCTTTCCGTGGTGGCCGACATCATCCGCGACCTGCCGGAAATCGCGCAATGCGACCGGGTGACCGGCGAGGACTGCTTCATCGCGCTCGCCCATGTCGGCTCGGTGAGCGAGCTAGAGCGCGTGATCGACCGGATCATCCCCTATGCGATGACCAACACCGCCATCATCCAGTCGTCACCAGTCGAGCCGCGTTCGCCGCTGGGCGGGTTCAAGCAGAAGTGATGGACCGGCGATAGAGCAATTCCAGGAAAGGCGCCTCGCGTAACGGCAAACAGATCAAGCGTGGCCGCGCTTCATGCGCGCCTGCTTCAGAATCGCGCGCCAGCGGATCATATCGAACGGGATAGGTTCGTTGTTGTTGGCGATGTGGAAGATCTCGTTGTTGACGTTCTTCAGCGATCGCCAGAAATCATAGTCGGTGATGCGTGAATCGGCCGCCAACCGTTCCACTTCGACCTTGATGTCGGTTTTCATGCACTGTCCTCGCACCGCATTCCGCCAGCCGCCCCCGTGCAAACCCGGTACGGCGGTTTTCGAACGCGCCAGTGAGTCGTTCAACGGACTCAACTGACTTGTTCACGTTAAAACCTTGGTAAGGTTAACGCGGGCGTCCGGGTGCTTCAAGCGGTCCTGCGCTTGATGCCGATCGAGCGACCGGCCCGCTCCGGCATCGGCAGCGCCGCATGGGCGGCGCGCGTGGCTTCGATCCTGGCAAGCACATCGGCAGGGAAGGGAGCGACCTTCGGTCCGTCCATGTCGACATGCAGCGACAGCGTTTCGGATGTGGCAGCGAGCCAGCCGTCGACATGACGGATTTCCTGATAGGTCCTCAACCGCTTGTCGTCGTGATCGATGAGCTGGAGCGAGACCTTGACCGTGTCGTGGAGATGCAGTTCGCGCACGTAACAGACGTGAACTTCCGCGGTGTAGATGCTGAGGCGGCGCTCCCTGGTATAGCTCGAACCGACCCCCATCAGGTCGAACGCCTCGTCGGAGCCGCGATCGAACAGCACGTTGTAATAGGCCATGTTGAGATGGCCGTTATAGTCGATCCAGTCCTTCTCGATCGCCAATGGGCGGGAAATGACCGGTGCGGGGATCGTCATATGGTTTCCTTGATCGTCGCTGGACAGGGCGTGGTTGGTGAGGTTCACTTCGTGCTGGCGCAATTCCGGCCGGAAGGCCACGGCGAAGTCGCCGAGCCTAACCGCTTGGCACTTTTCCTGGAATTGCTTTAGGCATCATCCATAGCTGCATAACAAGGGTGGCCGCTGGTCCATTCGCGGAGGAATTCATGGCTTTGAGCGACCTCAATCCGGTCGAACGCAACGAGGAAGGCATCGCCGCGGTGCTCGGCATCCTCAAGCAGCGCTTCGGCGAGCGCTTCCAGACCGGTGAGGCGATACGCGGCCAGCACGCGCACACCACCACCTATATCCCGACCCAGGCGCCGGACGGCGTCGCTTTCGTCGAGACGAGCGCGGAAGTGCAGGAGATCGTGCGCGCCTGCGCCGCCCACCGCGTGCCGGTCATCGCCTTCGGCGTCGGCTCCTCGCTCGAGGGCCACACCAATGCGCCAGGCGGCGGCATTTCCATCGATACGTCGCGCATGAACCGCATCCTGTCCGTCAATCCGCAGGATCTCGACTGCACCGTCGAGCCCGGGGTGACGCGCGAGGACCTCAACAGGCATTTGCGCGACACGGGCCTGTTCTTTCCGATCGATCCGGGCGCCAATGCGTCGCTGGGCGGCATGGCGGCGACCAGGGCTTCCGGCACCAACGCGGTGCGCTACGGCACGATGCGCGAAAACGTGCTGTCGCTGACCGCCGTCATGGCCGACGGCGAGACGGTGACCACGGGCAAGCGGGCGAAGAAGAGCTCGGCCGGCTACGACCTGACGCGGCTTCTGGTCGGTTCGGAAGGCACGCTCGGCGTCATCACCTCGCTGACGCTGAGGCTGCAGGGCATTCCGCAGGCGATCTCAGGCGGCGTCTGCCCGTTTCCGAGCCTCGAGGCGGCCTGCAACACGGTGATAGCGACCATCCAGATGGGCATTCCCGTGGCGCGCATCGAACTGGTCAACGCGCTGCAGATGCGGGCGATGAAGAATTATTCCAAGCTCGACTATCCGGAGAGCCCGTGCCTGTTCGTCGAGTTCCACGGCAGCGACGCCGGCGTGGCCGAACAGGCCGAGACGTTCGGCATGATCGCCGAGGAGAATGGAGGGGGACCATTCCTGTGGACCAGCGTCGCGGAAGAGCGGACGAAACTCTGGAAGGCGCGGCACGACGCCTATTGGTCGTCGCTCACACTGCGCCCGGGCGCCAAGGGGCTTTCGACCGATGTCTGCGTGCCGATCTCCAGGCTTGCCGAATGCGTCACCGAGACCGAAGCCGACATCGCCGAGATGGGGCTGGTAGCACCCATCGTCGGCCATGCCGGCGACGGCAATTTCCATGTGCTGGTGCTGATGGATGTCGACAATCCAGATGAGATCGCGCTGGCCGAGAAATTCGTCGCCCGGCTCAACATGCGCGCCATCGCCATGGAAGGCACCTGCACCGGCGAGCACGGCATCGGCCAGGGCAAGGTCGGCTTCCTGCGCCACGAGCTCGGCCACGGCGTCGATGTCATGCGCACGATCAAGCAGGCGCTCGATCCGCTCAACATCATGAACCCGGGCAAGATACTGCCGGCAGCCGGGTAACCCGCCGGCCAGAGGCTATTCGCCCACCCTTTCGACCAGCTTCTGCAGCATGGGCCGAGTCGGCGCGAAGAAGGTCGTGCCGGTGTGCGGGGTGGAGAAGTCGAGCAGCCGGTCATAGGAGCCGGCCGGCTCGCCGACATACATGCGCTGCAGCATTTTTTCGATCACCCACAGATAGCGCGTGTAGCCGATGAAATAGGTGCCGAACTCGTTCTGCCCGGGACGGCCGAACGGCATGTTGTCGCGCAAAATGTCGTATTCGTTGCCGGCGTCGTCCTCGATCGTGGCCAGCGACTTGTGCGACTTGCGCGGTTTGTCGTCGTCATCGATCTCGATGTTGTCGATCTTGGTGCGGCCGATGATTTCTTCCTGGACATGCGTCGGCGTTTTGCCCCAGGCGGCCATGTCGTGCAGGTATTTCTGCACGACGACATAGCTGCCGCCGGCAAAGTCGCCGTCCTCGTCGCCGACCAAAGCGGAGGCGGGCAGGTCGAGGCCGGTCGGGTTGGCGGTGCCGTCGACGAAGCCCAGAAGGTCGCGCGCGTCGAAATAGCGAAAGCCCGATACTTCGTCGACGACGGTCACGCCGTCGCCCAGGCTGTTCAGCAGGATGCGCTCGAACTCGAAGCACATGTCGGGCCGCTCGGCGCGGATGTGGAAGAGCAGATCGCCGGGGCTCGAGGGCGCCGAATGCGCCGCGCCCTCTATCGGCGCGAAGGGTTTCAGCTCGCGCGGCCGCCGGTTGGGCGACAGACGGTTCCAGAGTCCGGCGCCGATGCCGGCGATGCAGGACAGCCGGCCCGACAGGTCGCGGAAGCCGACATTCTTGACGAGGTCGTCGAGCTCGCCCAGCACCGAAGCTACTTTCGAAAGCGCGGCATTGTCGGTGCCCACCGTGACGACAAGGAAAATCGCGGCCATCGATAGCGGAGCGTAGACGCTCTGCGCGTCAATGGGCACTCTATCCCAGTTCTTGCCTGGCATGGGGAACGCTCCGTGTTGGGTTCAGGTCTATCGCGGCCGGGGGCATGACCGGAAGGGCAGGGATTTGCAAAAGAGATATCGCGACCGCGAGCCGTTGCGCAACTGGGGACGTTTGCCTTTGGTCAGCGTTGAATTGCCTCTTTATCGACACGCGGATGCGGGTAGAGTGCGGCTGACTTTCAACCCGGGAAACAGATGCTCGCCCGCCTGTTCGTGATCTTCGGTGGCCTGTTCGTGCTGGTGCTGTGCGCGGCGCTGGTGGTGCCGTATTTCATCGACTGGACCGGGTACCGGGGCGATTTCGAGCGCGAGGCCAGCGCCATCCTCGGCCGCAAGGTGACGGTGAAGGGCGATGCGACGGCGCGGCTGTTGCCGTTTCCATCGGTGACCTTCTCGAATGTCGAGGTTGCGGGCGGGCCGAAAGGCCAGCCGGCGATGACGGTCGAGACCTTCTCCATGGATGCGGAGCTCGCGCCGTTCCTGCGCGGCGAGGTGCTGATCTTCGACATGCGGCTGGTCCATCCGAAAGCCATCATCAATGTCGCCGGTGACGGCACCGTCGACTGGACGCTCCGGCCCTCGACACCCTTCGATCCTGGCCAGATCGCGATCGAGAAGCTGTCGGTAACCGAAGGGCAGATCGAACTGCGCCACGCCGCTGGCGGACGCAGCCACCTGATCTCGGAGATCAACTCGACGATTTCGGCCAAGGCGCTCACCGGCCCATGGCGCATGGACGGAACGCTGCGCTTCGACGGCCTGCGCGCCGACGTCTCGGCTTCGACCGGCAAGGTGGAGCCGGACGGCCAGATGCGGCTCAGGCTGAAAGTGGATCCCGATGCCTATCCGCTGATCATCGAAGCCGACGGCAATGCCGGCATCGTCAAGGGCGCCGCGATCTATTCCGGCCAGTTCAAGATTTCGGGTGACGACAGGAATTCGGCCGAGCTGCGCGGCAATGATGGCGAGCCGGTCAAGATCAGCACCGGCAAGTCCGACCCGGGCTTCCGGCTGAACGGCAAGTTCGCGCTCGACCACCAGAAGCTCAATTTCGACGAGTTCCGCTTCGAGACCGGGCCGCTCGACAATCCCTATACCGCCGACGGCAAGGCGTCGGTCGATATCGGCCTGAAGCCGCATTTCTCGGTCGAGGCCAGCGGGGCGCAGGTCCAGTTCGATGAGGCCGTCGGCGGGGCCGCCGGCGCCGGCTTCACGCTCGACCAGCGCATCGCGGCATTCGAGCGGACGCTGCAGCACATGCCGAAGCCGACCATACCGGGCACGGTCGAGGTCAGGCTGCCGGCGGTGGTGGCGGGCGATACGACGGTGCGCGACGTGCGGCTGTCGGCCGAGCCGGTCGAAGGGGGGTGGTCGGTCAAGTCGCTTGCGGCGACGCTGCCGGGCCGAACGACGCTGGAAGCCGACGGCATGTTGAGCGTCGAAGATCATTTCGGCTTCACCGGCTCGTTGCTGCTGGCCGTCGGACAGCCTTCCGGCTTTGCCGCCTGGCTGTCGAAGGATGTCGACGAGGCCATCCGCCGGCTGCCCGCGGCAGGCTTCAAGGCCAAGGTCGATCTCAGTGAGAACCGGCAGTCGTTCAGCGATCTCGAACTCATCCTCGGCAAGGCGAAATTTGCGGGCAGAATCGATTCCAGCCAGCCGGACGGCGCCAGGCCATCGGTGCTGATGCGGCTGACCGGCGGCGAAATGGACCTTGACGGGCTCGCAGCCTTCGCCTCGATCTTCATCAGCGACAAGGGCGCCAACCGCTTTTCCGATCGCGATCTCGATTTCCAGATCAAGGCGGGGCCGGTCAGCGCCATCGGGCTCAGCGCCGACACCGTCGACACGGCGCTGCGGCTGCGTGAGGGCCTGCTCGAGATCGATCGGCTTTCGATCGGCGGCCTGGCCGGGGCATCGATCAGCGCCACGGGCCGGATCAAGGATTTCCCGCAGAGCCCGACAGGCAAGCTCAATGCTTCCGTGGTGGCGGTGGACCTCAAGCCGCTGATCGATGTCGCGGCTGAGCATTATCCCGACAATGCCGTGCTCAAAGGCCTGGCCAGCCGTGCGGCCGCCTGTCCAGAGCTGTTCCAGGACGCGCGCATCGATCTTTTGACCAGCGCCGCCGACAATGGCGACGGCAGCACGGGCTTGGCGCTTTCAGCCCAGGGCAAGGCCGGCGGCTCGGCCTTCTCAGCTTCGCTTTCCGGCAAGGGAGCGGCGGACAAGCTCTCCGAAGCGCCGGTGTCGATCACCTTCAACGCCCGCAACGACAACGCCACAACGCTGCTTGCGCTTTACGGCCTGCCGGCGCTGCCGCTCGGCATGCTCGGCCACGCCAACACCGACGTCTCGGCGAAGGGCTCGATCGCTGGAGGTCTCGCGACCAGCTTCAATCTGACGGCCGACGATTTCAGGGCAAGCTTCGACGGAACCGTCGCCTCGACGGCGCAAGGCCCCACCGCCAAGGGCAAGGTCAATCTCGACGCCGCCGATATCGAGCCGTGGCTGATGACGACGGGCGTAGGCCTGCCCGGCATGGGAACGGGCATGTCGACATCGCTGGCGGCCGATGCCGATTTCGGCAACGGCCTCCTGGTGCTGAGCGGCCTCACCGGTTCGATCAACAAGGCGGCGGTGTCCGGCGACATCAACATCGACGCCAAGGATGGGCTGCCGCATCTTGCCGGAGCGCTGGCGCTCGACGAGCTCGACCTCGATCCGCTGGCGGTCTCGCTGTTCGGCGACCAGTCCTTCGCTCCGGCCAAAGGCGAATGGCCGACGACGCCGTTCAGCCAGAAGTCGACCTTGCCGTTCAACGCCGACCTCGATCTCAACACCTCGGCGCTCGCCGTCGGGCCATTCGCGACGGCGCATGACGCTTCATTCTCGCTAAAGCTCGATCGCGAAGGCATTCACGTCTCCGACCTCAAGGCGAAGCTTTATGGCGGCGATCTGACCGGCCTGTTCGACCTGAAGAACACGGAGGGCACCGGCCTGTTCTCCGGCCAGATGAGGCTGGCCGGCAGCGATCTTTCCGCCGTCCTGCCCGGTGCCGGTATCGGCGGCAGCGGCGATCTTTCGGCGGCGTTGTCGACCAGCGGCAAATCCGTCGATGCCATGATTGCAGCCCTGTCCGGATCCGGCACGGCGGCGCTGAAGGGATTGAAAGTGGATGGCGTCAATCCGGATGGCTTTGCCGCCATCATCGCCAGGGCCGACACGATCGGACGCGACATCGACACGGCCAAGACGGCGGAGTTCGCGCCGCAGATCGCGGGGCAGGGCAGCTTCGCCGCCGGTGATACCGATGTGGCCTTCACCGTCGCCAACGGCACACTGCGGGCGCCGCCGATCAGCCTCGACAATCCCGGCGCGACCTTGTCCGCCGACGTGGCGGCCGATCTCAACACGAGCACCGTCACGGCAAAGGGGACGCTGACCTATCGTCCCGGCGACGAGGCACTGGTCGGTTCCGAGCCGGCCGTCAATTTCAGCCTGGCCGGTCCGCTTGGGGCGACCGCACCGCAGTTCGACAGCGGCCCTCTGGCGCAGTTCCTGACGCAGCGCGCGCTGGAGAAGGAACAGCAGCGGGTCGAGGCGATGCAGGCGGCGCTCTTGGAGAAGCAGCGGCTGCGGCGCGAAGTGCGCTATTACGCGGCGCTGCAGACGGAGCGCGACAACGCGGCCGAGGAGTTGCGCCGGCAAGAGGAAGAGGCGCGGCAGAAGGCCGAGGCGGAAGCCAAAGCGAAAGCCGAGGCGGAAGCGCAGGCACAGGCTGACGCCGAGGCAAAAGCCAAGGCCGACGAAGAGGCGAGGGCCAAGGCGGAAGCCGAAGCCAAGGCGCAGGCAGAGGCGGATGCCAAGGCCAAAGCCGACGCAGAGGCGAAAGCCGAGGCCGAGCAGCGGGCGGCGGACGAGGCGGCCAAGGCGCGAGCCGAGGCCGACCGCAAGAGGGCGGAGCAGGCGAAGCTGGAAGCAGAGCGCAAGGCGGCCGAGCAGACGCGCAAGGTCGACGGGTCGCTGCCCGGCGTCAATGACGGTTCGACGCCGGCGCCGGCGAAACCCAAGGCCAACCCGTTCACAATCGATAATCTGTTGAAGTCGCTCGACGGCGGCTGAGCTTCACGCTGTGCGGGCGGCGGCGGACCAGTTCCCTGGCACACGGATTTGACCGGGTCGGCGCTGTTTGCATTGGCAGGCGGCATACGTTGGAGATTGGCCGAAACACCCATCGCGATCGTCATTCCAGGGCGGAGCAGGAGCGAAGCTCCGTCGCGAAGAGAATCCATGCCGCTACCTTCGCCAAGGAGTGCAACCGAGCAAAATTCTGCACCGTGGCGGCGCTTCCAAGTCATGGCATGGATTCTATGGTCTGCGCCGCGTCGCTTCGCTCCTTGCTCCGCCATAGAATGACGAGGTTGGGGCGACTTCAACCAATTCCCGGCGTTTGCGCTGATTTCGCGGACATGAATGGAAAATCTTGCACCAAGACAAACGGCAACCTTTCAAAATCCCTTGTCGGGGAACTCGTTGAATATCTTAGCGCCTAGGTCTCTTCCTGGCGCGAGAGCAGACGCCGCAGCATTGGCTCGATGCGCGAAAGCTCGTCGAGATGCGCGGCCGACAAGTCGGCCAGGTGATCGTCGGCCAAAGGGGTGAGCTGCAGCAGCACGCGCCGGTGATCGCCCTTGTCCTGGTCGCGTATGACCAGGCCTGCCTCGGCAAGGCGGTTCACCAGTTCCACGGCGCTATGGTGGCGGATGCGCAGCCGCTCGGCAAGCTCGCCCACCGCCACCGGTCCGCCGCCGGGAAATCCCTTGATCGCCAGCAGCGCCTGGTGCTGGCGCGGCGTCAGGCCTGCTTCGTTCGCCTGGACCTGGCTGAATTCAAGAAAGCGGCGGATCAGGTAGCGGAACTGCGACAGCCGCTGGTAGTCGGCCTGGCTGATGGCGGGGCGTGGTTTCGGCGGCGTCATTTCCCGACTTATGGTCCTTTCCCGCAAAAGCTCAACTGGCTGTCGCGATCCCTGTCCAAAATGACGCGGTGCAGCGACTAAAAACAGTCTTGCAGATTTATATCGTATTACGATATGAGGCCACCTGAAACCGGACGGCCTTCGCGCCGTCAGAAAGTTCAGGCTCCCAAAATGAAATCCGCTCACGCCGGCAACGGCCATCTTCGCGACTTCACGACCGATCCGCGCGTACTGTTTATTGCAGCCATCGCCGTGGTGGTGGCGACCGCCGGGCTCTTTGCCGGCATCGTGCTCCTGAAGCTCATCCAGCTTGCCACCAACATCGCCTATTTCGGCCAGTTCTCGCTGGCCGAACTCAAGCTCGAGGACTCGCCGCTTGGGCTTGCCGCGGTGATCGTGCCGGTGATCGGCGCGCTGATCATCGGACTGATGGCGCGCTTCGGCAGCGAGAAGATCCGCGGCCACGGCATTCCCGAAGCCATCGAGGCGATCCTGCTCGGGCGCTCGCGGCTCGATGCCAAGGTCGCGGTGCTGAAGCCGCTATCGTCTGCGATCTCGATCGGCTCGGGCGGACCGTTCGGCGCCGAAGGCCCGATCATCATGACCGGCGGCGCCATCGGCTCGCTGATCGCGCAGATGCTGCCGGTCAGCGACAATGAGCGCAAGACGCTGCTGGTGGCGGGTGCCGCGGCCGGCATGACGACGGTGTTCGGCACGCCGATCGCCGCCATCATGCTTGCGGTCGAGCTGCTCCTGTTCGAATGGACGCCGCGCAGCTTTATTCCGGTTGCCGTCGCGGCGATCGTCGCGGAAGTCGAACGCAGCTTGCTGCACCTGCCGAGCCCGATCTTTCCGTTCTCGGGCAGCATGGATTCATCGATCGCCGGATTGGGCGGATGGGTGCTGATCGGCATTGCCGCCGGACTGCTTTCGGGCCTTTTGACGCAATTGGTCTATGCCTGCGAGGACGCCTTCCTGAAGCTGCCGATACACTGGATGTGGTGGCCGATGATCGGCGGCCTGGTGGTCGGCATCGGCGGCCTGATCGAGCCGCACGCGCTTGGCGTCGGCTACGACAACATCGCCAGCATGCTCGACGGCCGCACGGTCGCGACCGCCGCGCTGCTGCTTCTGGTGGTGAAGGCCGTCATCTGGTCGGTGGCGCTGGGGTCCGGGACATCGGGAGGCGTGCTGGCGCCGCTCCTCATCATGGGCGGCGCGATGGGAGCGGTGCTCTCGGGCATCCTGCCCGAGGCGAGCCCCGGCTTCTGGCCGCTGCTGGCAATGGCGGCGACCATGGGCGGCACCATGCGCGCGCCGCTGACCGCGACCTTCTTTGCCACCGAACTTACCGGCAACACGCATGTCCTGGTGCCGCTGATCGCGGCCTGCGCCACTGCGCATGCCGTCACCGTGCTGTTGATGAAGCGCTCGATCCTGACCGAGAAAGTGGCGCGCCGGGGGCATCACCTCGTTCGCGAATACCGCGTCGATCCTTTCGCCTTGACCAGGGTCAATGAAGTGATGACGACCAAGGTCGAGAGCGTGCCGGGGACGATGACGCTGCATGGCGCGGCAACCTTCCTGACCGCTCCGGACACGCGGCATCCAAGCTTCCCGGTGATCAACGAAGCGGGACATGTGCTCGGTGTCATCGATCCGCCGGCGATCCTGCGGTGGCGCCGTAACGGCAAGCATCGCAAGGCGACGCTCGGCGAATTGCTGGCCGGCAGCAAGATCACGCTGGCCTATCCGGACGAATATCTTGAGGCGTTGTCCGACAAGCTTTTGCTCGCCAATGTCTCGCATCTGCCTGTGGTCTCACGCGAGGATGAACGGCTCATCGGCTATATCGGCTGGAAAGACATGATGCGGGTAAGGTCGAAAAAGCAGGCAGAGGAGCGCGACCGCACCGCATTGCTGAGCTTCGGCGCGAAACGCAAGGCGCAACAAAGCGTCAGCGATAGCGCAGTCTAGGCCGTGTTGCCGCCGCGCTTCGCCCAGGCCAGCACGTAGAGCCTCAGCGCGGATGACAGGTTCGCGTCGCGGGTCCGTGTCTCGTCGATCTCCGCGACCAACGCAGCGAGCGACAGCGAGCGCTCGGCGGCGATGGCGATGAGGTCGTCGTAGAAGGGCTGTTCCAGCGAAAAGCTGGTGCGGTGACCGCGGATCGTTACTGAACGTTTTTCGACCGCGGCCATTGCAGGACTCAGTGCTCGCCAGGGTCGTTGGGCTTTTCCCGGCGATGGCCGGCCACGAATTTTTCGGCCTTCTCCGATGTCAGCCTGTCACGCTCGCGCTCCGTCTTCGAGCGGCCGTGCAGCGCCCGGTTCTCGCCGGCCTGGCGTTCTTTTTCGATGCGCGCTTTCTGCTTGCGGGCCTGGCGGAGATTGACGACCTCGCCCATGGCGCCCGGCTACTTCTTGCGGAAGGCGTCGAGCGAAACGACGTCTGCGCCCTTGCCGCTGGTCTCGGCGACCGCCGGCTTCTTTTCGGCCTCGGCGGCCTTCTTCTTGGTTTCCGCCTTCTTCTCGGGGACGACGGCGATCGGCTCGGGCGCCGGAGCGGCCGGCTCGTCTTCGGCGTTCTCCGTCTTGACGTCGAATTCAAGCTCGAAATTCACCGACGGATCGTAGAAGCCGCGCACGGCGGAGAAGGGGATTTCGAGCTTTTCCGGCACGTCGGAGAAGGACAGCCCGACCTCGAAGCCGGCGTCCGTCACCTTCAGGTCCCAATACTGGAACTGAATGACGATGGTCATCTGCTCCGGATAGCGCTCACGCAGCCGTGACGAGATGCGCACGCCCGGCGCGCCGGTCAGGAAGGTGATGAAGAAATGATGATTGCCCGGAAGGCCGGTGCGCGCGACCTCGGCCAGGACCTTGCGCATGACGCCGCGCAGAGCCTCCTGGGCCAGAATGTCGTAGCGGATGTGGTCGTCGGCCATCTGATGGTCGGGTTCCGTTGAATCGTCCGCATAGCTGTAATCAAGCTTGAGCGCGGCGTAAACCGCATATAGGCGCAAAGCCGCGAGGCCAAGAGGGGTGCCGGCGATTTTGATCGCTCAGGCGTGAACCAGCGCCGCCTGTTTACCAGCTGGCAATTTCCTTCTGGCGAAGGCGCTGAGAAAGGTCCGCACGCCGTTCGTGGCGGAGCGCAGCACCTCTTCCTCGGTGGGCACGCCGCCCAGCATAAAAGTGATCTGAAGCTCGGCGTTGACAAGGGCGAAGAACTGACGCGCCGCGACGTCTGGGTCGCCGATCGACAGGTGGCCGGAGAAGGCAAGCCGTGCGAAGCGCGCGGCAAGCGCCGACCAGGTACGGCCCGGGCCTTGCTCGCGCCATTCGGCAAACAGTTCCGGATAACGCTCGCCTTCGGTCTGGATCAGCTTGCGCAGGAAGCGGCCATCGCGGTTGCAAATGCAATTGCGATTCATGCGCACCGCGAAGGCGACCAGGTCGGCCTCCAGGTCCGTAGGCTGGTCGGGGAAGCTGGCGATCGTGGCGAAGATGCCGGCATTGCAGCGCTCCGTCAGGTCGCGTACGACGGCGACGAACAGCTTTTCCTTGTCGCCGTGATGGTTGTAAACGGTCTGCCGCGAAACGCCGGCCTCGGCCGCGATCAAGTCAATGTTGGCGCCGGCATAGCCTTCCCGGCAAAACACCGAAGCAGCGGCCTCGACCACCGACACGCGCTTTGCCTCGTGGCTGCGTGGCGGGAAAGTGTCAGGAGAAACGCCGGACTTCATAAAAATCTATATAGCGGTGATTGACGAATTGGACAAGCCTGTCTAAATTTGTGGACACAACAAAGGGAACTCCGCGTTACCGGGACGAACAGGTTCGCTCTAGAGACGAATGAATTCGCTCTAGAGACGGACAAGTTCGCTCTTGGATGTCGGATTTCCGCGGGATGGAACGTCCTGGGTTCAGACGCCGGTATTCGCGGCGGCAACCAGATCCGAAAAGAGCCTTAATCATGAGTCCCAAATTCCTCCGCGTTGCGGTCGTGCTCGGCTTGTTGTCCGCAATCGGCCCGTTTGCGATCGATATGTATCTCCCCGCGCTGCCGTCGATCGGCCAGGACCTGCATGCCGGCACCGCCGCCGTGCAGATGAGCCTTCTGATCTTCTTCCTGTCTATGGGTTTTGGGCAGATCGTCGTCGGTCCGATCTCCGACATGGTCGGGCGCAAGGCGCCGCTTTATGCCGGCTTGGCGCTGTTCATGGTCGGCGGCGTCGGCTCGGCGATGGCGCCGACCATCGAGTGGCTGATCGCCTTTCGCTTCCTGCAGGGCCTCGGCGCCAGCGCAGGCATGGCGGTGCCGCGCGCCATCGTGCGCGACCTGCACACCGGCAATGAGGCCGCCAAGCTGATGTCGCTGCTGATGCTGGTGTTCTCGGTGTCGCCGATCCTGGCGCCGCTGACCGGCAGCCAGATCATCGAGAGCTTCGGCTGGCGCGCCGTGTTCTGGACGGTGACGGGCGCGGCCGCCCTGGCCACCATCCTGCTCGCCACCTCGCTCAAGGAGACGCGGCCGGTCGAGGAGCGCGCCGGCTCGTCCTTCGGCACGGCGCTTGCCGGCTACCGCTACCTCATGGGCGACCGCAACTTCCTTGGCCTTGTGGCGATAGCGGGCTTCGGCATTGCGAGCTTCTTCGTCTATCTGTCGAGCTCGTCCTTCATCCTGATCGACCATTACGGCCTGTCGCCGTCGGTCTACAGCGTGTTCTTCTCGATCAACGCGGTCGCCTTCATCGGCATGTCGCAGCTGACCGGGTTGCTGGCCGACCGTTTCGGGTTGAAGCGCATCGTGTGGGTGGCGGTCACCGGCTATGCCTCGGTGATGGTGGCGCTGTTCGCGATCATGGCCTCGGGCGTCGACCGGCTCGACGTGATGGCCGCGCTGCTCTTCGTCGGCTACGGCTTCCTTGGCCTCGTCATCCCGACCACCTCGGTGCTGGCGATGGAAGAGCATGGCGAGATCGCCGGCACGGCCTCGGCGCTGATGGGCACGCTGCATTTCGCCATCGGCGCGCTGGCGATGGGCGTTGCCGGCATCTTCTTCGACGGTACGCCGCTGCCGATGGTGGCCGGCATCACGCTCTGCGCGGTGATCTCTTTCACGCTGGCCAAGCTGACGCTCGGCCGCTCACGCGAAGCGGTCGAAGCGCCGGCGGAATAAACAAGCGCAGACAAGACAGGAAAGGCCGGGCTTGATCCCGGCCTTTTTCATGTCCTTGGCAAACCTGTTTGCTCGAGGACGAAGCGCACCCGCTCGTCGACCGAGGCAAGAGGCAACGGCACCAGTTCGTAGCCGAGCTCCACATAGACGCCGGTCACCGAGCGGAATGTGCGCTCGGCCTCGTCGAGCGTCTGCTTGCGCTCCTCGTCCTGGGTGAAGATCTCCGGCCAGGGCGGCGCGACGAAGACGCGGCGCGCGTAGCGGAATTTTTCAGCCACCCTGGTGACGTGGTCCGGCACCGGCAGGCCGCAAAGCCTGAGATAGCCGATCGTGTCGGGCGCGCCGCGGTCGAAGAAGATGGGGCCCGGCGGTTCGGCACATGCTGCATGCCAGGAGCGCAGTTCCCAAGACAGCATCAGTTCGGCAAAGAGCGCGCGATCCTGCCAGGGAAGGGCAGGGCCGCCGATGGCCATCTGGTCGCGGATGATGCCGCGCCCGGCCTCAGGGGCCGTCGCGAAGCCCTGGGCCCGCAGCGCCTCGATCAGTGTGGTCTTGCCCGAGCCTGGGCCGCCGGTCAGCACGAAGAATCGATCGGAATCGTTTTGCATCGCTTGTCCATGGTGATGAGCGGCAAGGCCGTGCGCCGTGCCTCAAGCGCCGGACGAGCCTTGGCCGTTCGGTTGATCGATTGGGAAAGAAGCGCAGGGGAGAAAGTGGAGGTTTCTGTTGCCAGGTACCTCCGAACCCCGCCTAGAAGTGCGAACCGCTAGGACTTGATTTGAAGCGTTCGCGCCGCATTAAGCAGCGAGACGAGCTTCCGCATAGTTGTCGTTGGCAACTATAAGTTTAGCCCGATGACGGTGGTACAATGCCGGGCAAAAGTACGATCTTTACACCTTCGTCGATCCTATTTCGCCCCCAGCAAAAGCCGCTCCGTCAGCCAGAGCGGTTTTTGGTGGAGGCGCCGGGTACCGCCCCCGGGTCCGAACGGCTTATTTCATCGCCTGTTTATCGCCATAGTCGGTCAAGCCGACGAAACGAATATAGGGAGCGATGAGGGAAAAAGAAAGGCCAATCCGGCGCTTATCCGGTTATGCCAAACTGCACAGCCAAGGGTTGACTTGCGCGCCTACTCAATCAAATCTCGCTCGCGGTGAGGAGTCTCTGACCTAGCGCTCAGGTTGCGCGGCGCGCCACAACCCTCACCGACCGGATCCGTGGCGCCGACGAGGGGAAGTTTGATGGCCGACTATCTTGCGGATGTGAAGAAATACGATGCCGGCGCCAGCGCCGATGCGGTCGATAAGATCGTCAAGCATCTGGGCATTGCGCTCAGGAACCGCGATTCCTCGCTGGTGTCCTGCACGGACCCGAAAGAACTCGACCGCGTTCGGGAGAACTGGATCGGCAAGAAGCTCGGCATCGCGGATGCAGCAAAGGCCAACGCCTCGATCGAGAAGACCTGCAAGGCGATGCATGCGGACAACACCAAGAGCCGCGTGACCTTCTATTATCTGGTTGCCAAGGACCTCGGCAAACTCGGCTCTCTGTAGGGCACAGCCACCCGGCGGCCGGCACGTAGCCGTGCCGGCGCCGTGGATTTCCGGCGCGGTCCACATTTGTCGCCTGCTTTCCGGTGTTCGACCGGCTGTCGGTCGGGTATGATTGCATGTTACCCGAATCGAGGCAGAGCCGATGCGCCAATATCTCGACCTGTTGAAGCATGTGCTGGAGAACGGCGCCGACCGCGGCGACCGTACCGGGACAGGCACGCGCTCGGTGTTCGGCTACCAGATGCGCTTCGACCTTTCGCGCGGCTTTCCGGTCACGACCACGAAGAAGCTGCACCTGAAGTCGATCATCCACGAGCTTTTGTGGTTCCTGGCCGGCGACACCAACATCAAATATCTCAACGACAACGGTGTCTCCATCTGGGACGAATGGGCCGACGAGAACGGCGATCTCGGACCGGTCTATGGTAAGCAGTGGCGGTCATGGCCGGACGGGCACGGCGGCGAAATCGACCAGATCGCGAATCTTTTGAAGGAGATACGCAGGAATCCTAACTCGCGCCGGCTGATCGTCTCGGCCTGGAATCCGGCCGAAGTCGAGGCGATGGCGCTGCCGCCCTGCCACTGCCTGTTCCAGTTCTATGTTTCGGAAGGCCGGCTCTCGTGCCAGCTTTACCAGCGCTCGGGCGATATTTTCCTCGGCGTGCCGTTCAACATCGCCTCCTACGCC
>Ga0209758_1002767_pt1 | contig 17167 bp, 19 predicted proteins | sample AraplaMF_Col_mMF_FD_184258 | JGI IMG/M metagenome (GOLD analysis project Ga0209758, IMG submission 184258) | Arabidopsis root microbial communities from the University of North Carolina, USA - plate scrape MF_Col_mMF (SPAdes) (version 2) | ecosystem: Host-associated > Plants > Roots > Endosphere...
TCAAAGCTGAACTCGAAGCGCAGACCGCAGGTCTCACCGCCCGCCTGCAAGGCTGCATGAGCCGTCAGATGGATCAGCGTCGCCAGTCCGTTCGCGCCTTGATGCGCGCCCTGCCGTCGCTCGACCAGCTTCTGGCACTCCCCCGCCGCCGCTTTGATGAGGCGGCCACTGGCCTTGGCCGCGGGCTGGAACTCAACACCATCAATAAGCGCCGCGGTTTCGAGCGTGTCGCCTCGCATCTGCGCCCGGACGTACTGTCCAACCGCATCACCGAGCGCCGCCAGCTTCTGAACGAGCGCATGGCCCGCGCAGAACGCACCGTCGAGCGGCTGGTCGACCGCTCGAAGTCCCGCATCGAACGCGCCGAGGCCATCCTCGCCTCGCTGCCCGCCCGGCTGAAAACCCAGACCGACCGCAGCCACGAGCGGCTCGGCAATCTTTCACGCCATGCCGATACCGCGATCCGCCATCAACTGACCCGTGCGCGCGCCGAGCTCTCCGCACAGGACCGTGTGCTGCAATCACTTTCCTACAAGAACGTACTGAAACGCGGTTACGCCGTCATCCGCGACGAGGAAAATAGGCCGGTCTCGCAGGCCGCTGCTCTCTCCGCCGGCATGGGCATTGCCATCGAGTTCGCTGATGGCCGCGTCGGCGCCATGACGACGGAAGGCGGCACGCCGCCGGCAGGGTCGAAGAGGCGTACTGCCAAGGCCGGCGAGCCGCCGAAGCAGGGAAGCCTGTTTTAGCGATGCGAGTCCTGCTGGTGCTTGCCCATCCGTTGCAGGAGAGCTTTGCCGCTTCGGTGGCGCTGACGGCCCGCGAAGCATTGGAAGCCTCTGGCCATGTCGTCGACCTGCTTGATCTCTATGCCGAGGATTTCGATCCGCGCCTGTCGAATACCGAACGAGGCGGCTATTTCGACGTGCCTTATGACACCTCTGCCGTTGCCGGTATCGTTGATCGACTGAAGGCGGCCGATGGGCTCGTCCTCGTCTTTCCGCAATGGTGGTTCAATTTCCCTGCTGTCCTGAAGGGCTTCTTCGATCGCGCCTTTGCGCCAGGTGTGGCTTTCACCCATGATGTCGCTGGCGGCCGCATCGTGCCGCAGCTTACCAATATCAGGCTGCTCTATGCGCTGACGACGACGGGTTCGCCCTGGTGGCTGGTGCATTTCTATATGGGCAATCCTGTCCGTCGCCTGCTGAAGCGCGGCATCGCCAATTTCTGCTCCAGGAAGCTCGTTTTCCGCATGATAAGCCTCCATGATATGGACCGTGCGACGGAGGCCAGGCGCAAGGCGCATCTGGAGCGTATCCGTAAGGCGCTTGCCGCCGTCTGACTATTCGAAATCCGACAGGAATTTCTTCAGCAGCCGATCAAGCTCCGCCTTGTCTTCGGTCGTCAGATTGCGCGTCAGCCGCTGCTGATTGGCGACATGGGCACCTACGGCCTCTTCCACGGTCGCCAGCCCCTTCTCGGTGAGCGCGATCAGCACGCTGCGTCGGTCCTCGGGATTGAACAGGCGCTCCACGAAACCGGCCTTTTCCAGTTGATCGATCCGGTTCGTCATGGTGCCCGAGCTCACCATGGTCATGCCGAGCAATTCTCCAGGCGACAGCCGGTAGGGCGAACCCGAACGGCGAAGCGTCGCCAGCACGTCGAAGGCGGACGTCGATAGCCCGTGCTTGAGAAGCACCGCCTCCACTTCGCGGCCGATATGTGTCGTCAGCCGCTTCAGCCGGCCGAAGATGCCCATGGGTTCGACATCCAGCTCCGGCCGCTCGCGCCGCCATTGCGCCAGGATCCTGTCGACGTGATCTTCTTTCGTTTTGCCCATGCCGCATCGATATCAGCAGATCTCTTGACGTCAAGATAAAATGCGCTATCCTGAATTTATCTTGAAGTAGAGATTCTTGACATGAAGACAAATCCTCGCTATGCCGTCGATGTGCTGATGACCGCGATTGCGCCTGCCGTATGGGGCAGCACCTATTTCGTCACGACGTCTTTCCTGCCGCAGGGCTATCCGCTGACGGTCGCCATGCTGCGCGCATTGCCGACCGGCCTGCTTCTGTTGCTGATTGTCCGAAAACTGCCCACAGGCATCTGGTGGGGCCGTGCCTTCATTCTCGGCGCTCTGAATTTCTCTTTCTTCTGGGCGATGCTCTTTGTTTCAGCCTACCGGCTGCCGGGCGGTGTGGCCGCCACCGTTGGCGCCGTGCAGCCGTTGATCGTCATTGCGTTGTCGCGCCTCTTTCTGGGCAAGCCGATCCGCTTCCTGGCAGTCGTTGCCGGCCTGATCGGCATGGGTGGGGTGGCGTTTCTGGTGCTGAGCCCCAAAGCGGCTCTCGATCCTGTCGGTGTTGCCGCAGGTCTCGCCGGCGCCGTCTCCATGGCTTTCGGCACGGTGCTGACCCGCCATTGGCAGCCGCCCGTCTCCAGCCTGACGTTTACCTCATGGCAATTGACCGCAGGCGGCATCCTGCTCGTGCCCATCGCATTGTTGCTTGAGCCCGCGCTTCCCGCGCCGACGGCCGCCAATATCCTCGGCATCGCCTATCTTGGCGTCATTGGTGCCGCCTTCACCTATCTGCTTTGGTTCCGCGGTCTCTCGCGCATCGAGCCTTCGGCCGCGGCATCGCTCGGTTTCCTCAGCCCTGTTGTCGCGACCCTGCTTGGCTGGCTGGCGCTTGGCCAGAACCTGACGCCAACTCAGCTCTCGGGTTTTGTCATGGTTCTGGTCAGTGTCTGGCTCAGCCAGCGCAGCCTGATGCCGAAGGCGGGCGTTGTTACGCCCATTCCCCCTGGCGCATCACCGGCACCCGCGATCCATCAGGCCTGATGCCGTCGATATCGACCTTGTCGGAGCCGATCATCCAGTCGATATGGATCAGGCTGGAATTGCCGCCCTGCGCCTTGATCTGTTCCTGGCTCAGCGAAGCGCCGTCGAGGAAGCACTTCGAATAGCATTGGCCGAGCGCGATATGGCAGGAGGCGTTCTCATCGAACAAGGTATTGTAGAAGAGGATGCCGCTTGCCGAAATCGGCGAGGAATGCGGCACCAGCGCCACTTCGCCGAGCCGGCGTGCACCTTCATCCGTATCCAGCACCTTGTTCAGCACCTCCTCGCCGCGCGAGGCCTTGGCCTCGACGATGCGGCCGCCCTCGAAGCGCACCCGGATATTGTCGATCAGCGTGCCCTGATGCGAGAGCGGCTTGGTGCTCGACACATGGCCTTCGACGCGCAACGCGTGTGGGGTGGTGAAGACCTCCTCGGTCGGGATGTTCGGATTGCAGGTAATGCCGTTCTTCGCCGTCGATGCGCCGCCATGCCATTCATGTCCATCAGCAAGGCCGACAGTGAGGTCCGTGCCCGGTCCGGTGAAATGCAGCGAGGCAAAACGCTCGCCGTTCAGCCAGGACGAACGCTTGGCGAGATTGGCATTGTGCTCGGCCCAGGCCGCGATCGGGTCGTCGAGATCGACGCGCGAGGCCGCGAAGATCGCCTTGGCGAGCTTGGCGACGGCGATCGCTTCCGGATCGTGGGGGAACACAACCTTTGCCCAGGAAGGGTTGGGATAGGAAACAATGTTCCAGTTGATGTCGAAGTTGGAGATCTTCTCAAGCGCCGGCTTATAGGCCGTGGAATTGGCGCGGTTGGCGCGGCCGACCTTGCTTGGGTCCTGCTCCGACAGCAGCATCGGATTGTCGCCTGCAATTGCAAGGCGCGCCGAACCCTTCTCATAGGCCTTCGCCATGCCGTCATAGAGCCAGCCGGAAGCCCGGTCGAAGCTCTCGTCGCTGCCATACTGATAGCGCGCCAGCGTCGTCTCCTCGTCGGAATAGAAGGTCGAAACCAGGCCGGCGCCCGCGAGATAGGCATGTTTGGTGATCAGCCGCACCAGCGGCAGTGCCACGACAGGGGCGGTGATGACGAGATCCTGCCCATGCTGAAGCTGCAGGCCGACCTTGATGGCGACTTCCGCGAGCTTCTCGAGTTTCACGGGATCGACGGAGCTGTGGCTCTGGGGCATGAACGTCATGGGATCAACCTGCCTTTTGATATCTGCGACGGGAGGTGAAAGACTTAGACCCCTTTACGGCGAAAATGAAGCGCTCAGGCCAATTCATCTCGTCTCAGGCGATCAGGGCTGCGGCCGTTGCTTTCAATGCTTTCAGTGCGTCCTTGGGGTCCAGCCGCACCTGCAGACCGCGCTGTCCGCCGTTGATGTAGACCAGCGGCTCTGCAAGCGCCGTCTCCTCGAGTGCCGTCGGCACGATCTTCTTCTGCCCGAACGGGCTGATGCCGCCGACATGGTATCCCGTCAGCCGCTCCGCATCGGCAGGTTTCATCATATTGGCGGATTTGCCGCGAAAGGCGCTGGCGAGCTTCTTCATGCTGACCTCGCGATCGGACGGCACGACCACGCAGACCGGCTTTCCATCGACTTCCGCCATCAGCGTCTTCAGCACGCGATGCGGCTCCTCACCCAGCGCTTCGGCAGCCTGCAGCCCGACGCGCTCGGCATTCGGATCATAGTCATAGGTATGAACCGTAAAGGCGATGCCGGCCTGTTTGAGAACCTGGGTCGCGCGGGTGGTCTTGGACATGGCTCAGCCTTTGAACGTCTGCGCGTAGTTCTCCGGCTTGAAGCCTACCAGCAGCTTGCCGCCGGTTTCCAACACCGGCCGCTTGATCATCGACGGCTGGTCGAGCATCAGGGCAATCGCCTTTTCGCGATCGAGATCTTCGCGCGCCGCATCCGGCAGATTGCGGAAGGTCGTACCGGCCCGGTTCAGCACCGTTTCCCAACCCGCCTCGTCGATCCAGCGCTCCAGATGTGCGCGGTCGATGCCGACGGCCTTGTAGTCGTGAAAATCATAGGCGACGTCATGACCGTCCAGCCAGCTGCGGGCCTTCTTCATCGTGTCGCAGTTCTTGATACCGTAGATGGTAACGGCCATGCCGATGGATCTCCCTATTTCCCGAGGGAGATATCATGCCCGGCGAGCGCTGCAAATGTCGTCTGTCCCTTATCCCTCAAGCTCTTCGATGAGCGCTGGCAGGTCGGCCACCGTCTCGATGACATAATCGGCGCCAGCCGCAATAAGCTTCTCGCCGATCCGCTTGTGCAGCTCGGCCCGTGCTTCAGGCGAAAGCGCATCCGCCTCTTCAGGTGTCAGGCCGGCCTCGTTGCCGGAAAGCGTCAGGCCAACGGTAACGCAGCCTGCGGCGGCACCCTCGGCAATGCCGGGCTCGGTATCATCGACCTTCAGGACGGCGGAGGCCGGATAGACCATCAGGTCGAGGAAACACTTGTACATGCCGATCGGCGTCGGTCGGCCGAGCGGCAGGTCATCGGCGCAGATGAGGTTATCGGGTGCATAACTCTGCTCGGCGGCGAGCGGCAGCACGCGCTCCATGATCGAGCGCGTATAGCCTGTCGTCGAGCCGATCTTCATCTGCCGCTCGCGCAGGTATTCGATCGTCTTGATCGCGCCCGGCACCAGCGTGCAATAATCGGCCACGACAGCTTCGTTCAGCGGCACGAAGAGCTCGTAGACCCTATGGATCGCCGGCTCGTCCGGAAGTGCGCCCTGTGCCGCCTGCCAGCGGGCAGCGATATGCGGCTCGGCCAGCATCGCGGCAATATGCGCGCGCTTCGGAAGCCCCATCGGCTTGCGGGCATCGGCAATCGTCACCTCGACGCCGAATTTGCCGAAGGTTTCCACAAAGGCGCCCATCAGCGCGAAAGAGCCGAAATCGATCATCGTGCCGGCCCAGTCGAAGATCACTGCCTTGAATTGCGTCATGCTGCGCTCCCGTAAAGATCCTCGATGGTTTCCTCGCCGATGCCGAAGGCGGTCGAAGCACCGCAGCCCGCGGTGACGACGACGCGTAAGGCGTCGGAAGGCTTGTCGGTAAACCGCCAGCGGTCCGGGGCGGAGGCATAGGTGCCGATCCAGCGCTCGGTGATGAAGCGTCTCGGCAGATTGAGCACGGCGTCCATCTCGTCGAGGGTAAGCCGGTCGACCCGCTCGAGACCGAAAGGATCGGGTGTTTCGGAATAATGATGACTGTCGCCGACGATCAGCGAGCCGTCCTCCGATTGCGTGACGATCAGGTGGATGCCGTTTTCCCGCTCCGGCTTGAATTCCCGGTCGAGCCGTGCCTTCAGGGCCGTCGCTTCAGGCAATTCGGCATAGCCGAGATAACGCCCAAGCCCGAGATCGGACATGACGGCAGTGCTCAGCGAAACCCGCTGAGCCGGCACGACACGCATCATCTGCAGCTTGCAGCGCGTGACGTTGTAGGCGGCAATCCGGTCTGCAAACAGGCTCTTGAAATCGTCGCCGGGGCAGACGACCACGGTCTCCGCCTCGATCACGCCCGTCGAGGTCTCGATGCGTGGCGGCTCCACGGCGCTCACTGCTGTCGAGCGGCGGAACTTGATGTCATATTTAACTTCGAGATAACGGGCGAGCAGCGGAATGGCCGTACGGGATTCGACGCGCAATTCATGCGGGCTGTAGAGCGTGAAACGCCCCGCTTCCGGCCGCAGTGCCGGCACGAGCCGCCGCGCCTCGTCGAGCGTCAGTCTTTCACAGCCTTCGCCCATCTCTGTGCGCAGGAAGGCGTCGATCACGGCTTCGGATTCGTCGAGCCTCGTAGCAAGCAGCAGCCCGCGCTGCAGAACGTCGATGCCGGCATCGTCGACAATCTCGACCCAGATATCGCGGGCCTGGCGTGCCTTGTCCCAGCAGTCGCCGGCCTGCTGGCCGGTCACCGTCACAAAGCCGAAATTGCGCACCGAGGCGCCATTTGCCTGTGCGTCGCGGTCAATAACGACGACCCGTTTGCCGCGCTTTGCCGCCGCCAGCGCATGCGCCAGCCCGACAATTCCCGCGCCGACGATCGCAATGTCGTAATGCGGCATGAAAGCTCCTTCGCAACATGTCTGCCACGGCTTGGCGGATTTTCTTGAAGCCTGTGTGACAGTTGCGCGGGGCCTTCCATGCGCGTGTGGAAAAGAACGCTGGTTCAGTCTTCCAGCGTACCTGCCTTTCGCGCTGCCTTGCTCGGCCGGTCCGCGGCGATCTTCACTAAGTCGCCGCGCCGGCGCACCAGCCGATCGGACGTGCGGGTCAGCAGAAGCCCGTCCTGCGGCGACTGTATATCGATATCACCTTCGGCAAAGCCGGGCCGGGTGACGATCGTCGCCAGACGCTCTCCTTCCGAAACGCGCTCGCCGATATTGCGGTGAAACAGCACTGTGCCGCCCTGCGGCGCGCGCACGATCTCGACATTGTCGAGCGGCACGGCCGGCCCGGAGAAGGAGGCATCTCCGGCCGCCTCGCCACTGACGACACCGCGCCCGATCAGGAACTGAAGAAGACCTTCGGCGTCTTTCTCGGCCATATCCGGATAGACATCACGCCGGCCGCGCAGTTCCACCGTAACGGAAAGCTTGCCCGGAAGCCTTGCCTTGCGCTCGCCCGGCACCTCATACTTCCAGGCGAAGCCGACTGCTTCTTCGAAGGCTGAGCTCTCACCATCCGAAAGCAGCACCGCTTCCATATCGAGCGCGCTCGCAAGATCTGCGGCTTCCGGCCAGAAGGCTTCGTCGATATAGGCATATTGCAGCGATTCATCGTCGCAATGCAGGTCGATCACCAGATCGGCGCCGAGCGCCATATGGATCAGCTCCCGCTTCAGGTGATCGGTAGCCGGGTATTTATCAAGCTCGTCAATGAGCTCTGGCCGATCACGGACGGAGATCAGCGGAAAGTCGCGGTTGAAGTTGGTCCTCGAACCGAGATCGAACCTGCCTTGCAGCTCGCCGAAATGCGATTGTGCCGCTCCGATCGGGTTTGCCTGAGGCACGAGCGCGATATCACCGGCGATCCGCCCTTCGCTTTCGGCCTCCCGCAGCTTGCTGCAGAGGAAATGCGCGAGCGCCGTTCCCGGCAGTTCGTTCGCATGCAGTGCGGCCTGGATATAGACCTTGGGCGCGGCAGGATCGTTTCCCTTGAAACGCATGACCGGCAACCGCCATTCGATGCCGGGCGTATCGCCGGGGATGATGATCTCTGAAACGTCCACTGTCTTGCTCCGCATTTCGTATTGGGTGGGGAGTCTTATGCGAATCCCCATCCGAGGCGCAAGCGCGGCTCAGCCGAGCAACGGCCAACGGCCGACGACGTTGTGCTCGCTCTTTCCATAGATGCTGTGGATCAGCAGGAATTCGCGAATATTCCACTGCACTGGCCGGTTAAGCTTTTCAGGCAGAACGGTCTTACGATCGTAGAGCAGCGTCATGTGCGGCGTCAGATGGCCACCGAGGTTATAGGGCAATCCAGCCTCGTATAAGCCCTCTTGGATTTGGCGACGAAGATCCAGCAGCGCCTCGTTTTCCTGCCTGCTGCAGATGACGAAGGCCTGCGGTTCGCCCGGATGGCTGAAGCTCATGACTTCATCGAGCACGAGATCGAACGGCCGGGCGCGCACTGTCGCAGCAACCTGTTCTGCGCCGAACACGATATCCTGCGGCAGCCTGCGGTAGGCGCCGATACCATTCAGCGTGACATGAAGCAGCTCGCGGGGCCGCGAAGGTCCGGTCAGTGAATGGGCGTAGCGATAGGCCTGAGCGATCTCCAGCGCTTCGCAAGCCGCTTCGATGGTCGGGCGAAGCATGAAGAACAGCCTGTGGTGACGTTCCCCGACGGGACTGGATTTCTTCCGGGGATCTGAGCCATTCGCATCGAGTGGAAAATGAGGCATTTGAACTACGGACTGCATCGCCCGCCTCCTTGTTGCACAAGGAGAAGCTTATCGAAGTTGATCTTTTTGTAAAGAACAAAACAAGAACATTTATAGCGGAAGCTATGCTCGAAACAGAACGGCTGCCGAAAGGCAGCCGTTTGCAGGCATCGAATTAACGGTGGAATGCACGTCTTAAGCAGCGTTCTTGACGACGTCAGTTGCCTTCTTGGAAGACTTGGCGCGCGCTGCCTTCGGCGGCACGAGACGAAGAATGTCATCCGCCAGCATGCGAGCATTGCCCTGTGCCTTGTCGAGGTTGCTGACGCGGGCAGGATCCATCGTATAGAGGCTGCCGCCGGAGACGAACATGTCGCGGTAGGCGGCGCGTTCGATCAGTGCCGTATCGATGACGGTCACCTGCTGCTGTGCCAGCAGTCCCTTGACGGCCAAGAGCGCTCGCGTGGTGATGATCGAGCTGATGCGGGTCAGCACGACCGAATGCGGGATGCGAATACCGTGCTGGGAAGCAAGCTGCTTCATGATTTCCAGCACCTGCGCGCCGCCGACGGCATCCATGGCGCAGCCCTGCACCGGAACCATCACATGATCGGAAAAGCCGATGGCCTTCGCCATCAATGGGCTCATGCCGGCCGGCAGGTCGACGATGATATAACCGCCGCGCTTCTTGAGGTCTTTGATCTGCTGTTCGATCGTATCTTCCGCGACATTGGAGATCACGGCGAATTCGGCTGCGTCACCGGACAGACGGTGCCAGCGGCTGGCCCACTGCTGCGGATCGGCATCCAGGACGGAAACGCGATGGCCACGGCGAGCCAGTTCTGTGGCAAGAACGAGAGCGACCGTCGTCTTGCCGGCGCCCCCTTTCGTATTCGCAAATGTAATGATTGGCATCGATTACCTCGGGTTGATGAGTTGGCGGCGATCATCCCTGGGAGAGGCGCGTCTCGGGCTTTAGGAACAGCGGCTTTCGCAGTGATGGGATGAAAAGGTTGACCAGCAACCTTGCGTGGCGCTGTTTTATCATGCTGTCCGAGGTTGATTTTTCTGGGTGCAATTAATTAGCAGGCAGGCGCCTAGGAATCGTTTTGCTCAACTGCCCCTTCTAGACGGCTGACCGGCCAAAGACGCCCTCGGGGGAGAGGGGGCCTGCGTTCCGTGACACCGGCCCGCAACCCTCAGAATATGATAGCTCGCGGCAAGGAAGCCGGTGCTGGTTTATCAGAAGGCCCCGCAGGCGGAGCGGGGGGAATAGTCAGAGCCAGCGGCGAACCTCGGCCTTGTAGCGGCGGTAGTCGTCGCCGAACTTCGCTTCGAGATAGCGCTCCTCGCGGGCGATCACCTGCGTCTGGATCGCGATCAGCACCAATGGGAGCAAGGCGAAGGCGATCGGCCCGTCGAAGCCGATCGCAAGGCCGGCATAGATAAGCGCCATGCCGAGATACATGGGATTGCGGGTCCACCGATAAGGACCGGTCGTTGCGATGAGGGTCGTTGGCTGCGACGGCGGAACGTTGGTGCCCAGCCGCCGGAACAGCCCTGCCGCCGCAAGCATCATCGCCGCGCCGGCAACGAACAGCAGCGCGCCCGTCGCGACCAGCAACCGCCAGTCGATGCCGAAAGAGCGCAGGGTGACGAACCGCTCCGCCGCCAGCCCCAACAGCAGCGCTCCCAGATAGACGAAGGGCGGAGGGAAGCGCACACCCGCGCTGTCCGGTTCGTCGGCCATGCTCATCCTCCAATCTGTGCTCTCAAACCAGCATCGAGTGCTGGCCGAGATACCCGTCACCGCGCCTTGCCATATTTCCCGAGTCAGGCCGTGCAAAAGCCGGGGACGGCGACCTTCTGGAACAGGTGCGGTCTGGCTTCGACCGATGACGGATATGCCGGAAGTTTTGCGAGGAACTCGGGATCAGTGAAGGCGGCGCGGACCGCCTCGGTGGATTCCCATACCACATAGTTCAGGTAAGTCGGGCTATCGCCGATCGCTCGATGCAGTTGCATGGAAATGAAGCCCGGTTGCTTCGTTATGATCTCGGCAGCCGCCCTGAAAGCGTCCAGGAAACCCGCTTCGTCGGCAGGATCGACGACCGTGAAGAGGTTGATGAGCACGAGAGGCGCGGCCGCGATACCGAGTTGGCGGTCAAACGGAAATTTCTCGTCTAGCGGTTCGAATGGTTTTGCGGCGGCCATGGTGGCGATCCTGTCTATTGTGAAATTGAAGCGGCGTGATCAATGCTACTTGCTCTTAAACCAGCATCGATTGCTGGGCGGAGATACCCGCGGTCGCGCCTTGCGATATTGCGTTGGTGACCGAGGGCATCCCGGGGGTGGCGAGATCACCGGCGGCGTAGATGCCGGGCATGCTGGTCTCGCGGCGCTCGTCGACCTTGAGAACGATGCCGAGGGGCGTATCGACCGTGGCGAGTCCCAGCGGTTCATGCAGGGTTGCGGACGGCTTGATCGGCGGATGCGCGAACAGGATGTCGACCTCGACATCGGGGCCAGTATCGAGCTTGACGGTGGCGCTATGGTCCCCATGACGTGCGATCCGGGCGATCCGCCCCTCAACGATCGGTATGTTGCGACGCGCGAGATCGGCCCGGATATTGGGCGCAACGTCATGACCATCTGCGAAGACCGTTAACCTGTCGGTCCAATCCTGAAACAGTTTGACCTGGATGTGCGACTGCGGGCGGAACCAGACGACGCCCCAATGCTGGCCGGCGACCTCAAAACCGTCGCAATAGGGGCACGGCACGATGGACGTGCCCCAGCCTTCGGCAAAGCCCGGAACATCGGGCATCTGGTCGACAACGCCATAGCTCAGGATCAGGCGTCGCGCGCGAAGGCTTTCGCCATCACCAGTGAGAACGGAGAAATCGTCGATGGCGCCAGAGATGCTGTCGGCCCGGGCATTGACCAGCCTGATCGTGGGATAACGCGCCAGCTGCTGCCGCGCCTCGGCCAGGATGTCCGGCGGCGGCTTGTGATCGTGGCCGAGCAGGCCATGCGAGTGGCCGGCGAAGCGATTGCGCGGCAGGCCGGTATCGAGAACGGTGACCTTGCGGCGGGCACGGCCGAGCTGCAGGGCGGCGGCGAGACCGGCAAAGCTGCCGCCGATGATGATGACGTCATCCATAGTGATGGGCTCCGTGTTGTGGATGGAGGGGGTTGGGCTGGGCCTGGCGCGCAATTTCGTCCAGCGATACGCGCTCGAGACGGGCAGCGAGCAGGGCCTCGGCATCGACGAGAAAGTCGCCCATCACTGTTTTGGCCGGCTGGACAATGCCGCATTCGATATCGCCGGGCGGCCCGGGGAAACTTGGTGTGGAGGACATGGTTGAAACCCACCCATTGGCTTGCACATTTTGGATACTATATGGTATCATAACGTAAGAATTAGGATACTGTCAAGTACTGGAGTTGTCGTGAGCAAAAATAGCCAGGGCCGGCGCGGCCGGCCCGCCAACGAGGCGCTTGGCCAAACGATAGTCGACGCCGCGTGCGAACTCTTTGTGGAATTGGGTTTTCAAGCGACGACATTGGACAAGGTCGCCCAGCGGGCGAAGATATCCAAGCTCAGCATCTATCGGCACTTCGAGAACAAGGAGGCGCTGTTCGGCGCGGCCATCGCGGCCCACTGCCATCAGTTTGCACCACAGGCCCTTTTTGAAGGCGTCGACGGTTCGGCCGAAGATCAGCTCATGGCGGTGGGATCATCCCTGCTTCGCACGCTGTTGAGCCCGGACGTCCGCAGTGTCGAAGCCATGGTCATGGCCGACAAGACGAATCAAAAGTCGTTAAGCAAGCTCCATCACGAAGCCGGCCCCGCCTATGTCATCGCCCAGATCGAGGCCCTGTTGCGTCAGTTGCACGCGAAGGCGGTTCTGAACGTGCCCGATCCTCTCCGGTCTGCCCGCTTGTTTGCCGCGCTTTTCAAAGGATCCGATCTCCTGATTATCGCACGCTTCGATCAGGCGAGAGCAGAGGACGACAACGAAATCGAATCCTATTGCCGGTCGGCCGTCGCCATGTTCATCGCCGCGCACGGTGGCAACGACCACGCGGGCGGATAAGCATTTGATTGCTCCGGGCAACTTGGCCGGGACCGTGGTCCAGGCGCTTCGTCATATTGGGCCGGCGCGCGCGGCCGAGCTTGCACAGATCGCGGCACCTCATCTTTCTCCCAACGATAAAAAGACGCTCGCATCTACCGCGGTCCAAGCTCCCGCCTGGATGCGGTCGATGCTTCTCTCCATCGCAGATCCGGCAGCAGTCGGGACAACATTTGATAGGTGATGCGACGGTGCCATCCGACGATATGCGATCGGGTCCGGAACACCGATCGGTACCGCAGCCAAAGCTGAAACTATGTATGTCGATTACTAAAGTACCGTCAGCGCGGAAATGTCATGCTACGGGCATTTTCGTTATATATTTCAAAGCGTTGATACACAGAAAAGTACCGTCAAACCCTAAAACGAATGACGGTACTTTTTAGAATGCTCTGTCGGATACGAAAAACACCGTCAAAAGTACCGTCAGAGTGATCTGCTACAAGCTGCGAGCCGCGCCAGGCGCTCCGATAAACTTAACGATTTCTATGATTTGGTAGATTTGTCAATTCCATTGATAATGTGCCCTGGCTAGCAGTCTACCCTGCCCGCAAATCATTGTATTTTCTGCGAAATACTACGCTAGAGCCGCCTATCATCGCCGTTTCCCTCACTCCTGTCCATTGCGCTGAATGCCATACGCCGGGCCACATGGAAACCGTCCGCCCGACGAGCGATCCCACAGAGGTGAAAGGTGTGCAACATCACCTCCGACCGTGAGATTGGGATCGGAAGTTGGTCAACCGACGAGTTCATGCGCCACCTCCAGACCTGGCACGCCCGCCCTTGCCGCCTCGACGTTCTACGACCTTTGGCCGACAGAGGCGCGCTATGGCACCGCCGAACTGAGGCTCGACAAGGCGCGCGATCCAGCTTCCACGGCTGGAACGGCTTGGGGCTGCAGACTGCCTATGTCTCGCTAGCTAGGCCGCGAACGGTCAATGACCCGGCAGCAATCAACTCATCCAGATGATTCTGCGCTGCTCGATGATCCACTTCATCAACGAGCAGTGCCTGTGTGGTGTGGTTGCCGGGAGCACATTGAGATAATTGGGCAAGATATTGAGCGGATCCGGCGTGCTCGAAGCCTGCGGGGCGCCTATTTACCAGATACCCAACAGGACTTGGCGCGACCATGGCCGACACTTTGGGTCATAGCAATGAATTCAAATATAAGGGCGATACACATGACGCGACTTAATGGAAAGCGCACCCTCATCACCGGCGGCACAACGGGGATCGGCCTCGAAGCCGCCAAACAGTTCCTGAACGAGGGCGCGCGCGTCATCGTAACGGGCAACAACCCTGAGACAATCGCACAGGCCAAGTCGATCCTGGGCTCCGAAGTTCCCGTCATCAAGGCCGACAGCGTGAGCGTCGAAGAGCAGCAGGCGCTCGCCGCTGCGGTGAAGGAGCATTACGGCCAGTTGGACGTCGCCTTCCTCAACGCCGGCATCTCGATCTGGCAGCCAATCGAAGCGTGGACCCCGGAAGTTTTCGACCGGATCTTCGCGATCAACGTGAAGGGGCCGTACTTCCTGATTCAGGCACTGCTGCCCATCTTCGCCAATCCGGCGTCGGTTGTACTCAACACCTCGATCAGCGCGCATGTCGGCGCCGCCACCTCGTCGGTTTACGGAGCGACCAAGGCGGCCTTCCTCAACCTGTCGAAGACGCTGTCCGCGGAACTCCTGCAGCGTGGCATCCGATTCAACGCGGTCAGCCCCGGTCCGATCGACACACCGCTCTACGACAAGCTTGGCGTTCCCGATGCTTATCGCGAGCAGATCAACAAAGACATCATCGCAGGGATCCCGGCCGGCCGCTTCGGCAGCGCGGCGGAAGTCGCCAAGGCGGTGGTTTATCTCGCGTCTGACGATTCGGCTTGGACGGTCGGCAGCGAGATCGTCGTGGACGGCGGCCGTATGCTGAACATGTAAACAAGCCGGCTGCTTTTGCAGTGGCTACGTCCGGCACCGACGGGAGGGCAGTGACCCTGCACACCGCGGTGCCGGCACCTTCCCAAAAAATTCGGTCTCAATTTCAGAACATACGGAGTGGCCGCCATGGCGACGAAACAGCATAAACAGACATCAGTTGACGCGGCAACGATGGTGGCGACGCGCGAATACATGGCCACCCTGCCGAAACTCGCAGTCGTGCCGGAAGCCCGAGGCTGGTACGACGAATTCCTGGCTTTGACCCCGGCGGCGGACAACGTCCGCTTCGAGCCGGGCATGATCGCCGGCGTTTCGGGATGGTGGTGCATTCCTGCCGACGCCCCCGCCGACGCGGCACTGCTCCATCTCCATGGTGGAGGCTACGTCCTTGGCTCAGCTCAGGCATATCGGAACTTCGTCAGCCACCTAGCGCAGAAGGCCCGCGTATCGGCATTCATCCCCGACTACGCGCTTGCTCCCGAAGCACCGTTTCCCGCCGGTCTCGATCAAGCCATCGCCGTCATCGAGGCTCTTCAGAATGAAGGGCGAAAGCATCTCGCAATCTCCGGCGACTCCGCCGGTGGCGGACTCGCACTCGCGGCGGCGCAAGCCACGGGTTCAGCGCTGCGGGGCATCCTCCTTATCTCGCCTTGGACCGACCTGACGCTGACGTCGTCCAGTTTATCGGAGAAGGCCGATGTGGACCCTATCCTGACGCCAGATTCGCTAGCCGGGGCGGTCGCACTCTATGCGGGCACCATCAATGCCAGCAACCCACGCATCTCGCCTCGCTTCGGGATTTTCGCTGGCCTGCCTCCGATCATGGTCCATGTTGGCACCGACGAGATCCTGTTCGATGACGCCAAAGCCATCGACGATGCAGCGGAGCAGGCCGGGGTTCCGATCGCTGTTCACATCTGGGAAGGTATGACGCACTGCTTCCCGTTCAGTCTTGCCAGCCTTGAGGCCGCGCGAGATGCGATTGAACTCTCGGCGGCTTTCGTCCGAAACCAGCTTGGCGGGGGAGCACCCCACCAATAGACGGATCGAAACTCTTAGTGGAGCGGGTTGGTGGGGCCAAAGGCATCCATATTGGGGTCGGGACTGAGCATGTTCTGCTGACTCTCCCCTGATGCGCGGTGATGATTGGCCTCACCCCGACATGAAAATCAAATCGGAACCGTCATGAATTCAGAAGGTGCACCATAAACCTGCGGCTCACTGAGCGCGAGTAGTACAAGGATTCGCGAACATGCCCGATATGTCTCTCGATCTCCGTTACCTGCGGTATGCCATGATCGCGGCTGAATACGGTAGCTTTCGGCGTGTCGCCCAAGTTATTGGCGTTTCACAGTCTACTGTTAGTAGACGCATTATAATTCTCGAACACAAGATCGGGTTTAGCCTGTTCGAGCGAGATCATCGGGGCGTCCTAGTGACCAAAGCCGGCGCCGAGTTCCTAAGAGAGGCAGCAACGGGCGTCAGCCACATTGAGCACGCGATCGGTGCTGCCCTTTCAATGCAACGGAACCTGAGCGACGAGATAAAGATCGGCATGCCAACCATGCTGAAATCAATGCCGTTTCAACGCATTTTTCGGCAGCTTCGAGATACCCACCCCGGACTAAAAGTGCGATTGCTTGAAGGAACCACACAAGACAATCTGGCACGCTTAACAAACCGGAAAGCCGATATTATTTTTGTCCTGGGAGGAAAGTCCATCTCGGGTCACAAGTCGACAATTTTGTGGTTCGAGAAACTATTTCTCGCTCTACCTGAAAGACACAAACTCTCTGCGATTGACGATATCGTGTGGGCCGATCTTCATAACGAGACCTTTGTCATAAGTAGTGTCGGATCAGGGCCGGAGGCTGGCGAATGCTTAATGCAACAATTGGCGGGTCCTGACTTCCACCCCAAAATTGACGTGCACGATGTCGGCGCGGAAGGCCTAATGAACTTGGTGGCAATAGGCTACGGCTTGACTATCACAAGCCGATCTATGTCTGGCTTCGGGTGGCCCGGTGTTGTGCTCAAACACATTGTGTGCCCGGAGGGTGATCTACCGGTGAGGGCGATATGGTCTCCGGCAAACTCCAATCCCGCCCTGAAGCGCTTCATGGCAATAGCCCATTCAGTCTCTCGTGACGAACTCGATATGTCGCCGAGTCCGAGCACCGGCAACGCTGAAGGTGTCTGACCTTGCCCCGTTGAAATAATCCATTTTGAAGTAAGCTCTGGCCCATTGAGAGGACCAGGGAATGAAGCGCAATCGTTTCACAGACGAACAGATTATCGGCATTCTGAAGGAGCACGAGGCTGGC
>Ga0209758_1002772_pt1 | contig 17150 bp, 13 predicted proteins | sample AraplaMF_Col_mMF_FD_184258 | JGI IMG/M metagenome (GOLD analysis project Ga0209758, IMG submission 184258) | Arabidopsis root microbial communities from the University of North Carolina, USA - plate scrape MF_Col_mMF (SPAdes) (version 2) | ecosystem: Host-associated > Plants > Roots > Endosphere...
GACCGCGCAGCTGCGCCAGTCGCAATCGCAGCTCGAAACCGCGCGGCTCGACGCCCAGCGCACCGCCTCGGTGCTCGACAAGCATCAGATCCGGGCGCCGTTCGCCGGCGTCGTGGTCGATCGCAGCGCGCAGCCCGGCGAGATGATTTCGCCAGTGTCGGCCGGCGGCGGTTTCACCCGCACCGGCATCTGCACGGTGGTCGACATGGACTCGATCGAGATCGAGGTCGACGTCAACGAGGCCTTCATCGGGCGCGTCTCGGCGGGCGGTGCCGTCACCGCCGTGCTCGATGCCTATCCGGACTGGAGCATTCCGGCCTCGGTGATCGCCATCGTGCCGACCGCCAACCGGGAAAAAGCCACCGTCAAGGTGCGCATCCGCTTCGAGCAGAAGGATCCCCGCATCCTGCCGGACATGGCCGTCAAGGTCACGTTCCGGCGCGATGCCAATGCAGGCGGCAAGACGGGCGACTCCGCCGCCAATTGAATTCGGACCATTTCCGACAGGAGGAAGCATGTCAGTCGATACCCCAATGGTTCGCCTCGCCGGTGTCAGCAAGCGCTTCACCAAGGGCAAGGAAACCATCTCCATCTTCGATCATCTCGACCTGACGATTCCGCGCGGCGACTTCGTCGCCGTGATGGGGCCGTCCGGTTCCGGCAAGACCACGCTGCTCAACCTCCTCGGCGGCATCGACCACGTCGACCAGGGCGAGATCACCATCGCCGACCAGCGCATCGACGGCATGAGCGAGGCCGCCCTGGCGCGGTTTCGCGCCGCCAACGTCGGCTTCATCTTCCAGTTCTACAACCTGATGCCAATGCTGACCGCCGCGCAGAACGTCGAACTGCCGCTGCTCCTGACCAATCTGCGCGGCAAGGACCGCGCCACCAGGGTCAACACCGCGCTGTCGGTCGTCAACCTGGCCGACCGGGTCAAGCACCGTCCGCGCGAAATGAGCGGCGGCCAGCAGCAGCGCGTGGCGATCGCTCGCGCCATCGTCTCGGATCCGAACCTGTTGTTGTGCGACGAGCCGACCGGCGACCTCGATCGCAGTTCGGCGGACGAGATCCTGGGCATCCTGCAGCTGCTCAACAACGATCTCGGCAAGACCATCGTGATGGTGACCCACGATCCGGCGGCAGCGCGTTATGCGAAGCGCACATTGCACCTCGACAAGGGCCGCTTCATCGAGCGGGAGCTTGCAGCGTGAACGACTTCGGCCTGATGCGGAAAAACCTGTTCCGGCGCAAGGTGCGCGCGGCGCTGATGATCGTATCGATCCTGATCGCGTTCATGATTTTCGGCGTGCTCGCCGGATTCTACCGTGCCTTCAACTCCGGCGAGGACCGCGCCGCCTCCGACCGGCTGATGACGGTCAACAAGATCAACTTCACCCAGCCGCTGCCGATCGCCTATTTTAACCGGATCAAGGCGGTCGATGGCGTCAAGCAACTGACCTACGCCAACTGGTTCGGCGGCTATTACCAGGACCCGAAGAATTTCATGGTGGTGCTGGCGGTGGAGCCGGAAACCTACTTCGACGTCTACAGCCGCGACTTCATCCTGACGCCGCAGGAGCGCCAGGCCTTCATCCGCGAGCGCACCGGCGCCGTGGTCGGCGAGGCGATGGCGCGGAAGTGGGGCTGGAAGGTCGGCGACCGCATTCCGATCGCCAGCAACATCTTCACCCAGAAGAACGGCGCGCGGAGCTGGGATTTCAACATCGTCGGCATCATCAAGGGCGCCTCCGACCAGATCGACACCAACTTCATGCTGTTCCAGTACGCCTATTTCGACGAGACGCGCTCGTTCGGCAAGGACACCATCGGCTGGCTGATCCTGCAGACCCGCTCGCCCGCAGACAACGACCGCGTCGCCAAGACCATCGATGCGATGTTCGCCAATTCCACCGCAGAGACCTCAACCGATACCGAAAAGGCCTTCAGCAAGGCGTTCGCCGCCCAGTTCGGCAATATCGCGCTGATCGTCTTCCTGGTGGTCGGCGCCGCCTTCGTCACCATCCTGATGATCGTCGGCAATACCATGGCGCTGTCGATCCGCGAGCGGACCCGCGAGATCGGCGTGCTCAAGACGTTGGGCTTTTCCGGGGGACGGATCCTGCGGCTGGTGCTCGGTGAATCGATGCTGCTGGCGCTGATCGGCGGCATCCCGGGCCTGCTCATTGCCGCGCTGATTACGGCGGCGCTGCGCAACAGCCTGGCCAACGTCGCGCCGGCCTTCGCCGTCACGCCCGAGATCGCCCTGCAGGGCATCCTGCTGATGCTCGGGCTCGGCCTGATCACCGGCATCATTCCCGCGCTCAACGCCATGCGGCTCAAGATCGCCACCGCGCTCGGACGAGGTTGAAGACATGCGCTCGCTGTTTCTCCAGGTGATCGCAGTCACCGCCATCAATTTGAAGAGTATTTCGCAACGCCGCTGGCTGTCGCTGTCGACGGTGATCGCGGTGGCGCTGGTGGTGGTCGTGCTGCTGGCATTCCTGGCCATGGCCAATGGATTCCAGCGCACCATCGCCGGCTCCGGCGCCCAGGATATCGCCATCGTGCTGCGCGCCGGCTCGCAGGCCGAAATCAACTCGACGGTCAGCCGCGACCAGGTGCATCTGATCGAGGACGGCCCGGGCATCGCGCGGGGCGCCGACGGCAAGCCGCTGATCTCGCCGGAACTCTACCTGGTGGTCGACGGTCTCAAGCGCACCACGCAGACCAAGGCCAACCTGCCGCTCCGCGGTATCGGCGATCAGGGCGCCACGCTGCGCCAGGGCATCAGGATCAGCAGCGGGCGCATGTTCAACCGCGGCAGCAACGAAGTCGTGGTCGGCAAGGGCCTGGTACGCGAATTCGCCGGCTTCGACCTCGGCAGCACGGTTGCGTTCGGCGCTACGCGCTGGACCGTGGTCGGCATTTTCGATGCCGAGGGCAGCGTGTTCGAGTCGGAGATCTGGGCCGACCTGCCGGTGGTGCAGAGCCTGTTCAACCGCAACAACGTGTTTCAGACCATCCGCGCCAGGCTCACCGGTCCGGCGGCGCTGGCCGACCTGAAGAAATTCAGCGACGACGACCCGCGCCTGAAACTCGACGTCAAATCCGAGGCGGAGTATTTCGCCGAGCAGGCGTCCCAGACGTCGGACCTCATTCAGAAGCTCGGCTGGCCGCTGGCGATCGCCATGGCGCTGGGCGCGCTGGCCGGCGCGCTCAACACCATGTACTCGTCGGTGGCCGCACGGGCCACCGAGATCGCCACCTTGCGCGCCATCGGATTCGGCGGTTTTCCGGCCTTCGTCGGCACGCTGGTGGAATCGCTGGCGCTCGCGGCGCTCGGCGGTATTTTAGGCGCCGCCGCCACCTATTTCATCTTCGACGGCGTCTCGGCGTCGACGCTCGGCGGCAACTTCACTCAGGTGGTGTTCGACTTCAAGCTCTCACCGGCGCTGATCGGTCAGGGGCTCGGCATGGCGCTGGTGGTCGGCCTGATCGGCGGACTGTTTCCGGCGCTGCGCGCCGCCCGCATGCCGATCGTCGCGGGGCTTTATGGTTAGGTCTCCGCGGTCGAGATGGCGAGAATATTTCGGCAATAAGTCCTTCCCATCTAGCCTTTAGTTCGGGGGGTGGGCGGTTGACAGGCCGACCAATCCGAATAACGTTGCCGACTGGTTTCGGCCGCCGCATCAAAAATAAGCGGGCGTGTACGCTGCTCCGGATTTGGACAGCCGTACAACGACTCGCGCGGCGCATGTCGACCGACAGGGAGGATACCAAATTGGCTTTCGTTTATTCGTCGTCAAAGGTCGCGCGTCCGCTTGCGCTGGCGGTGGTCGCATCAATCGGCCTGTTCTATGCGTCGGCGCCGGCCATGGCGCAGGAAAAGATCACGGTCTGGTGGAGCAAGGGCTTCTACAAATCCGAAGATGACGCGCTGCTCGAGGCGATCAAGAAGTTCGAGGCCAAGACCAACATCAAGGTCGAGCTGTCGCAATACGCCATCCAGGACATGATTCCGAAGACGGTCGCGGCGCTGGATTCCGGCGCGCCGCCGGATGTCGCCTATGCCGATACTTATGACGTGCAGGCGTCCGGCAAGTGGGCATTCGAGGGCAAGCTCGAGGATCTCGGCGACATCCTCGAACCGATGAAGGACAAGTTCGCGCCGAATACGCTGGAAACGGCGTTGCTCTTGAACGGTCAGACCAAGAAGAAGGGCTACTACGGCTTCCCGATGAAGCAGCAATCGATGCACGTCCAGATCTGGGGTGATCTTCTGGAGCAGTCCGGCTTCAAGGTGAGCGACATCCCGACCAAGTGGGAAGACTACTGGTCGTTCTGGTGCGACAAGGTCCAGCCGGCATTCCGCAAGGCCACCGGCACCCGCGGCTACGGCGTCGGCCAGCCGATGGGCGTCGAATCCACCGACTCGCTGCAGTCGTTCTACACCTTCATCGACGCCTACAACGTCAAGGTCGTCGACGACGACGGCAAGCTCCTGCTCGACGACCCCAAGGCGAGGCAGGGCCTGATCGGCGCGCTCAAGGACTACACCGACACCTACATCAAGGGCTGCACGCCGCCGTCTTCGACGACCTGGAAGGACCCCGACAACAACGTCGCCTTCCACAACAAGACGATCGTGATGACCCACAACTTCACCATCTCGATCGCGGCGAAGTGGCTCGACGACGCCAACAACCCGGCGCTGACGCCGGAGCAGCGCGCCGCGGGCAAGAAGGCCTATGACGAGACCATCATCACGGCGTCGTTCCCGAACAAGCCCGACGGCACCCCGATCAAGTACCGTTCCGACGTCAAGACCGGGATGATCTTCGCCGGCGCCAAGAACAAGGCCGGCGCCAAGAAGTTCGTCGAGTTCATCCTGCAGGAAGAGAACCTCGGTCCCTATGTCGAGGGCGCCCTCGGCCGCTGGTTCCCGGCGACGCTGGCCGGCCAGAAGAGCCCGTTCTGGCAGGCCGACCGTCATCGCAAGGCCGTCTATACCCAGTTCATGGGCGGCACGACGCCGTTCGACTTCACCAAGAACTACAAGTTCACCATCCTGAACAACGAGAACGTCTGGGCCAAGGCGATGAACCGGGTGGTCAACGAGAAGGTCCCGGTCGACAAGGCCGTCGATGAACTGATCGCCCGCATCAAGGAAGTGGCGGGCTAGCCTGCAGCAACGCCGGCCGCCCGGTGGGCGGCCGGCGTTTTTTTGGTCAGGCAGCGTTTCGACACATTTTGCTCCGAGATATAGCGCTTCGGCATATTTGAGAGAGTGCGTTGCATGACCACGATGACGCTCTCCCCGGGCAATGCAGCGGTCCCGCGCGGGCCGCTGTGGCCGCGTTTCACCACCCCGCAGGTCTGGGGGATGGTGCTGCTCGTCCCCTATGTGCTGGTTTTCCTCGCCTTCGTCGTCTACCCGGTCGGCTACGGCCTGTGGCTGGCGCGCCATCCGGCGAGCTATGTCGCGCTGTACAACGATCCGATCTTTGCCCGCGCCGCGGTCAACACCCTGATCTTCCTGCTGGTCGGCATCAATCTGAAGATGCTGGTGGCGCTGTTCCTGTCCGGCTTCTTCGTCCAGTCGCGTTCCTGGATCAGATGGCTGTCGGTGCTGTTCATCCTGCCCTGGGCGGTGCCGTCGATTCCGACCATCCTGTCGGTGCGCTTCATGTTCAATCCGGAATGGGGGGTGGTCAACAACCTCATATTCAAATTCACCGGCGAGGATGGACCGAACTGGCTCAATGATCCCTCGGTCGCCCTCACCATGGCGATCCTGATGCACATCTGGAAGTCGCTGCCGTTCTGGACCCTGATCCTGATGAGCGGACGGCTGGCGATCTCGCAGGACCTGTTCGAGGCCGCCGAGGTCGACGGCGCCAGCTTCTGGCAGAAATTCCGCTTCGTCACCTGGCCGTCGATGCAGACGCTGTACCTGACCTGCACGCTGCTCTCGATGATCTTCACGCTGGGTGATTTCAACAGCGTCTACCTGTTGACCGGCGGCGGGCCTGCCGACCTCACCCATGTGCTGGCCACCCTCGGCATCCGCTATATCAGGCTTGACCGGCTCGATCTGGCGATGGCGTCGATCGTCTGTGCGCTGCCGCTGGTGCTGCCGCTGGTGTATTTCATGATGAAACGGCTGTCGCGATGAGGCTTCCCGCCCTGAGAATGCCGGCTCTAAGAAGACCTACTTGGCGCGAGGTTGGGACCGAGGCGCGGCTGCTGCTGATCGGCATCCCGGTGCTGGTGTGGACCCTGATTCCGATCTACCACATGTTCCTGTTCGCGATCTCGCCGAAGCAGGACGCCTTCGCCGGCAAGCTGTGGCCGGACCATCCGTCGCTGAACAATTTTCGGATCGTCTTCAACCAGCAGCATTATTTCCTGCGCGATTTCTGGATCCAGTTCTGGAATTCCGCGGTCATCGCCCTCGCGGTGGGCGCGCTGACGCTGTTCGTCGCCACCGCCGCGGCGTTCGCCATCTCGAGGCTCCGGGTGCCCGGCGGCCGCTGGGTGATGAATCTGGCGCTGTTCACCTACTTCATTCCGGCGGCGTTTCTCGCCGTGCCGATGTACCGCACCATGGGCAACTACGGCCTGCTCAACAATCACTGGTCGCTGATCCTGGCGATGGTCACGATCGCCTCGCCCTATGCGATCTGGGTGCTCAAGCAGGCCTCCGACAAGCTGCCGTTTGAACTCGACGAGGCGGCGGTGATGGACGGCGCCACCACCCTCCAGCTGTTCCGGCTGGTCTATCTGCCGCTGATGATGCCCTCGATGGTGGCGGTCGGCATCTACGCCATTCTGCTGGCCTGGAACGAATACCTCTACGCCTTCCTGCTGCTGTCCAGGGATACCGAGCTCACCCTGCCGGTCGCGCTCGGCAACTTCCTTGCCGCCGACGATTCGCCGTGGGAACTCTTGATGACCACCGGCTTCATCTACGCCCTGCCGCCGGCCGCGATCTATTACGTGTTCAAGCGCTACATGGTGGGCGGGCTGACCGCGGGCGCGGTGAAGTCGTAGCTCAGCCCGTCCGCCCGCGCCGCACACAACGTCCCGCCTCGGCCGCCGCCGTGGTCAGGTCGTGCCTGATCACGTCCAGCACCGCGTGGGTCGCCGCCGAGATCACCCGGCGCGGACTGTGCACCCAGGCAATCGACCGCGACAGGCCCGGGCGCGCGAAGCGGCGCGCCTCGACGCGTCCGGCGGCGAGCATCTGATGCAGCGCGATGCCCGGCAGCACCGTGACCAATGACGTCGACGCCACCACCTCGCAGATCGCCGACAGCGTGTCGATCTCGAGCCGCGGCTTGAGCTCGATGCCGGCTTCGGCGGCGCGGTTTTCCAGCACCAGCCGCAAGCCGTGACGCTTGGAAGGAATGACGATGTCGAACCGGGCAAGATCCTCGAAGCGCGGCGCCCTCGGAATGCCGGCGCCGTTGCCGGCGCGCGCGCCGAACACCATCTCCTCGTCCATGATCGGATGCACCGTCAGCGCGATCCTGCGGCGCGGCACGTTGACGATGGCGACGTCGAGCTGGCCGCTGACCACCCATTCGATCAGGGTCTCGGTATAGCCTTCGCAGGCCGACAGTTCGACGTCGGGATAGTTGCGGGCGATGGTCGCGAACGACGCCGCCAGCGTGCTTTGCGCCACCGATGTAATCATCCCGATCCTGACCCGGCCCGAGACCTTGCCGTCGAGCCGGCCCATTTCCTCCCGGGCCTGCTCGGCGTCACGCACGATCGGCGTCACCAGCCGCACCAGGGTCTCGCCGGCCGGCGTCAACGACACGCCATGCGCCCCGCGGTGGAACAGTTTCTTGCCAAAACTCGCCTCCAGCTTGGCGATCTGCATGCTCAGCGCCGGCTGCACGATGTTGAGCTGGCGCGCGGCCCGAGTGACGTTGCCTTCCTCGGCGAGGCAAAGGAAATACTGCATCTGCCGGAGTTCCATGCCGTTCGTCTCCCGCGCGGGGCCTCTCGCACGCCATCAATCTCAATGATATCATTCATAATCAATGATTATTTGTGGTGATCGGAGCGATTTCCTAAGGTCCGCCACCTTCCTCAGGCCTGCGGTGCGATTTGAAGCTCATGGATTCCAGTCAGAAGCAGCGGTTGATCGTCGGAATATCCGGCGCCTCGGGCGTGGCCTACGGCGTGCGGCTGCTGCAGCTGCTGCGCAACGCCGGGGTCGAAACCCACCTCGTGATGTCGAAGACCGCCGAGATCACCTTCGCCTATGAGACCAACCTGAAGATCGCCGACGTCACCGCGCTGGCCGACGTCCGCCATTCCATCGACGACATGGCGGCATCGATCTCCTCGGGGTCGTTCAGGACCATGGGCATGATCGTGGCGCCGTGCTCGATGCGTTCGATGTCGGAAATCGCCTCGGGCGTGACCACCACGCTTTTGACCCGCGCCGCCGACGTCACCCTCAAGGAGCGGCGCCGGCTGGTGCTGATGGTGCGCGAAACGCCGCTGCACACCGGTCATCTGCGCACCATGACCGCGTTGTCGGAAATCGGCGCCATCATCGCGCCGCCGGTGCCGGCGTTCTACGCCAAACCCGACACGCTGGAGGACATGATCGACCACACCGTCGGCCGGGTGCTCGACCTGTTCGACATCGATGTCGGCATCGTGCGGCGCTGGAGCGAAGATCCCGAGCTCAAGCGCCGGCCCAAGCAACTGCCCGAGGACTAAATCAGCGGCAGACCAAGCGAGGAATTCTGCATGACCAAGGACTATTCTGCGCGCGCGGTGGTGGGCCACAACGTCGTCAACGATCTGCGCGGCTGGCTCACCGAACTCGAATCCAGCGGCCGTCTCGCGGTGGCAAAACCCGGCGTGTCGCTGATCGACGAACTGGCGGCGATTTCCAAGCGGCTCGAGCTCGAGCGCGCGGTGCTGTTTCCGAATCCGGGCGGTCACGCCATTCCCGTGGTGGCGAACCTGTTCGCCGATCGCGGCTGGGTCGCCGATTCGATCGGCGCGCGGCCCGATGAGCTGCTCGGTCGTTTCCAGCACGCCGTGCGCAACCGGCTGCCGTGGACCGAGGTGGCGAGCGGGCCATCGCAGGAGGTCGAGCATCGCGAGATCGATCTGCTGAAACTGCTGCCGATTCCCAAGCACAACGAGCTCGACAGCGGCCCCTACATCACCGCCGGCCTGCTGATCGCGCGCAATCCGCGCACCGGCGCGCAGAACGTCGCGATCCATCGCTGCCAGATCAGCGGTCCGGACCGCATCGGAATCCTGCTGCTGCCGCGCCACACCCATCACTATTTCCGCCTCGCCGAGGAAAGCGGCGAGGCGCTCGAAGTCGCGCTGGTGATCGGGGTTCATCCGGTCTGCCTCTTGGCATCGCAGGCCATCGCGGCGCTGGACGAGGATGAAATGGAAATCGCCGGCGCGCTGCTCGGCCATCCGATCGAGATGGTGAAGTGCAGGACCAATGCGGTGCGGGTGCCGGCTCACGCCGAGATCGTCATCGAAGGCCGCATCCTGCCGAAGGTTCGCGAGCCGGAAGGCCCGTTCGGCGAATTCCCGCAGTACTACGGACCGCGCGCCAACCGCGAGGTGCTCAAGGTCGACGCGGTCACGCACCGCAGACATGCGATCTTTCACACCATCGTCGGCGGCGGCGCCGAGCATCTGATCCTCGGCGGCGTGCCGCGCGAAGCGACGCTGCTCGAGCATCTGCAGCGCAGTTTCCCCGGCGTCGTCGATGTCCGGCTGACCCGCGGCGGGGTCCGCCGCTATCATCTGGTGGTCAAGCTCGACAAGAAGAGCAACGGCGAGCCGAAGAACGTCATCATGGGTGCTTTCGGCGGACACTACGACGTTAAGCAGGTGGTGGTGGTCGATCTCGACGTCGACATCGACAGCCCGCACGAAATCGAGTGGGCGATCGCCACGCGCTTCCAGGCGGATCGCGATCTCGTCGTGGTGTCCGGCGCCCAGGGCTCAAAACTCGATCCGTCGACGGCTGACGGCATCAGCGCCAAGATGGGCATCGATGCCACCAAGCCTGTGGAGGCGGAACCCTTGGTGTTCAAGCGCATTCATGTCCGGGGCGAAGAAGACGTCGATCTCGGCGAGGCGTTGCAACAGGATTCGCGATCGGCGTTGGCGCAGATCCTGCGGCATTGACCGCCTGCGGCAAGCTGGCGTCTTTGCTTCCTGACCCTGGCCTCGTATTCCCATTGGACGGGATTGAGCGTATGCTGATCCCGCGGAAAACAAGCGCATCAATGACAAGGGAGCGGGATGTCCACGGCGTTGCGCATTGCTCATGGAAGCTTCGGCCGGGTGGCGTTGCTCGACATGGACGCTTCGCTGGTGCGCCACGCCCATCCGCATTGCCACGTGCTGCTCAAGGTTGAGGGCGCCGACACCCATTTCCTGGTGGGCGATACCGTCGTTCCGCTCACCGATACCAGCGCCGTCATGGTCGACGGCTGGCAGTCCCACGCTTATGTGCACGATCCGGCGCGGCCGCGCACGCTGATCCTCGCGCTCTATATCGAGCCGCAATGGCTGAAGGCGTTTCGTCCGGCCTGGGCCGCGAGCGGCGCGCCGGGCTTCTTCGCGATGCCATGCGGCGAGATTTCGCCGCGCATCCGCCACCTGACGCGCGATCTTGCTGCCGACATGATGGCGCGGCCCGACGGCCGCGGCGAGCACGAGGCCTTGCTGTCGGACCTGATGATCGCGGTGATCGAGCGCTTCACGCCGTGGCGCAGCTTTTCGTCGTCGGTGCGGGCGATGCACACCTCGCGCGCCGACTGGCGGATCCGCCGGGTCGCCGAAACGATCCGCAGCGACCTCTCCCGCAACGTCGACGTCACCGTGCTCGCCAAAGAGGCCGGATTGTCGCGGGCGCATTTCTTCCGCCTGTTCGAGTCCTCGATCGGCGTGCCGCCCCGGGTCTATCTCAACGTCATGCGGCTGGAGCGCGCCGTTCATGCCGTGGTCAACGACAACGCCAATGTGGCGGAGATCGGCACCCGGCTGGGGTTTGACGTCCCGGCGCATTTCACCCGGTTCTTCCGCAACCATACCGGCGTCAGCCCGCGCGAATTCCGCGCGGTTTCGCGGCTGGCGAATTAATTCTGCTGCATCGCAGCATAGCAAATGAGACTTGCTGGTAAGTTATGAGAGCGCCCGGTATGGCCGCTCGGACTGCGATCCCTGAAAGAGGGCTCACGACGCGTCCCGAAGAACGCGGTCACCAGGACCATCGGGATGAAACCATCCGCCGCAGCCAATCACGCCGACTTACCGCCGGACCCGCCCTGGGTCGGCCGCTCGATCGAGCGCGTTGAAGACGGCGCGCTGCTGAGCGGCCGCGGCCGCTTCATCGACGACCTCGGCGTTGCGCCCGGCACACTTCATGCCGCCATCCTGCGCTCGCCGCATGGCCATGCCGATCTGGTTTCGATCGACACCGTTGCAGCCAGGAAATCTCCCGGCGTCGTCGCGGTCCTGACCGGCGCCGATATCAAGGCGCTGACCACCAGCCTCGTCGTCGGCGTCAAGGCGCCGGTCGAATGCTGGCCGATGGCGGTCGATCGCGTGCGCTATGCAGGCGAACCGGTGGCCGTCGTGGTCGCGTCGGATCGCTACCTGGCCGAAGACGCCCTCGATCTGATCGAGGTGCGTTACGCCAGCCGTCCGGCCGTCATCGATCCGCTCCAGGCGTTCGCTCCCGCCGCGCCGTTGCTTCATGACGGCTTTCCAAACAACGTCGCCAGCGACCGGCATTTCCGTTATGGCGATCCCGAAACCGCGTTCGCACAGGCCGCGCATCGGGTGTCCATCGCCATCCGTTATCCGCGCAATTCCTGCACGCCGATCGAAACCTACGGCGTCGTCGCCGACTACAATCCGAACGAGGATGCCTTCGACATCCTGGCCAACTTCCAGGGGCCGTTCAGCATTCACGCGGTGATCTCGCGGGCGCTGAAAGTGCCCGGCAACCGGCTGCGGCTGCGCACCCCGCCGGAGTCCGGCGGCAGCTTTGGCGTCAAGCAGGGCGTGTTTCCCTATATCGTGCTGATCGCCGCCGCGGCGCGCGTCGCCGGCCGTCCGGTGAAATGGATCGAGGACCGGCTCGAACATCTTGCGGCCGCGACCTCGGCCACCAATCGCGCCACCACGCTGTCGGCCGCCGTCGATCACGACGGAAAGATCATGGCGCTGGACTGGGATCAGGTCGAGGACTGCGGCGCGCATCTGCGCGCGCCGGAGCCGGCGACGCTGTACCGGATGCACGGCAACCTCACCGGTGCCTATGACATCCGCCACTTGGCGGTGCGCAACCGCGTGGTGGTGACCAACAAGACCCCGACCGGACTCAATCGCGGCTTTGGCGGCCCGCAGGTCTATTTCGCGCTGGAGCGCCTGGTGCAATGCATCGCGGTCGAACTCGGCCTCGACCCGCTCGACGTCATCAGGCGCAACCTCGTTCCATCCGATGCGTTTCCCTATCGCACCGCCTCCGGCGCGCTGCTCGATTCCGGCGACTATGTCGGCGGCATCGCGCTCGGCGCCAACAAAGGCGGCCTCGACGCATTGAAGCAGCGTCGCGCAGCGGCGCGTGCCGAAGGCCGGCTGTACGGCATCGGCTATGCCGCGGTGGTCGAGCCGTCGGTTTCCAATATGGGCTACATCACCACGGTGCTGACTCCGGCGGAGCGGCGCAAGGCCGGTCCGAAGAACGGCGCCCAGGCCACCGCCACGGTGGCGATCGATCCGGTCGGTGGCGTCTCGGTGCACATCGCCTCGGTGCCGCAGGGCCAGGGCCATCGCACCGTGATCTCGCAGGTGGTGGCCGACGTGTTCGGCCTGACCCCGGCGGATGTCCGCGTCAGCACCGAGGTCGATACCGCCAAGGATGCCTGGTCGATCGCCTCGGGCAATTATGCCAGCCGGTTCGCCGCCGCCGTCGCCGGCACCGCCAAGATCGCCGCCGATCGCCTGGCGGCGCGGCTCGGGCGTATCGCGGCGGCGCAATTGAATGTCGATGCCGGCGATATCGTCTTCGGCAAGGGCCGCGTCGGCTCGAAATCCAATCCCGACAACGCGTTGTCGTTCTCGCGGGTGGCGGCGCTGAGCCACTGGTCGCCGGCCTCGCTGCCGGACGATGTCGGCCACACCATTCGCGAAACCGCGTTCTGGACGCCGCCGGAATTGACCGCGCCGGACGATGCCGATCATATCAATTCGTCGCTGTGCCACGGCCTGGTGTTCGATTATTGCGGCGTCGAGATCGACCGCGTCACCGGCGAGACCCGCATCGACCGTTACGTGACCATGCATGATTGCGGCACCATCCTGCATCCCGCCATGGTCGACGGCCAGATTCGCGGCGGCTTCGGTCAGGGTCTTGGTGCCGCGCTGTACGAAGAATTTTCCTACGGCGCCGACGGCAGCTTTCTTAGCGGCACCTTCGCCGATTATCTGGTGCCGACCGCGACGGAAATTCCGGAACCGGTCATCATCCACATGGAGACCCCGTCGCCGTTCACGCCGCTCGGCGCCAAGGGCGTCGGCGAAGGCAACTGCATGTCGACGCCGGTCTGCATCGCCAACGCAGTGGCCGATGCGCTGGGCGAAAAGGACATCACGCTGCCGCTGGTGCCGGCCAGGCTCGCCGCCTTGATTCACGGCGAGGAAACCGCGGCGCCCGCAGGATCGCGCAAAGTTACCGTCGCCGCCAAACCCGGCGAGCGTGGCTTGCACGGCGAAGGCCGCGCCAGTGTCGCTGCGCCGCCCGCCGCGGTCTGGGCGATGCTGCTCGATCCCGACACCCTGCAGGCCGTCATCCCCGGCTGCCACGGCGTCGAAAAAATATCGGACACGCATTTCCGGGCCGAGGTGACCATCGGCATCGGCCCGGTCAAGGGCCGCTACCGCGCCGAGGTGATGCTGTCGGACCTCGACCCGCCCCATGCGGTGACGCTGGGCGGTTCGGCCGACGGCGCGCTGGGATTCGGCGGCGGCGAAGGCCGCATCATCCTGACGCCCGGCGACAATGGCGGCACCGTCGTCGATTACAAATATGACGCCGCGATCGGCGGCAAGGTTGCCAGCATCGGCGGCCGGCTGCTGGATGGCGCCGCGCGCGTCATCATCGGGCAGTTCTTTGCGGCGCTTGCCCGCCATGCCGGTGGAGGCTCGTCGTCATCCGGCGGCTGGTTTGCGCGGCTGCGGGCAAACCTGACCGGGAGGCGCGGATGAAGCCGGCGGCCTTCGATTACGTGCGCGCCGAATCGCTGGACGAAGCGCTGGCGGTGCTCGGCGAGGAGGGCGCGGACGCGCGGATCCTGGCCGGCGGGCAGTCCTTCATGGCGATGCTGAACATGCGGCTGGCGCGGCCGAAGGTGCTGGTCGACATCATGCGGATCGGCGCGCTCGATCGCATCGACGAAGCGAAGGGCGAAATCGTCATCGGCGCCGGGGTCCGGCAAGCCAGGCTGCTGGGCTGGGACAGGCTCGCCGAAAAGCTGCCGCTGATCGCGCTGGCGCTGCCCTGGACCGGCCACGCCCAGACCCGCAGCCGCGGCACGGTCTGCGGCTCCATCGCCCACGCCGATCCGAGCGCCGAGCTGCCGCTGTCGCTGATCGCGCTCGGCGGCGCGGTGCATCTGCGCAGTGCGCGAAAGCGCCGCCGGGTGGCGGCCGCCGACTACATCACCGGCATGATGAGCACGGCGCGGGCCGACAACGAGATGATCGAGGCGGTGTCGTTTCCGATTTCGTCCGGACGTGGCTACGGCTTTCGCGAGGTGGCACGCCGCCATGGCGATTTTGCCGTCGTGGCCTGCGCCGCGGCGGTGCATGACGACGGCATCCGCTTCGCGGTCGGCGGGGTCGCCGACAAGCCCGAGGCGCGCGACTGGCCGCGCCTCGACGGCGGCGCGCTCGACGACGCGCTCAATGCCTTTGCCTATGAGCTCGAGGCCCGCGACGACGTCCATGCCACCGCGCGCTATCGCCGCGAACTGGTGCGCCGGGTCGGACGCAGCGTGATCGAGGAGGCGGCACGATGTCACGCCTGAGCGCCGGCCGGCGGCATAAGGTCGCTTTCACCCTCAACGGCCAGCCCGTCGCGGGCGAGGCCGAGCCGCGCATGCTGCTGACCGATTTTCTGCGCCACACCATCGGCGCCACCGGCACCCATGTCGGTTGCGAACACGGCGTCTGCGGTGCCTGCACGGTGTCGGTCGACGGCATGATGACGCGGGCCTGCCTGACGCTGGCGGTCCAGGTCGAAGGCTGCGACCTGCGCACGGTCGAGGGCCTGGCGCCGGCGCCGGGCCGGCTGTCGGTGCTGCAGGCCGCCTTCCGCCGCCATCACGCCCTGCAATGCGGGTTTTGCACGGCCGGCATCCTGATGTCGCTGGATGTTTTCCTGCAAGCAAATCCCGAACCCACCGAAGCGCAGATTCGCGATCTGCTGAGCGGCCATCTGTGTCGCTGCACCGGTTACACACCGATCATTCGCGCCGCGCTCGAAGCCGCCGCTGAGCTGGCGCCGACACCTTTGAAGGAACGCACCGACCATGTTTGATCTCGGTACCAGCTTCATCGCCAGCGTCGAGCGTGACCCGCACGCGCTCGCGATCGCCGATGACGGCACCCGTCTCAGCTACCGGCAGTGGCACGGCAGGATATCCGCCGTGGCGGCGGCGTTCGACCAGCTTGGCCTGAAGCCCGGCGATCATATCGTCACCGCGCTGCAGAACCGCTGGGAGGCCGCCACCCTGCATTGGGCCTGCCAGCTTGCCGGCCTCGTCATCACCCCGGTCAACTGGCGCGCCAAGTCGGACGAGATCGATTTCTATCTGGCGGATTCGCAGGCCCGCGCCATCGTCTATCAGGATATTTCGGCCGAGGCGGTTCGCGGTTCGCAAGCCGCCGCCGGATTGTGCCGGATCGCGGTCGGGCTGGAAGCGGACGGCGAGGCCGCAAACCTCGCGCAGATGATGGCCGGTTCAGCGCCGGATATCACGCCGCGGGTTTCCGCCGATGCCTGGTCCATCATGCTCTATACCTCGGGCACCACTTCGCAGCCCAAGGGCGTGCCGCGCCGCCATGCCGCCGAACGCGCCGCCGGCATCGCCCATGTCGCGCAGAACATGTATGGCCGCGGCGAGCGGACCCTGGGCGTGATGCCGCTGTATCACACCATGGGAGTGCGCTCGCTGATCGCGATGTCGCTGATCGGCGGCACCTTCGTCTGCCTGCCGCGCTACGATTCGGCGCAGGCGCTGGCCGCGATCGCCGCGGAAAAGATCACCAACCTTTATCTGGTGCCGACGCTCTACCACGATCTCGTGCACCACGCCGACTTCGCGCGAACCGACGTGTCGAGCGTACGCAAGCTCGGCTTTGCCGGCGCCTCGATGACCGACGGTCTGTTGAAGAAGCTCGATCGGGCCTTCAGGCCCGATCTGTTCGTCAACCATTACGGCAGTTCGGAAATCTACACCTTCACCATCGACCAGAAGGCGGTCGCAAAGCCCGGCTCGGCCGGACGCGCCGGCCTCAACCAGATGATCCGCGTCGTCAAGCTCGGTGGTAAATCGGTCGCCGATCTGGCGGCGCCGGGCGAGGAGGGCGAGATCATCGCGCTGATGGCCGGCGACGAGGCCTTCGAGGGTTACTGGCAGCGGCCGGAGGCCGATGCCAAGTCGCTGCGCGACGGCTGGTATTTCACCGGCGATACCGGCTTTGCCGACGACGACGGCGATCTGTTCGTCACCGGCCGGGTCGACGACATGATCATCACCGGCGGCGAGAACGTCTCGCCGGTGGAAATCGAAAGCTGCCTGTCGCTGCATCCGGCGGTGTCCGAAGTCGCGGTGGTCGGGCTGGCCGACGAGCGCTGGGGCAAGATCGTCACCGCCTTCGTCAAGCGCAAGTCCGCCGTCGAGGCCGCCGAGCTCGACCAGTTCTGCCGTACCTCGGGCCTCGCCAATTTCAAGCGGCCGCGCCGCATCATCTTCGTCGACGCGCTGCCGAAGTCGCCGGTCGGCAAGCTGCTGCGTCGCATGCTGGTCTCGGGCGATTACGACGCCGAGCGTCAGCCGCCCCAGGAA